>Ga0315903_10005324_pt1 | contig 16826 bp, 37 predicted proteins | sample LakEriMetagenome_7_FD_203524 | JGI IMG/M metagenome (GOLD analysis project Ga0315903, IMG submission 203524) | Freshwater fungal communities from buoy surface, Lake Erie, Ohio, United States - Buoy 2 MA119 | ecosystem: Environmental > Aquatic > Freshwater > Lake | place: USA: Lake Erie, Ohio...
CGATTGGACGACCCGCAGGCTTTGGGCCAGGAAGGACCCGAAAGGGGGGGGTGGGGGGGGTCTATCGAGCCGATGCCAAGGCCCGCTCAAGGCTGCTCAGCAGGTACGCGCTGAATCGCCGGTCAATCACCTTCTGCCCGATCTGCTCCATGGGGAACATCTTGCCGTAGGTGGCACGCGGCACGGCAATGAACAGCGGCCTGAGCTTGCCCCTTGCTGTCCGCTGGTAGACACCAGGAGGGCGGCCTGCGCCCTCTGGGCGGCCCAGGAAGACGCTGTTACGCCCCTTCGTGCCTATCTGCCCCTCAATGCGCTTCAGCGTGGCCAGGGAGACGTTGCCAGCGGCTGTCAGGTTGATGGCAGCAGGCACCAACACCGAACCCTTGGGCATGGTCGCCTCTGCCTGAGCGATAAAGCGCCGCTCAACTGGTTTCTGCCCACGCACCCCACCACTGATCAGGGTGCGCAGGTATCGAGCACGCCGACGCTCGGCATACACCTCAGCCGTTAGGTCGCGCTTAGTGGATCGATTGACTAGGAAAGCCCGCTGAGTGAAGGGAACAGGGTTCTTGAAGTATTGACGTGTTGCACCGTTAAGCGCAAGGCGCGTGTCAAACGCGGTCTTGTTTAGTGCCTGGCTGATGGCGAACGGGAGCTGTTTGGTCATGGCATCCGTCCACCGGATAGCCATCGGTAGCTCTGACCTGATGTCGAGGGTGATGGTTGCCATGTGGTCAGGTTACGGCTGGAGGTGGGCGCAAGCCAAGAAAAGGGGTGAGTTTCCGGGTCATCCACGGGGTTGCCGACCTGCCAACTTGCCCACCTTCGCCTTAGGAGCTACCCGTACCCTATACCCCCTTACCTCCTCTTATTACTACTACTATAAATAATAGGTTAGAAGGTAGGAAAGATAAGAACATGCCTTGCGCCCCAAAGGGTTTCGCCTTGCCTACCCCAGCCCAGCAGGTTGGAAGAAAACCCATTTCTGAGCGCCGTCAATCATCTGCCGCCGCTTTCGGTATCCCAGGTCTCTCAAGATGGACGCAACCTGCATCTGGTCAGATCGGGTCTGCCGCTCGACAGGTTTGAGGATCGCCTCGTTCAAAAGCAGCTCGCTGGTGATGGCTCTGCCGTAGTTGACGGCCAGCCATTTCTGGATGGGTGCGCACCATGGCGATTCGACCAGATAGTTGACGTTCTCGGCCTCCACGGCCATGAGATGGCTGACAGCCAACTCGTTACCTTCGCCGGCCTTGTAAGCGGCCACGGCAGCAGACCAAATGGCGTCACGCTCCAGCAGGAGGTTCGGCACGTCAATCGGCTTAGCAAGGGTGCAGGTGACGGGGATAACCCAGAAACGGCGGTTGCCGGTTTCGTCCACCAAGAAGCCGCTGTCCCGATTGGTTGAGCCGACAATGATGCAGCGGCGTGGAAATGCCTCGGTGGCCTTGCCGTAGGGCACGCGAAACATGTCGGTGCATTGCGACAGGAACGCTTTCACCTGCCCAGCGTGCTTCTTGCCAGTGATGTGATCGAGTTCTGCCCACTCCATGATCCAGCTGCGATGCAGGACCATCAGGTCGTCCTTGCTGCCGATATCGCGCAGGGAATCAGAAAAAAACGGCCCGCCAAGTGCACCCCAAAATGATGACTTTCGAGCGCCTTGATCACCCATGAGGACACAGGCATAGTCATGCTTGCAGCCGGGTTCATAGATGCGGCGTACGGCCCCGATCAAGGTTTTCTTGATCATGTGGTCGTAAAGCGTCGGCTCAGGTAGATCAGCATCACATGGGCGCAAATAGGTCGATGCAAGCCGGTCGATATATGTGGGCCGAACCTGCGCAGCAACGTGATCGAGATATAGCTGCACGGGGTCATATGGGTTTTCGTGCGCCACCTCCACCAGGCAATCGAGAGACATCTCCTTGGGAACCTTGTATCCGATCTCTGCCAGCTGCAGGTAGAAACGCTCGACGCCTTCAGCTACCTCACCGCGGATCTCGATCTGTTGGGTGAAGACGTTGTAACGGAAGCGGGGTGCGCCATCGGGGTCGGATGCGCGCAGCATTGTGAGCAGCTCCTTGGCCTCCAACTTCTGGGGCTTGTCACCTGCCGAGGCTGATGGTTGCGGGTCGGCCTGCTGCTTGCGGGCTGGTTTGCTACTCGTGGTGACGACAGGCGGCAGTTGACGCTGTTTGGGTTGCCAACCGTCATCTTTGGCAAGATTGCAGAGGTGACGAATGTCGCGCTTGCCGTCCGCCTTGAAGGATCGCCAGTGATAGGCGCAGCCGTTGGCGTCGTACTTCGGGGATTGACGGCTCCAGCTATCCCAGTCGCTGAGCATGTGATCGCCAATGCTGTGAAGACACTGGCCTACCTCGATCCAGTCGTCGTAATCGTCGGCGCGTGAGGAGCGCAACGCATCGAGCCAAATGCGCGCCCAGTCTTCATCGGTGCGATCAGATTCGCGTGGAGCAGGTGGCGGTAGCAGCGGCATGGTTTCAGCTGGCTGCTGGGGCAGCATCTGCTCAATCAATGCAATGGGCGCCTCGGCCAAGGGCAGGTCATCGGGTGATCGGCCTTTGAGCCAGCGATACGCTCCCGTGGTGGGGTGTACGCCTGCGACAACGGATTGGCAGCCGGTCCAGCGCAACTCCAACTGCTCCTGCTTGCCTTCCTCGTCGTGCTTGCCGGTCTTGAACTTGCGGGTCTTGATGGTGTCCCAGTATTGGGCGGGCACCTGATAGATGATCTGCAGGCGGCCGGTGCGACCGGAGGTGACGGCCCAGGATTTAGGAAGATCGCGCAGAGGCACGCCCAGCTTGTCGAGTATTTCACCGGCTGAGATGCCGTCGTGGTCAACGAACAGCAGGCCACCTGACTGCGGCCCGGCGATGACGCCAATAGCCACGGCGCGGCCGGTGAGGATCTCAGCCTTGAGCTGGTCTTTGGTGAGGGGGTTCTTTTGCCATTCGGCTTGATAGGGGCGTTTGTTTTGACCTACGGCGACGTAGCCCCAGTCATCGGGTAGCTGAGCAAGGTGGTCGGTGAGCATGAGCGATCCGTTGAGCCATCAAAGTGTGGTGGGTAGTTGGCAAGGTTGGCAGGTAGTTGTGACAATTTGCAAGGCGTCCGTCACAGAGCGGGCAACGCCGGCAATGCCACCAGCTCCACGCACCACGCCAAGCCATGTCTCCTGCTCTGGTCGCATTCGACCGGTGGGGGTCTTGACCTCAATGGAGGTGAAAACTGCTACGCGCTGGCCAACCATTTCGGGTGTAATTACGACAGTGCGCCAACCGATCAGGTCGGCGGAGCCACGGGCTAGGCCAAAAGTGACAAGCCGGCCGGTGCGGGGGTCAGGAAGCGAGCCAACCTGGTTGCGAAACAGGCGGGCATCGGGGTGGGTGCCGAGTGCGAGCCTGATGCGCTGCTGCAGGTCGGTCTCGGCATTGGGCACATTTACACGCGCTGTTGCCGCGCAAAATAAACGTGTTTCGCCCAACCGACTGGGTTTTTCATGCCGCGGGCTTGGCCGACGTGAATTAGTTCTTGGAGGGTGCGGGCTTTCTTGCGCTCGGCGCTCCGCTGCCGCGCCGCCTCCCGCTGCAACTCTTTTAGTTCACCATCCTGTTGGCGGATTTTTCGGGGCGTTGGCGCACATGCTGCACCGCAGCATGGGCACAGTGGCGCCGGCTTGAACGCGGCAAAGCACGCGGGACAGGTCCGCACCGATGGTGCAGCGCTGCCGGCTCCAGCAGTGCGCCGCAGCCGATCATTCAAAGACCAGTCACGCGGATCATCGGGAAAACCATGGCGGTGGACATTGCCAACATGGTCGAGGATGATTGCCAACTTTTTGTCAACTGCCGGCCTGAGCACCCGGCCAACTTGCTGCAGGTAAAGGCCAAGCGATTGGGTAGGTCGGAGCAGGATGGCGCAGCCTGCTGCGGGGATGTCAAAGCCCTCGGAGACCACATCAACGGTCACCAGCACCTGCAGCTCACCGGCTGCAAAGCGCTGGACTAACTGATCACGATCGCGCGTTTCACCTAGCAAGGTGCCTGCTGAAATGTTTGCAGCGTTGAAGGATGCGGCGACGTGCTCGGCGTGTGCAATGGAGCAGCAGAACGCGATTCCCTGTTGACCTGCCGCCAGCCGTTGATAGTGCGCAATGGCGTCACCTGTGACGCTAAAGCGATCCATAGCAGCGGCGGCTTGGTCGGTGGCGTAGTCACCGGCGCGGCGTTTCAAGCCAGTCAGGTCGGCCATTACGGGCGGCGCATAGATGCGAGCTGGGCACAGGAAGCCAGCGTTCATAAGGTTTGCAACAGACGGACCGAGGACAAGGCGATCAAAGGCTGCCGATAGGCCGCGGCCGTCTAAGCGCATGGGCGTTGCGGTGACTCCAAGGCGAAGGGCCCCGGGCCAATGGTCCATCACGCGCTTCCATCTACCTGCGGTGGCGTGGTGTGCCTCATCAATGACGATCAAATCAGGCGCAGTGGCGAGCTGCCCCAGCCGGCGCGTGAGCGTTTGCACCGATGCGACCTGAATCGGGTGATCAGTGGTCGGCAATCCGGCGGCGATGATGCCGTGCTGCACGCCAGCAAGGCGAAGCTTATCGGCGGTCTGGGCGATCAGTTCACGGCGGTGGACCAGCACCATGGCACTGCGGCCGCGTGCGGCAATGCCTTGAAGGATGGCTGCAATGATCACGGTCTTGCCCATTCCGGTCGGACCAACCAGCAGGGGTGCGCGTGCGCCGTTGCGGTATGCGGCGCGGAGATTGTCGATTGCCTGCTGCTGGTAGTCCCGAAGCTGCATACGGTTGCATCTGCTGGCATCATGCTATAGGATACCGCAAGTCGCCACGGTTTATGGAGAACGCCGACTATCACCGCCACTCAGCGGTTTCAAAGAGTCACCTCGATCAGGTCGCCAAGAGCCCACTGCATTACTGGGCGCGGTACTTGGACCCCAACCGCGTCGCGCCAGAGCCCACGCCAGCCATGGCCATCGGCTCTGCCGTACACACGCACGTCTTAGAACTGGACCAATGGGACGCGCGTTATGTGACCGCGCCTGAAGGCATCAACCGGCGCACCAACGCAGGCAAGGCCGAATGGGAAACATTCGAGACGGCCGCCACTGGACGTACGGTTTTAAGCCGTACAGACGCCGAATTGGTGATGCGCATGGGTCACTCGGTTTTCAAGCATCCGGCTGCAGCGATGCTGCTGGCTATGCCGGGCAAGGCCGAAACAACGCACATGTGGACAGATGAGGCGACCGGGTTGCAATGCAAATGCCGCCCCGATTGGCTGACCGATGATGGCAGCCTGATCGTTGACCTAAAAACCACCGAGGACGCGAGCCCGGCCGGGTTCCGCAAGTCGATTGCCAATTTTCGGTATTTCGTGCAGGCGAGCTGGTATTTGGACGGGGTTGAGCGCGCCACTGGCAAGCGGCCCGAGCAGTTCCTCTTTCTTTGCGTGGAAAAGCGTGCCCCATACGCGGTGGCCGTCTACGCCGCCGATGCCGAGATGATCCAGATCGGCGCCGAGGCTGCAGCCCGCGACCTAGAAGTGCTGGCCACCTGCAAGGCTGCTGGCGCTTGGCCGGGTTACAGCGACCAGATCGAAACCATCAGCCTGCCGCCTTGGATGCGGCCCAAGGCTGACGGCACCATGCCCACCACCACCGAGATTGAGACCTACTGATGACCGACAGCACAGCACTAACAACCACGCAGCCGGGAGTGTTCTCTGGCATTCAAGCATTCGAAGACGCCCAGCGGATCGCCAAGGCGCTGGCCAGCAGCACGTTGATCCCGCAGCAGTTCCAAGGGCAGGCGGGTTACGCCAACTGCCTAGTGGCGCTGAACATCAGCCGGCGGATGGGCATGGATCCGCTGATGGTGATGCAGAACCTGCACATCATCCACGGCCGGCCGAGCTGGTCTAGCCAGTTCATCATTGGCCTGATTAACGGTTGCGGGCGTTTCAGCCCGTTGCGCTACGACATCACCGGCAAGGGTGACACGTTGGCCTGCACCGCAGTGGCCACCGAGCTGAAAACCGGCGAGGAGCTGCGCGGGCCAGAGGTCACGATGGCAATGGCCAAGCGTGAAGGTTGGGCGACCAAGAGCGGCAGCAAGTGGCAGACAATGCCGGACCTGATGATCCGCTACCGGGCCGCGGCCTTTTGGGGGCGTCTCTACATCCCCGAACTGCTGGTCGGCATTCAAACCCAAGAGGAGGTGCTTGACATTGAGCCGGTGACGGTCAGCAGCGAACCGCTCAAAGTGGAGCTGGCTGACCTAAACAAGAAGATCCAGGTCACGCCGGTTGAGGAGGTGCCGACTGATGGCGACGACATCTTCTGAGTTCTTGACCGATCTTGAGCTGGCTGATCGCTGGCACATGCACCGCCAGACTTTGATCAGTTGGCGATCGGCTGGCACCGGCCCAGCATTTGTGCGCATCGGTCGGCGCGTGCTCTATCCCCTGGCCGAGGTGGAGCAATACGAAAAGGCCAACACCATCACACACGACCAACCATGACTTTCAAAAGCAAAGGCGCCATCTTCAAGAACACGCCAGAGAAACTGCAGCAGCGGCTTGGCGATCGCTATGACGCCGGAAAGAAGTATCCCGATGTCGATGGCGTGTTTGGCATCAAGGAGGAGGACCGAATGGCATTTGCCAGTTACATCATGAACGCAGCGCCCAATGACAAGGGCGAGATTCCGGTGCGAATCACGGGCTACAACAACACCAGTCAGAGCGGCGTCAAGTATCTGGGCCTATCGATTGAGCCGGACTACAAGACCCAGAAGGTGATTGACGACAAGCTGGCAGCAGCTGGCGCCGCTCAAAGCCTGGCCAAGGCAACCGACGGGGAAGTGGTCGCCATGAACGAGGGAGACCTGTTTTAGGTCACATCAGTTCAAGCTCCAGGCGGGCGATCTCATTGACCGCTGCTTGGAGCAGTTCCTGTTGGTAGCAGGTCTGGCGCAGGAGAAGTGCTGCAAGTTTGCCGACGTCGCCGGTAGCCTGCAGCGCTCGGCACTGGGCTTCCAGTTGAAAGGCTTTCTCAGGCGGAATTTCCACCGCCATCCACTGACCAAAGTTCACTTGTTCGGGGCAGGTTGCCCCATGTTGCCCATGAACTGCCCCAAGTGCAGCCACAGCCGCCACCGAGCGGCGGTGACGAACAGCCACCCGGACGATCAGATTGTGCGCAAGCGGGCCTGCGAGGCGTGCGGGCACGCGTGGTTCACGGTTGAGGTGATGGTGCCGAATTATGCGGTGGGCTGGAGTGCTGCGCATAAAAGGAAGCCGGTGCTGCGTGTGCCGATGGAGCTGACGGCTGGGAGCACGCGGGTGCGGGTGAAGCATCAGGAGGCAAAAGACCGACTGGTATTGCTGCGCAAAGCAAACGAGAGGCGGTCGCGGGAAGCCGATCGCAGCCACATGAACAAATGTCACACGGGGGATGATGCACTGCCCGCGGTGCAGCATACTTAGGTCACCGGAGGCAAACGGTCCTCCACTCGGCAGCCCAGAGGCTGCGCTTCAGATGCTGATCCTTCAGGAAACTGGCACTCCGTTCACTGAGGCGCAGCTTGATGCTGCTTTTGCCAAGGTTGCCGATCCTGCTGATTGGCGCAATCCCATCAGCTACGCAGTGGTTGATCGGGATGAAGTGCATGTCACCGTTTCGGCGATCGGTTACTACACCGCTGCGCCTGTCACGGTGAAGGATCTGGGCTGGAACGACGAGTTCCTGATCTTCTCCCCCGGCTACCGACTTGGGCCTGCCGGGGCATGATCCCACGCGGCCAGCCGGAGCCGCACCCAATCCGGCGTTTACCCACACCCACCCACCATGATCAACAACCCTTGGATCAACCGCATCACCGTTTTGGTGGTGATGTTCGCCATCTACGCCGCTGGTTATGCCGGTGGCCGTGACCAAGCCACGCTGGCGCATCAGCAGCATCCTGCTTGCCATACCAACCTCAAGCCATGACCACCCCCAGAATGCGCCGCTTCTACTTCCAGATCCGCTCGGCCAACGTGATCGAATGCATCTGGGCGCACAGCCTGACAGAAGCCAAAGCCAAGGCGGCCATCACTTGGATGCCTTGGTGGCAAGAGCTGGAATGGCTCAACCCTGAAACCGTTACCGATCCATCTATTTATGTCTGACACAAGTACCGGCGCCATGCTGCCGTTTCAATGGGAGGAGCCAATTATTGGCCGTTTTGGCGATGGCATCAGCCGGCCGCGGCCTAAGGCGCGCGTGCGCGAGTATCGCGTGATCGTTTACCCAGCAGGAGCCCGGCCAATGACTTGGATCACCCGCGCTGAAACCAAACGCCACGCCATTCGTTACGCCGAAAACCGCTGGCCCGGTGCTGTGGTGGAGATCGCCTAATGGATCACATCCGCGCCAAACTGGAAGCCCTGATCAGCGACTCCGGCATGTTCAACGCCGGCCAGCAGGAGGAACGCTTGCGGCTGGTCACGTTGCTCCGCGCTCGCCTTGATCAGTTGGCCAACCTGCCATGTCACCCGCACATCTCAGCACGCCGCGAGGAGTTGCTGAACATCCTTCAATGCTTGACTCATCCATGAATCGCGTTCAACTTGATCAGCAGCGCGCCGATATGCTTGACGCGCTCTACGTTGCCAGCGGCCGCACTAACGGGCTCTACACCGGCCTTTGGGAAGAGTTTTGCCGCGACATTGCGGCCAGCTTCCGCGACACCGCCTACGCCGAGCTGCACGCCGCTTGCGTGATGGCCATCGGTGACGCGGAAAGTCACCTAGCAGAGAAGCACGCGCAGCAGTGCATCGCCGTCTGCCGTCGGTTCCTGCTCGGCAGCCGATGGTCCTGAGTGATCGCCGCCCCAAAGGCAAGGGCCGAAACTTTACGGTCAACATCAGGATGAGCCGTGAGGAGATCGAGCAAGCGCGTGAACTTGGAAGTGGCAACGTGTCCATGGGCTTTCGATGGGCATTGCGCTATGCCAGCGACCGCAAAATGAAACCCGTGACACTCACCACACTGCTCCGATCGGCAGCAGTGCTGGCCAGCGAACTTGAAGCTAAAAAGCGATGACCGACAACATCAACCACCCACCGCACTACCGCCAAGGCAAGATCGAATGCATTGACGCAATCGAGGCCGCACTGACGCCGGAAGAATTTGCCGGCTACTGCAAAGGCAATGTGTTCAAGTATGTCTGGCGTGAACGGCACAAGGCCGACGGTGATTCATTGGCAAAGGCGGAGTGGTATCTGCGTCGTTTACTCGCCAAACTGGACTGATGGACACCCTTCCTAACATTTCACTACTTGAGCGTCTAGCTATCTGGGTGCTATGCCGCAGCCCGCGGGTGAGCCTGCTGGTGGTGAAGGATAAGTTCTGGCCGGACGTGTTCTTTGCCGCAGACATCACCGACCCGGCGGCTGCATTCGTTGCCGACGGCATGAACGAACCTGATCCGCCGAGCATGGTGCTGGAGCGGTTGTATCACATGCCATCACACGGCGAACGCGAATGATTTCGCTACACGCTGGCCGTCTGCTGTTGAGCTGTGAGCGGGCGAGCCAGACGTGGCACGCGCACATTATTCTCGGCCCCAAGCCCGAGCATCAGCTGGTGGCTGATACCGGCACCGTTGACCTGCGGCAAGCAATGGAGCGCGGGCAAAACCTCTACACCGCGTTCCGTGCCAAGATGCGGCCGGTGGCGCCCGAGGCAAAGGTGATGTGCTGGGATTGCATCCACTGGACACCAGGCGGCCGCGGCCGGTGTGAGATGGAAATCCCCGAATCCCGCCAAACTGGGGGAAGATTTGCGCCGTCCTGCGCGGTGTTTACACCATGCAAAAGCCCATCGTGATTAGCAGCGTCGAGCCGTGCCCTGGCGTGACAATAGAGACGCTAGAGCCTGCTGATGGTGGAGAGCTGTACTACCGGACTTGCACGGCTGGCATTTGCCGCTACAGCTCAGATTTTTGGCAAGCGATGCTCTACGCCGAGCAGATGGTGGGCCGCTAGGCTAAGCCTGCTCCTAGTCACAGCTTGCAATGAGCAGCAACAGCAAAAGGGCACGAAGACCTGTTGTCGTGCAAGGCGTCAGCTTCCCAAGCCTTGAAGCGGCTGCTAGGCATTACGGCAAGCCAGCCAAGCTGTTTAGAAAACGGATGTTTTGCAGCGGCTTAACGCCTGAGCAGGCGCTTGAGCTGGAGCCGTTTCCTAATTGGTTTGTTCCAGGCAAGGGGCAGCTTGCCCGCGCACGAGGAGATCAGCGCAGAGCGAGTGAGCGACAAACGGGTTTGCGCCGTTGCGGCAAATGTGGCGAGCATTGGCCTTTTGATCAATTCAATCGCCAAAAAGGGGAGAAGCTTAGCGGCAGGTGCAAACAATGCACATCAGCCGCTTTGATCAAGACGCGCTACGGGCTGGAGGTGGACGCTTTCAACAAGCTGGCGGAGGGGCAGTCTTGGCGCTGCGCCATTTGTCGCTGTCGGCTTAACATCCAAAAAGGCACTTCCTACCGGGATAGGACCGCAGCCGTTGACCATTGCCACGCAACTGGGGCAGTGAGGGGGCTGCTATGCAATTGCTGCAACACGGGGCTAGGAAGTTTTGCAGACAACATTGGCCGCCTAGAGGCAGCAATTAGCTACCTTCGCCAACCCAGCGCTCAATTGCTTCTTCTTTCACAAAGCTCCAAAAGTCCTGTCGCCTAAACCATTCCCGCCACTCTCGATGGCCTTTTTGAGAATTGCACATCAGGCAACAGGAGATTGTATTGGACCGTTGCTGTCCTCCGCCCTTTGCTCGTGGCACCACATGGTCCAACGTTGGGCTCCTGCCAAGCGCTTCACCGCAATATGCGCATTGATAGTTCCACGCGAGATGGATCTGGTCACGGGCAGAGCGCCTAGTGACCAGCCGCGTCTCATCAATGTGGTGCTTGTCCACCATCTTGGCCAGGCAACAGGAAGGCGGAAACGTCGAGATCAACGATGTCGTCGTCGCTGGGAATGAACTCAGCCAGTTGGCTGTAGATGTCGGCTGGCAGCTCAGAGGGATCGGTTGCGGATCGGACGATCAGCTTGGCGTTGATCTCGACCAGGTATGCCCGCACTGGCAGAAGCCCGGCTGAGCTAACGGTAGCGGGTGCAACCCAATCGCCCGTGTTACGGATTGTCAACTGGCCGACCCGTCGCCGCCGTATGCGCTGCGGGCGGTGTATAGTTCACACATCAACCGCACCGGACCGATGACCCGCTTCAACCCCACCCGCACCGCCGCCGAGATCACCGCCTTCAAGGCTCAAAACCTCGCCCAGTCCACCAAGGTGGTCGTGCTTGAGCCCGCAGCCAAGCCTGCCCGCAAGTCCCAGCGCCAAGAGTGGCAAGAGTTCCGCACCGAGACCCTGAACATGATCGAAGCCGCCAAGCGCGAGCGCCACTTTCACATCCTGCCCCAGCTGATGCAGCGCCTGACCACCGCTGACACCATGCTCGCCAACCGTGCCATCAACTGACCCGCAAGCGGGGGCGCAAGCCCCCTTTTTCTATCCGCCTTGCGACGGCGCTCACCTGCTCAGCATGGAGGAGACCGCCAACTGCTCGCCCGGTTGCTTCAAGATGAACCACGATGGCTCCGGCCTATGCGTGGTCTGGGAACAGAAGGTGATGCACACCGGCGGCCGCTGCACCTATGTGAAGTGGTGGGTGCCTGTTGAGCCCAGCAATTACCTCGCGCTTTTTTCTCAATGACCTACATCCTCAACCTCGGCCCGTGGCACGTTGGGCCGTTCCCTACTCACATCGCCGCGCAGCATTGGGCGGAGATCCACGGGGTGGATGATTACCAGATGATCGCCATGGATGACCCGGCTGAGGCGCCGGGAAGGATTGCGCGGTTGCAACTCACCCGCGGCTAGCGGTCACCTGCGTGTCGCCGTTGTAGCGGCCAGTCTCGCGGTAAGTGCGCTCGGGCGTGCCTGCAATGACGTGGAACACCATCTGACCGATCTTCATGCCGGGCCATAGGGGGATGTTGTGAAACCGGCGGCTGTTGTGCAGTTCCAGCGTCAGCCGGCTGCCATGCCACCCGGGATCGCAATAACCTGCCAGCAGGTGCTCCAGGCCCTCGCGTGCGCGGCTGGACTTCAGCACGAACTGCGCCGCGATGTGGTCGGGCAGGTTGAAGATCTCCTGCGTCTCGGCCAAGCAAAACTCATTCGGTGCCAGCCAGTACGGATCGGCCTGCGTGTGGTGGCTGATGCCAAGGATTTGCAGTTCCGGCCGGTCCTCCACCTCAATCATCAGCCGGTCACCCAGCAGCACATCCAAGCTGGCGGGGTTCTGCAGGTCGGCGTTGTAGGGCACCACCATCGCCGACTGGCGACAGAGGCGGGCGATTTCGTGGTCTGGGATAATCATGCGCTCAGTTGTAGTCCCACCGGACCCTAGGACGCCCCTTTCGAATCCCGATGTGAACGAACTGCGGCGCGGCGTATCCCAGAGAATACGGCCACTCCCGATCGACCCATCGCTGCACGGCCATCATGTCCGCTCCGTCTACATACACATCCACCGCTCCCACGCCCGGCGCGTTGTAGAGGTGCTCTGACTGGCTGGCGCCACCAACGGCCCGGTTAATGGCTGCCGGCCGATAGCCCGAAGTGATCGTGATGCGCTTGCCGCCGAACGCCGTGCGCACTTTCTCTAAAAATGCGGCCAACTCGATGGCGGTGTCCACTTGATGCTGCGCCACAAAGCGCCGGGCGGGATCACCTAGGGCAAATTCGCCCAGCGTGAAGTGCGGCGACAGCTTGGTGCCAAATGGGCTCGATGGCGTCACCTTGGCAACCTGCTGCGGCGGCACCGGCGGCAACCCTTCACGCCATAACTTGCCCTCAGCTTCACGCCGCCGCTTCAAGCCTGCCTCAAAGCTGGTGCCAGGGTTGCGGTAAAGCAGCATTGCATCGGGCACGGCTGCCCAATCCTTCTCGCGCAACCGACGGCTGATTGTTTCAAAGCCAGTCGAACCATAGAAGCCGGCACCGAGGTTGTAGGCAAACGACACCAACGCCGAGCGCTGCTCGTCAGCCATCTCCTTCCAGCCGGGCACATCCTTGGCCAGCTTGGCGGCAATGCGGTCCACCTCTTGGCGAAGCAGCATGTCCGCCTCGATGGCATTGATCCTGTCGCCTTGCTTGACCGGCCGGCCGTCTTGATAGCGAGTGTTCCCCCAGCCGATAGTCCATACGCCGGCGGGGCATTTGTAGGCATCAAGGTGGCAGCCCTCAAAGGACTGGATCAGCTTGAGCGCAGCGCCAAGGTCCTGTTGCTTGCCATCTTGACTCCAGACGCTGAACCAAGCGCGATCACGGCGCATTGCAACGGCGTAACCATTAACGGCCAAGTCCTGCTCCAGCAGTTGCAGCGCAGCAGCTTGATGCGGCAGCGCCTTGTAATACCGGAACAACTGTTCCAGCGTGATCGGTGCTGCGTTTGCCATTGATCAGCGGCGCTGCTTGGGGAACATAAGCCGAGCAGCTTGAAACAGTAGCTGCACCCAGCTATTCGATTTGAGGGGCGTGAGGGCAATGATCTCGCTACCGGCGGCAATGATGATTGCAACAACGGCAATGGTTTCGGGGCTCATGGCGTCCATGTTGATGCTTTTAGGTTACTTGTGAATCTCTAGCGTGCGCACCCGCTTATCCAAATCGGATAGCTGGACCTTGTAATCGTTCTTCAACTCGTTGACGGCGACAGCCATTTGCTGCAACGTTGCCTCAATGCGGGCCGATTGAATTTGCATATTGACCAGCAACGCACCAATGGCGAACATGCCAGCCGCAATGGCTGCGGGAAGGGACGCAACGAACACGCCGCCGACCGATTTAGGTTCGTCCGCCATCGGCTGATCCTGTCCTGATCCCATCGTAACGATCAAAGGGGTCAGGCATCTCGGCAAGAATGGCCAAAGCCCTGCGATAGTAATGATTGTCGGTCTTTCCCGCCGCTTCCAACGTGTCGCGAATCTTGCGCCAGTTGTCACGGGTTTGGGGGTCCATTACCGGCCTTGCCCTCTGAGGGGTTTGCGGCCGCGACGCCGTGGGCGGCTGTGCTGGCCGTAACCCTGGCTAGTGGTTTTGGGTGGGCCCGGTTGGTGCTCAATGCGAGCCGCGCCAGTCTTGGATTTGACAGCCATCAGCCTTCTAGCAACATGATGTCAAGTGCTTCAAGTGCAGCCACGCGTGCTTCGAGTGCATCGAACGTGTCTTTGCTGACGCTGCCAGTTGTCACGATGATCGTTGCGCCATCATCCAATACGGTGACGGTGTTGACATCAGTCGTGACATTGACGGAGGTCATGCTGTGTAGCCCTCGCTGACAAACACCAGGCCCTCAAGGTAATACTCCTTCAGGCCGGATGGATTGGTCAGGAGCACGTCATAGTACGCCTCATCCGGGAATGTGGCGGTCTGCTCGTCCGTCAATGCAATGGCAACCGTGCCGGTGCTGCGGTTGGTGTAGGTGACGGTAAAGTCAGCGTATTTTGTGGTGCGGGCTTTGTTCCAGACCTGTGCAGCAACCGTCCAACTGGTGAGGTTGATTGGTGTTGCCGAGGCATCTTTGAATTGAAGCGTGACGGTGTAGTCCGCCCGGCGTTGCAACGGGATGTTGTAAATGCCGGGCTGAACTGACATTGCCTTGGCGCGTTAGACCGATTCTAGCGTCAAGCCCAGGGCACGCCTGCCGCTTTGGTTGGGTTGCGCTGCTCGTCGAGCTGGCCTTGGAGGGCTGCTTCAACTTCGGCAACCTTTTCATCGCCAAGCGCATTTTGCACCCAGCCGACCACGATCTCTTCGGTCAGGTCAGCGAAGGGGATCAGGGCATCCTCTGCAGGACGCTCAAAACCAATCGAGCCATACGCACCTGCGCTGTAGGTGCCGTCATTGGCGTCCACGGTGTAGTGGGCCACGAAAACGAAGCCGTCGCTGGTTTCGCGCTCCAGTTGGGCGATCTTCCAAGTGACGGTGGTGGTGGTGGTGGGCGTTGCGGTAGGCATAAATCCGTGGGTTTTGTGACAGTGTAGGTGTGTGGGCCAGTAACGTCAAAGACTACTGGGTGTTCCCGTGCGGGTAAAACTGGCAGGATGTTCCGGTTTTACAAGGAAAAGCTGCCGTTCAGGAACACGCTAGAGAAGGTGACTACTCAGCCCACGCAGCGGTGGCAATTGCAACCACCTTCGGGTCTTCATTGGTCAGGTCATCACCAGGCTGGAGCACATGGCGATGATAAGAAGAGGACAGCACTTCGCCATCCTCCAGAACGCGGGTGACTTGGCGGACCTGGATTGCGTTGCTTTCCAGCACTTCAATCTTGTCAATAACAATTTCTTTAGTGAGAGCCATTTTAGGGACCGGCGACTGCCGGAGACGGGTTTAGATGGGTCGTAGTTTTAAGCCGAGTTGCGGGCCATTAAATTGGAAAAGCCCCTGTAATCTGCAGGTCAAGAACATTGGTTGCCTCGTTACCTGTAACAATGGTTCTATCGGAACTATCAACTATATCCATATAGGCCGTTGAATTGGCTCCTACCGCGTGAACAGGAGTGCTTGATGCCCCAGTCTGGAACAGGCCAACATGAATGACTCGAAATTCAATTGATAAAGCAGGATTGAATGGAAGACCGCCAACTCGCAATTGATTGGCATCAGCGGTACCACCAGTAAGCGTGACTCGCAGGCTGAAAAATACCTGCCTTCCAATTACGCGGTAAGTCCCACGGGTGTTGCCTGCATTGTAAACAGGAGAAGTTATACCTTGAAGAATCGTGGGAGTAAATGTCCCCTCCTCGTAATCATCCAGTGCGTTAGCTGCGGCGGTGTCGCCGTTGAACTGGATGCCGCCCGTGCCAGAAGCAAGCCGGACGTAAGCGTCGGACGTAATCCGCATCCGCTCCGTAGGACTAGCCGCCCCGTCTGCCGTAGTGGAGAACACTAGGCGGCCTGGGTAGTCACTTGCTCCGGTGGCCGCATCGGCTATACAATCAATTCGACCAAACTCGTTACCCGTTGTTCCTGCAAATAGTACCGCCCCAACACTGACACCACTTGCAGGAGTCGTTGTTCCAGAAAGAACACTGATAACACCACCGCCGGAATCCGAAAATGTATTGCCTTTAACTTGTAGTTTTGCATATTGACTACCACCTGCGCTAGCAGTCGAAGACGTACCAACTAAGAGCCTGCCGCTGGAGTCAATGCGCAGGCGTTCGGTGCCATTGGTGGCGATACTTAGCTGGTCGGCACCAGAGCTATAAATGCCAGTGTTGGGATCGCTCTCAGGTGCAATGGCAGGTGCAGCGGCAGTACCGTCAGGCGTACCACGGAACAACTCCTCGATGGTGATCCGCTTGTTCTTACTGGCAGCAGCAACCTCGCTGATGTCAACGATGGGCAGGTAGTCACCAGCCGCTGGTGCAGTCAGTGCTGTCAGATCCGAAATCTTACGGTCAGCCATTGCTGGAGCAGTCCTTTATGGCCTACTCTACTGCTTCTGGGATTTCAGGCGCCACAAAATCACCGTCAACATACGTCCAACCAATACCAACACCAGCGGGTAGTTCTACCAGTTGCTGATCTTCCGGTGGTTGCCAGGTGGATTCGCCGTCCCAGATGACAACGTTTACAACAAGACCGGTGTTGTCGATGAGTGCGTAGTCCATGGTTTAGAAAACGTGAACGGTACAGCGTCCGGAACCGCCGGC
>Ga0315903_10005329_pt1 | contig 16811 bp, 21 predicted proteins | sample LakEriMetagenome_7_FD_203524 | JGI IMG/M metagenome (GOLD analysis project Ga0315903, IMG submission 203524) | Freshwater fungal communities from buoy surface, Lake Erie, Ohio, United States - Buoy 2 MA119 | ecosystem: Environmental > Aquatic > Freshwater > Lake | place: USA: Lake Erie, Ohio...
GTACCAATTGCAACTACGCCCTCGGTGTAGTTGTTTACGCTTGGATTGGTCAGTGTTTTATTGGTTAATGTCTCTGATCCGGCAAGTGTTGCTAATGTTCCAGTAGTTGGGAATGTGACATTTGTAGTTCCGGTCAATGTTCTGGTGTATGCAAAATTTCCAGATGAAGTGACGGTAGCAGCATCATTGTTTGCTATGCCACTACCGCCCTTGCTTGACTTTAATGCAGGCCCAGTAGTAAACAATGCATCAATTAAATCTAGGTCTGTATTGACCTTAGTTCCCCATGTGTCTGTTGACGCGCCTACCTCTGGCTTTGTGAGCAATAGGTTTGTTGTGGTGGTATCTGCCATTCTTAATCCCCTTTTACGCGGCTTCTTGCCAAGTGATTGAATTGTCTGCTAAATCTGTCCAGTTTTCTGAGGTGTCTGAAACTGGTGTCCAACTTTCGGATGTGTTTGGAATTGCGCCCCAACCGTATCCAACTATTGTTCCAACTGATCCAGCCAGTTCAACGCCAGTTATCCCTATGGATATGACATTTGATGCAGTGCCTACAGCGCCAGTTCCCTCAATTCCGGTAATTGCTTGGAACGATATAACCTCTGCGCTCACAGTGCCTACAGCACCGGTTGCAGCATTGCCGGTGATAATTGGAGAGACTAGGACTGAGTTGACTTCGCCAGTGGCTGCATTGCCAGTTACAGCAACAGATACAGTCAATGCGACTGTGCCTACATTGCCTGTGGCAATGTTGCCATCCTCTTGGATCGAGATGTTCTCTAGTAAGTCACCAACAGCACCAGTGGAAGCATTTCCACTGATTGCAGTATTTGTTTTGCCGTAAATGCCTAATCCATAACCGCCAGAACCATAAGTTCCAGACAATATTGGATATTTGCCTACACCATACGCGCCAGAACCATAAGCAGCCATGCCGCTGCTCCTCGGTTAAGCCAACCGGATTAAACCGGTGCTTGCGTCATTGGTAGGCATGGTCAAGGTGAACGTGCCTGCGGTCACAGTCTGACTGCCAAATGTATGCACGCTAACCGCTTTGTTTGATTGAGTTGAGTTATAGATCAAAACACAATCAAAGGCCGTAGACAATGTCACAGCAGAATAACTGATGCTGGCGCTTGGAGTCACGAACGCTGTAGTGCCGCTGGTGCTTGGCGCAGTGCCAAATGTCACCGTCACGCCGCCTGCGGTGTAGCCTGTGCCTGACACCTCGCCGGTGGCGCTGTAGGCTGTTGTGGCGGCGCTGACAGTGGCAGAGGCCAAGTACAAGGCAGCCTTAAAAGTATCTGCTGTAGTCGCAGCGCGAATCACGCCAGTGCCAAAATTGTGATGACCGACAAGCAGTTCACCTTTAAAACTTGTACACATTGCCTGAGTATTTGCCATGATCTATTCCTTATCCAATTGCCGCTGCAACGCCATCGGCTGCGACATTTTGTTTCAACAAAACATGGACTGATCTGTGTACCAGTTCGTCATCCAAACGATATTCAACCCAACTGATGATCTCTTTGTCGCTCTCAGTCGAGCCTACAGACTTGTGCAACAAGGACTCATCCATGTCGCCTTTGGTGGTGGTGATCATCATCCGAATGTCCTTGCTCGCGTCAAGATTGCGCCGCCAGAGGTTGAGCCACGGTCATCAGCAATCTGCAATTGCTCTAAGCCAGCAGCATATAACGATGACCACACGCTGATTCTCGCATCATCCTGTAGGTAAGGCGCAGCCTGTAAAAGCGCACCGTACAGGTAAACGTCCGGCGCTTGAGTCAACAGAAAATTGGTTGCAACGGTCGATGACAACTTAGTCAACTTGGCGTAGTAAACCAATTCAGCGGTGTACTCGCCATCAGGTATCGGCAACAGTCTGAATTGATTACCCACCACGCTGAAATACAACGGCTTGCCGCTGGACAAGTAGGTGGTGTTGGACAGCGCGTCCATGGCATCAATCGTCTGAAACTGCAATGCAGTCACTGGATTGGTGTCGAGCTTGATTGACTTGACTTCCAAGAAGTCATCAGGCACTGTGCCGTATTCAGCAGCCGCCGCAAATGAGGCAGTGGCACGCACAATCATCTGTCGTGTGCGTAGCTGGCGCTCCATCTGCGCCTCGGCCAGACTGATAAAGTCAGGAATAACTGAAGTCAGGTCAGACCGATTAAGCCAATCGGCCAGCGATGTCTTCAGTTCGGTGTAGGTGGTCAATGCCATTAGACTGCCTCTTTTTCAAGCTGTTCTTTCATCACCCAAGTGTGCTCATGCCGGAATTCAAATGTGCCAATATGCCCGATCTCTTTCGAGACATCATGGTCAATATACACCTTGAATCCAAGTTCTTGCGCCTTCTTGCAGAAGAACACATCCTCGCCCATGTAGCCGCGAGTGTCGGTCTGCCATGGCATATCAAACCATGGCTCAGTCATGCCCTCAAACACTTCGCGCTTGATTAGCATCACGCCAGTGCCAACAGAGCCAACCTCTTCTAAGCCGGTGGACTCAGGCATGGTGTAAACCTGTTTGCGCTTGCCATTCTCATCGTAATTCTGTGCGGTTGGTCCTGTGGGCATACGTCTGCGCGCGCAGTTGGTAGCCACGATATCAACGTCATGCGCCATCAATCGCTGGATCATGTCCTGTGGGAATGTCATGTCAGAGTCGATAAACAGAATGTGGCTGCAACCCTCACGCATTGCGTCCAGACACAAGTCAGCACGCTGATTCTGGATCAGTGTGCCTTGCAGTATCTTGAGGCTGACAGCGTCAGTGGTGTTGAGCGTGTGGTACGCCACCATGTTGACCATGCAATAGGTGTAATTGGTGTGAACCATGTCACGCGCTGGCGTGCAGACTGCGATGTATTTCATACCTGACCTGGCCTCACTCTAAAGAACCTATTATCTGGATCGTTCAACCATTTTTTCATGTAAACCGGATCATCCAACTTGCCCTCTGCCTTCAACTGAAAGTAGATCGACTCAGGGATACTGGCAACATGATGCCACTCACCTTTCCAATCTGCTTTATTGTCGATGGCGGCAAAGTCGCGCTTGTTGGCCTCAATGACAGCAGTCAAGTCCTGCGTTGTCTGAATCGTTGCCTCATCAGTGTCCTCGTTGTAGTGCCAAGTGCGAGTGATCCCCTTGTCAGGGCTTGCATCAAAAAATCGTTTTTCCATATAAGTAAGGGGAGGATTTCTCCTCCCCTTTTTCCTCTCAGTCGATTAAGAAGTTGACAAATCAGCGCAAAGGCCGTGAGCGTTTTCAGCCAAGACTTTGTGGCCGAATTCGATCAACAGCATACGCTTCTCAGCGTCACCTGTTTTCGCCAATTCGAGTTGCTGGTAAGGACGCAACACGGTCATCTTTGCGTACTCAGGATCGATGATCCAACCATCACGCTCACGCTGGAAACGGTTTGCGATAACGGCCACGTTGCCAAAGTCGCTGACGTAGATGTCAACTGCACCGATCAACACGGCAGGCTTTTCGCCACCGTTGATGTTGAAACGTGAAGATGCAATGCCAGAGAAACCGGAAACGCGCTGCTTGTTGACAGGACCAACCATCAGAATCTTCGGTGTACCGCCAGCCGCCCATACTTTTTGAATCACATTCTTGAGAATGGTTTCGGTGAAAGTACGCACGTTGCCGTCACTACGCGCATTGTTTGGCAATGTGCTGTAGCTTGGGTCAGCGCCGTTGGTTTGCTTGTCGGTGTTTGTCTTAACAAACGCGCCCAAAGAGGCCGTAGCGCGTGCTGTGGTGGTGTTACCAGCGGCAGCAACTGCACCATTCAAGAATGTGAATTCTTGGTCACGCTTCAACTCAGAACCGCGCTTGGCGATCTGGTATGCCAGTTCAGAACGGCGGCCAGCCTTGTTAACCACTTCTTCAGTGTTTGACAAGACGATGGTTTTGCGTGCGATCTGAGCGTAGTTGGTCAAACGAACAGTTGCAACAACTGCATCGAATGTGCCAACGTCATCACCTTCCAACTGAGCATTGGCGGCTGCATCTGCCAATGTGTCGGTCTGCCACTCAAACAGAGTGTTGGTGATTGACTCTCTGCCAATGTTGGATTGGTACGGTGTTTCTTCTGGTGCAATATTTGTTATTACATTTGAAAGATCTTCCCGAATGCCTTTAGCACTATAGGTTGTAAATGTGTTACTTACGATAGTCATGATTTTTCCTTATTTCAAGAGTTTGTAGATTGCATCAGCCGCGTCATCGACACGGCCAGTTTTAGCTAGACGTTGTTGTGCTCGCAATGCTTCAGTATTATTTGATACTCTTCCCGCTGCACCAGGCTTTGCGGGTCTTGGGCCATTGTTCGTCACCGGCTTGATCTGTCCACGCTTGGACATCATCTGGTCGTATAACGCTGCCTTACGCAACATCACAACCGCCCTATGATCTACAACATTCTTCAGTTCATCAGGTGAGAATCCAGCCTTCTGGCCAAATTGAACAAGCATTGCTTTTTCGGCTGCGGCTTTCTTTGAGTCTTTCCACTCAGGTATAGCCGCCACCAACGCCTCTTGCTCCTGCTGCAACATCTGATTGCGATATTGCATCTGCTCTTGCTGTGACAACTCAGAGAGTCGCTGCTTTTCCGATTGGATAGCCGCGTTTCTCTCTTGGTTTTCACGCATCATCTCGCGCTGCGTCACATACTCAATGGGGTCTTCATTTCTGAGACGATCCCAATCAATGTTTGGCTGCGCCGCCTGCTGAACCTGTGCCTCTAGAGCACCTAATAATTGAGCGTACTGCTCGCGCTCGGCACGCACCGCCTGCAACTCTGCCTCTGCGTGCTTTCGCACCTCGGCAATTTGCTGCGTTTTTCGCGTGTAATCCTGAGTCCTTGAATATCCCTTTTGGAGTTCCTCCAGCGACACCTCGACTTCTTTACCGTCAACCTTGACGGTGAAGACTTGTGGCTGTTCTTCCTCCTCAGAATACTCATCTTCTCCTGATTGTTCGGCATCAGTTTCATCGCCATCCACGTCTGCATCGGTTAGCAACTCCTCATCTACCGCCGCGCCCTCATCGGGCAACTGCGTCTGGCTGTTCTCCTCTTGTCCCTCATTGGGGAGCATCCCAGCAAGTGCATTGGCCGCTTCGGCCATGTTCATCGGACCCTGTACAACACTCGCCGCTGGCGTTGGTGCTACTGTTTGCATTGGTCTATTTCCTTATTTAAGCAAGATTTTTAGATGCACGCTCAATGGCACGCTGTGCCACCTTGCCGTTGTCGATCATTTTGGTGAGTTCGTTCTTGAAAGTTTCTATGGCACGCAACTGCGCCCAAACAATTTCACGCTTGCTCGACTCCTCCGGTTTGCTGCTCTCAAACTCCCACAGCAAATCGCCACGCATCTTTTCCATGGCCGCTGCAAATACTTCGTCCTGCATAAACTGCTCAGACTTGCGGCCTTTTCTTACCTGTTCTTCGTTCATTTAAACCATTCCATTAAGGTTGATGGGTGGAGGCACATTCGCCGCTGTCTGCACAGCCTGTTGGATGATTGCAGACTCTTGCGCCATCGCCTCCCGATCCATAGACTGCTGCGCTTGAATCTCAGCAGTGCTAATTTGTGTCTGGTACTTTAACTCAAGTTCGTATTTTTTGAGCATTAAGTCTTGCGCCATTTGATCTCTACGGTAATCGTCATCGCGGATCATCTGCTCACGCTTTAATTCCAACTCGGCAGCCTTCTTCTGGATGTCGGCTTGGATCGACTGAGCCTGCACCTGCGCCAGCACTTCTTCTGGTGTCGGTTTCGGTGGTTGTGCTTGCGGAAATTGGAAGTCAGCAGGCAGATTTTGTATATAGCTGGATGCATCCTTAAAGCCAGACAACTCGATGATCTTCTGCATAGTGCGGATGTACATGGCCGGTGTCGCCACCGGATTGTCCAAACCATACTGCTGAATGATCTGATCTTGTTTGTTGGCGATCATGGTCAGACCCTGTATGCGCTCGTTTGTGTCGCCATTGCCCAGACCAATATTGATGGTCACATCCATGTTGGCATTCCAGACGCGAGGATCAATCTGCACCCACTCATTACGCAAGCGCACCATGCGAGGCTTGTCCTGATGCGTTGTCATCAGATACAGAATGCCTTTGAAAAGCTTTTTCATGCCCTCAGCCAGAATGCGTGCTTGCAACTCCAAACGGCTTTGGCTGGCGCTGACTGTGGCGGCCACTGCCGCCTTGGTGGTTGACTGCAATGCGTCAGGATCAAGTCCCATCGCGGCCTTGCTCATGCCGGTGCGGTCTTCGCGCATCTGATCCATGTAGTCCAGCATGGGAAATGCGGCCTGTCCAACGAATGGCGTGCTAAACGGCTGCACCATGCCTGGCGCACGCATCCGAATAATTGCGCCTGTCTCGTTATTCAGCACATCATCAATATTGACCTGACCCTCAACCACCGCCGTGCGCGGATGAATAGACTGCGCCAGTGAATCCAAGGTATTTCGCAATATTTCGGATTTGATTTCTTGAATGTCATGAGTCAAATCAAATATCGACATCGCTTCCAGCGGCGATGTGTGTGGCTCTGGATCGCAAGGGAAGTCAACGAATGGGATGTAGCTGGCCGGAAGATTACGCACCACGGTGTAGCCAGACCCCATGCAGCAAACCTTACGCAACTCAGCGATGCCGTCACCGTCATAGTCCACGCGGATATAGGATTCAACGTACAGCACGCGGCGTTGGCCAGGATTCAAACTGTCGCCCGATCCCATGGTGGTGGATAGTGGCTGCCGCGCTAAATACTCGTCATTGCTGTCTAAGTCGGTGCTGGAGATGTTCTCCTCGATCTCATCCAACTCATAGCCCATGGCCAGCAAATCGTCCACGGTTGCCATCTGGCGGTGGGCAATGATGCCTGCATCCTCAAATGACCGCGCTCTGCGATCAAGTATCAACTCTTCGGGTGGCACGGCCATGATGCGGATGCGGCCATCTTTGATGGTGCGCTTGATCTGTACGTCATGCAACATAGGTTGCTGCATAAGTCCAGGCTGACCGGTCATCGGATCAATATTTTGAATGCCTGGTTGCATTGGGTCTGGATAGCTGACCACAATCTTTACTTCTGCGCCCTCCTCCATCAGCACCTGCACGGTCTGGTCATCGAGGCCGGAATAGTCGTCAATCTTGACTTCTTCTGTTTCATCCCACCAGTATTTTGCGATGCCACACTTACGCACCAGCGAATCTTTGAACAACGCATAGGTGGTCATGAAACCGTTGTTGTCGTTGCTAAAAATATAGTTTGCGTAGTCGGTCGCCTGCTGAGTGCTGGCAACATCCTCCGGTCCACGCGGTACATACTCAACGACATTCTCGCTGCTGAAAAATACTTTCATCAGACTTGGCAGCATGGCTGAAACAGTGTCGCGCACCTCCATCGCAACCACCTGAGAGCGCCCATCCTCCTCATTGCCAAAGGGGTCGCCACGGTAATACTCTGTACCCTTTGCGCGAATCGGTGAGACATCAGCGTCAATGTAGCTGACGGCATCCTCCAGTTCACCGGCCACAATGCCCTGCAACTCGGTATCGTCCATCGGATTGACTGCCGCGATGTCGGTGGTCACTTGCATATCGTTGATCATTTCTTGTTCCTTTTGGATATGGCCTTTGCGGTCGCCCTAGCCTGTTCTTTTGAGTTAGCCCCCCAAGCCTTGAGAGACAACGCTAATCGGGTTGGCTCGCCGTTCTTTTCCATCGGGCCAGGCATATTGCCCATTCTCGCAAGGAATGATGCCCTGCGCGGGTTGTCGCCAGTTTTGACCGGCGCTTTTAGATTCATGCCCTCGGCCTTTGCGCTGGCGCGTCCCTTGGCGTTCAAGCCGCCACTCGGATTCTTTCCTTCTTTACGTTGCCACGCCGGTGTTTTCATAAGGCACTTTCTTCAAAATCACATACATGGAGTCAACTGCTCGCGGCAGTCGCAATATTTCTTCTTGCGGTAATTCTAGGCTCGCACCGTAATTGCTGAGACTCATTTGCAAATGTTCCATCTCAAACCGACTACCTTTCCAGCCCAAGTACCACGCCCACTCGCAGTAATATACCCATGACTTCTCATTGAATGCACGCACATGAGTCGGGTCTTGCCATGCTCCATGACTCAAGTCATACGGCACATGGATGTGCATCTCGCCACCCATCTCCAACAAGTCGCGGCAGTTAGTCATGGCCGCCACCAAGTTCGGTATATGCTCCAACACATCATTGGCAATGATCTTTGAAAACTGTCGGTCGATCTGCATTGGCGCACCAATGTCCACCACCCAATCAGCGCCAACATCTGCGCGAATATCAGCATTCACGCAATCGGCTTTGTAATCCTTGCCCGATCCAAGATTAAGTGTCAAACCACTGTTTTGCATATTCCGGTCTGTTTTTTAATAGCCACGGTATCGCGGCCTTGGTCAGTGCGTCACCGTTCATGCCCACAGTTTGGCTGCCAATGTGATGCACATATGACCGGCTCAGGTAGTGGTGAAAGCCAGCGGCACGCAAGTCCTCGCAATGCACATCATCCGAGTACCAGTTCAACGGTGGAAACTTTGCAGCCTCCCACGCATCACGCCCAATCCATGCAAAGATAGGGGATGGGCATTCCATAGGCACAATTGCGTCCTCGTATGGGTACTTGAAGTAGTGCAACTGCTGATCAAAGGGATTAGATCGAATATTTTGCACCGGCCTTGCCGCATCACATCTCGCTGAAACCCAGCCCACAGGCGCACCGGTTTCCGCTTTCAACTGATTGACATCCTCCATCAGCAGCCGGTAGCTGGTGGGTGTCAGCACAATATCGTCATTGGCGCAGATCACCGACTCAAACCCATCGGCAAAGGCTTTGTCAATGATCTCGTTGTAGTCGTCACCGAAATTGTGCGCTGCACCAAACACTTTAAGGTCAGCGTCAAAGCCGCCAATAATGGACTCTGCTCCGCGCAAATAGACAGGCACTTCGGGACAATACTCGGCGATGCTTGTGAGCATCACCCGCAAACCTTTGCCGTGTACTGTCGAGATGCATATGGGGGAGATCACTTCTTCGGCTTCTTGGCGGTCTTGGCCGCCAGCTTGAAGTCGGCAGCAGACGGCGCAGCCTTTGATCCAACCTTGTTCATCTTCTCGCCGCTGCCTGCGGCAATACGTTTTTGTTTGGCGTTGATGTTGGCGTAGAGGCCAGGCTTAGTCTTCATTTTTCATTCCAATCTTGATTGTCAGCAATGACTCAGGCATCTCTTCGCCCTCGCTCTCGCCGTCTTCGTCCACCACCCAAGCCGAGCAAGTACGGCTGGACGCGCACTTGAAGTCGAATATCTCGCAGTAACCCAAGTCACCGGCATCAATCACCGCCCATGGGTCGCCCTCTTCGCCAATGCCATTTGCAATGCACTCCAGCATGGAGTCATCTTGGTTGAACGCCGCGCAGTTACCGCAACGGCTCATCTTGGCATCCTCCTCGGACACCTCCCACTCAGCCGCCATCTGCATCCAATACTGCTTATTTGGCAGCTTGGGGTTCTCCGGACCGTAGTTCGCAGAGTCAATTGCCTTGGCGCGATTCTTCAAGTTCAGCGTGATGTCTTGCGTTGCCATGGGACAACTCTCGCCGCCGTCCTCATAGCCTTCGTCCTGATCCATGGCCTGATCCATGGTGCGTTTTAAGGTAGCCATTAACGCATCCCCTTGGTCTTCATGTTCTTAGCTGTACGCGCACCGCGCATGGGCATCTTGGCTTCGGACATCGCAATGGCGATGGCCTGCTTGGGACTCTTGACTACTTTGCCGCCTTTGCCGGAGTGCAATGTGCCAGCCTTGTACTCGCCCATCACCTTGCCAACCTTCTTTGCTGCCTTGGTCATCTTCATAATTTACCCCTTAAAGAATTAGGTGTTGGCGCAGGGAGTTCTGGGTTGAATCCAACCTAGAGCAAACTGCTTTTAGTAGCCCCAGTTACTATGCGCCAACGAATTCGTATTATGCAACCCTTGAGAGGTTTCTTTTCAACGGTTGCGCCCAGTTGTTGCCAGCCTTACTCCCCATCATGCCGATCACCGCATCAGATGCAAAGGTCAAACAAAACGCATCAGCCTTGTCTGGACTCGCTAAACCCCGCTTCTTGATCTCATCTTTGCTCTCAATCTGAATCTTGCCGTTACTCGTAAACATATAACGCACGGTCGCCAACTCAGCCACCAGCAGCTCATCCTTTGGCAGCCGACAATCCCGCTGCTCCAGCCACGCCTTGGCCTTGTACCAAAGTTCAGCCTTCAGATTCCGGTAAGTACCGCCCATGGCCGGTGACTCGGCCACGTTAATCCCTCGCGCCGGTAGTTTCAACTCTCTGAGGCGGTCAACCACGCCAGCGCCAAGTCCAATGCTGTCAACCAGTATCTCGCCAGGCCGATCACCTGGCGATAGTGCTTCGTACTCGGCCACCACCGCGCCGGTCAACTGCATCAAGTCCAGATTCTTCCAAGTCTTAATCGGCTCAGTCACCGCGTTACCCCTGCGCTTGCACAGTGCAGAACGATCCGAGCCAAAGCGTGCAACGTCCAATCCCCACACCAGTGGCGCGTAAGGCGATGCCACCACATCCCGATTCATCGCCAAGTCCAGCAATTCCATGGGGATGACGGTATCTTCGTCAGACTTCGGAAACTCACCCAACACGCGGATGCGGTAGGCATTGCTCTCCTCGCCGTAGCGCGACTTCATCTCCTCAATGTAAGCCTCAGATACGCGGGGCGAGTCGGCGCAGGACACCTTCATCGTCACCCAATCTCCCGCCAATCGGTTATGGGTGTCGTAGAAGAATCCGCTGGAACGCACAGGATTACCCAATAACAGCGTGACAGCGTTGTGGCCGGACATCGAGCCAGATGCCGCCTCAAACACCTTCTCAGGTATGCCGGATGCCTCATCCCCCACCAGCATCACATGATCACTGTGAACCCCTTGGAGCGCCTCTGGCTGCTCCGCACGCGATGTTCTGGCCGAGATGAACGCCTCTTCGTTAGCGCCAATCACCTCAATACGGTCCTGCTTTACTTCCAACATATCAGCCAGCATCGGCGGCAGCACCTTCACCCAACGCTTAACCTCGGCAAACAATGCGTCATACAACTGGCTGCTTGTCGGCGCAGTCACCACCACCTTCACCGGAAAGCGCAGCAGCAAGTACCAAATCATCGCCCAAGCTGATGCCGTACTCTTTCCCACACCGTGACCGCTTCGCACCGATATGCGTCTGTTGCCGGACGCGATGTGATTCAAGAATTCCACCTGCCATGGGTCAGGCTCAGTATTCAGCACCTCTCTGACAAACAGCACCGGATTATTCTTGTATAGCTTGACGAATTCGACAAAAGGGTTATTCGTCAGCAAATCATCAGAATTTTTTTTCGGGACGCTCTTCTTTGCGGCAGTGGGGGTAGGGGGTAGGGTCATGTGGTTATGGGATTCGGTAGGTGTTCGGTTGCATCATCAGTCGCCCCCGCCGCAAAGCGCAAGGGGGGGGCATCGCGCCGCGCCCCCAGCCAGCGGACGGTCGGCAGCGCCAGTTGACAGCGGAAAAGTTATCCACACCCCACTATTCATGCAAGTCCTTGATTTATATACATACTTACAGAACGCTGACAATATCCATTTGACACGATGTCCATTATGTTAAGTCAATTGTGGATAACTGGCCTGTTTCTGCTTGTTTTGCAGGCACTTCGCAGTTATGCACAGGCCAATGTGATCAATCATTGCGATTTTCTGTGGATAAGTCATCGACAACCTCGACATGGCGCAGTGCCGCCATGCGTAAGTCTTGGATATTGATGTTGACTGATGCGGCCTTTTGTAAGCCATAAGTCTTCTGATCCCACCTTTCGGCCAGCCATTGCCTGGTTCGGATGCGCTGGACATCGCGCTGCGGGTTGCTGTCCGCCATGCTGTCAGCAATGTCCAGAGTCTCCACCGCGAGTTTATCGGCGGCTTTCGCGCGCGCACGCGCAATTATAGTGGGATCGGTATCTTCGATCCATTGCTCAAGCGCCCTGCGCCCGATGCCCATTTCGTAGCAAATCTGGGTCTGCGACTTGCCTGCCTCAAACATCGAGACTATCATGTCGTCTGGCAGATCTTCAAGCAGCGCCATGTCTTCTCTGAATTTTGGTCTTCCTGCCATGCTTAAACCTGCCCTAGAGCTGTTTTAACGCGCTGGATGACATCCAGTACCTTTTGCTTGATCAACTCCGCTAATCGCTTAATTTGCTGCATTTCTTAGTCTCCCTGCGAGTTTGGTATCGAATTTCTTTTCTACTGCCTCACCTTGAAAGGCGTGCAGATCACTTTCTAAATCATCAAAGCCTGATTGTCCACCGAATTTATCGTTTGCTTTGAAGTTAACCACCTTGGCCGTTGGATCAAACGCCTTGACCTTGATGATCTGTTGCACAAGCGGATCATTGAAGATCACTTCAAGCTCTTCCATTGACCAGATGCACTTGTTGTCCAGTTCCTGTCTTTCGCGCTGCATAGCCACAGCTTCGTTGACTGTACGCACAATGACCATGACCTGATCGGTTTGCATCTTCCACTCAATCCTTGGAATGCTGTCGCTGGCTGGACTGATCCCCTGATCGGTTGCCCACTGATCGAGCACTGAGTACGCCCTGATCATTCCCGCCAGACTTGAATCGAATTTGTCTTTGTCCTTTGACCATGCTGCTTGATGCACTCTGCCGGTCTGAATCCAGAATTTCTCTCTAAGTTGACTGTCTACTAAAGTAATCAGTCGATCTTCTCCCCATTTTCTATCGCTGACTGCTTTGGCAGCCTCCAATTCCACAAGTTTGGATTGAACGTAAATCGTCCACGCATCTGCTTGTGGACTTGGCTGCTTTGTCTCTGGATGCTTGTTTGCTGTTCTCTTCGTTGCCATTTCGGTTTCCTTGTTTTATGTTTCCGATACAAGGTTACAAGGTTACACCTCTTCGAGTCTTATAGACTCTCGAAGTGTAACTGTAACCTCTGTGTAACCAACTGTAACCAACTGTAACCAACTGTAACCACTATATTAATTACATTATCCATAATTGTTATTGCTTTCCAGTAAGATTATGAATTGTTTTAAGTCTTTAGGTAAAACTGTAACCAATATCTAAGGTTACACCGTTACACTTGACCTTTAAAACTCTGATTCATCTGTTTTTGCAAACTGTAACCAGACATATTCCTTGGTCATTCCACCTTGGCCATGTTCAGCTAATCGTTCTTTCATGCGTGACCATGCTGTCTTAAATGCGTTGGCTTCATTGTCAGTGATGCCTAAAACTGTCTCCATTTCCTGCCGCCACGCCTCCAATTCAACAACCATGCGCTGTGAACCTTTGATTACCTTAAGAGATCCATTCTTCTTAATCAGTGTTTGAAGTGTTTGGATAGCCAAATACTGTTTTGCGCCGCCAGGGAAAGACTTTTGCCCCTTTGACTTACTGTCAGTTTTTGCGGTATCAAGCGCGGCTATCTCGCTGGCCTGCACCGCTAGGCTGGTCACTGGATCGCCAATTTGCAGTGATCCGGCTGGCGCTGCCAGTTCGACTGTGACCATCTCAAAGCCGTAGCGCGTGCCATCTTCGCCGTCCTTCTGCTTGGCAATGCGGATAACTCCTTTCATGGTGTCCTCAAACCTGATCAGTTCCAGTTCACTATCCACCGCCCCTAAGAGCGCAGACGAACCACGCATCCCGCGACTGTTGTCCTTCCCGCTGTGATGCAGGATCATCAGTCCTGCGTCTTGCACGATCTTCTGTATATGCCCACAGGTGACGACAAACTGCATCATGTCGCTGGCCGAGTTCTCATCCCCACCGCCAAAGGCTCGCGCCAGCGTGTCTATGACGATCAACTTAAAGTCGATGCCGGTTTCCATGACCAGCGTCTCTACGGCCAGCACCAGCGCGTTGAAGTCTTCTATGCTTGATCTGAGGTTGAGTTGATGGCGTATGACGTAGATCGGTGCGCCGTCCTCTGTCTGGTGGTGCTGCTTGCACGCCTTAATCCTTGCGCCGACACCGCCAAAGCCCTCGCCACAGATGTACAGGACAGCGCCTTTCTCTGTGACTTCATTGCCCATCCACGGTGTACCTGTGGCGATGCAGTGAGCAATATGAAGAGCGTGGAAACTTTTGAAACTCCCTGGCGGTCCGTAGAGTGCGCTGAAACTGCCAACGGGCAACACCTTATCTATCAGCCACTTCACCGGCTCATCTTGGATGCTGTCCCAATGTTCAATGGCGATCTGCTTGCCGATCTTGGCTTGTTCCTTTGGTGGCGTTGGTTCTGCCTCAAATTCCTTGGCAATGTCCTCGGCTGCCGGTGTTGCTACTTGCACTGAATTGATGATCGGATTCAACCTTTCGGGCATTGTTACCTGATCCACCGTTGTGATGATTGACGCTGCCTTGACCAGCGCCACCAGCTTGTCCCTGCCTGCGCCCTCCTCAATAAATTCATAGGCATCATCGCCTTGGCCTTGCAGACCGAGGTCAACTACCTTGACAGACTTAGCGATGGGCAGTATTGCCTCGGCTGCCTTGTGCGCGTACTGCCAGCCGACTGCATCGTTGTCCGGCAGGATGATCACTTGAGCACCGGCAAAGTATTCGGTGATGGCAGCAGGCCATGATCCGGCGCCAGTATGCGCGGTGCTGGCGATCATGCCAATTGACTTGATTGCGTCTGCTGCCTTCTCGCCCTCCACCAAGAAGATGTTTCTGCCTGCGGTCTTCGCGTCCAAGAGTGCCGGTAAGTTGTAGGGGACGATGCGTGCATCGCTGAGTGAGCTTTGCTTCCTGCCGTGCTCATCAATCTTGTACAGCCGGTAAGTCTTGCCTGACTCCCCTACGCGCAGCCGCTGCTTGACGAACACCGGCTGGCGGTTCTCATCGGTGTAAATCCATTCCTGCTGAAACTCCACTTTGGGTATCGGCTTGATGTTGGCGAGTGGGTCTGGCCGTTCTTCCAGTTCCGGCAGCAGGTGCATTGACCTGATGGTGTGAAAGACATCCTCTTGGCTGCACCCACCGTGACAGTGGAAGAGAGGCTTGCCCTCGTCATTGATGTCGATGCTGAGTGATGGATTCTTGTCGCCGTTGCCTTTGCCGTGACTCGGTACAGGGCAAGATGCCACCCACTGACCGTTTGCTTTCTTTGCGTTGCCGAGCTGCTTGGCTATTTGTTCTGCTTGCATATTGCCTCTACTTCTTGTATGCGTTGTCCGATCCACGCCATCACAGGCACTGCCATGCTGTTGCCCAAGGCTTTGTACCTTGGACCGTCTGGCGTTGGCTTGCCCTTTGGCTTGATGTCGGTGTAGCTGTCGGGGAAGCCTTGGAGTCTCTCGCATTCCTTTGGCGTGAGTCGGCGCACGGCCATTGCTTGTTGAATTACTACTGCTTCATTTCCTTGTGTAGGACAATGGCATTGTTGTGTAAGAGCGCCAACGCCATGATCTTCGCGAACCTTACGGCCAGGAGACATTAAGTTCATTGACCATGCCACCGACATCGGATTCTTGGCTTGCAGGGTTTGCGTCATGTCCACATCTGTTTGCGGGTTTGACATCTGACCGCTGAATGCAATGGGTTGCGCCACATTCGTACCAATGCCAGCCTTAGTTAGCGTGCTTGTTACATCTGTCTCGTTGACATACAAACCGCCATCTGGACGATCTGCTCGAGTCCCATTGGCATCGCAGAATGTGATGTTGTAGGCAATGGGTTGCAATGTCACTGGCACATTACCGCCGCCTGTGCCATAAGTTGCAGACACGGTAGTGCAAACATCTCCAAGGTCACGCACACGGCTGTCCTGTCCATGCATCTCATAGACTGGTTGTGGAATCAAGTCTTCTGTTTCAAAGTCGTAACGCTGGCCAGCGCCTCGTGTAAGGCACTTGGCAGGGTCTTCCCTCTTTTCTCGGCTCGGCGCAGGATGCCCTGACAAGCTGTGGCGCTCAAAAAGTACCGCTGCGGCAAGTCGCCAATCTCCAAGGTATCCGACAACGAACACACGGCGGCGGCGCTGTGCCACTCCAAAGTATTGAGCGTCAAGCACCCTGTATGCGAACCCATACCCGCATTCTGCCAACCCTCCGAGGAAGCTACCAAAGTCCCGTCCTCCATTGGAGGACAGAACGCCGGGGACGTTCTCCCAGACCAACCAGTTGGGGCGATATTGTTTAGCAATGGCAAGATAGGTAAGCATGAGGTTGCCACGAGGGTCATCCAATCCCTTTCTGAGTCCTGCGACTGAGAATGATTGGCAGGGAGTTCCTCCGACAAGAAGATCGACATTTGATTCAATTGACCACTCCTTAAATTTCGTCATGTCGCCAAGGTTTGGCGTTTGTGGGTAGTGGTGCGCCAGCACCTGAGATGGAAATTTTTCGATCTCCGAATACGCTACTGCTTCCCATCCAAGGGGATGCCATGCTACTGTTGCCGCCTCAATACCACTGCAAAGTGAGAGATATTTCATGTTGTATTTTTTTAGAGGAAAAAAAACCGCTGGTGCTACCCAGCGGTGCTTAAAGCCGATCAGTTAAAACATTTCATCGTCAGCCACTGCTGCGGCCATCGCTGACTTCGCTGGCGCAACCACAGGTGCGGCCAAGACTTGATCCGCTTTCAATGCTTTAGCCGCCGTGTCAACAGGCATATGTATCACAGTCTCAGAGTCAGCAT
>Ga0315903_10005330_pt1 | contig 16811 bp, 14 predicted proteins | sample LakEriMetagenome_7_FD_203524 | JGI IMG/M metagenome (GOLD analysis project Ga0315903, IMG submission 203524) | Freshwater fungal communities from buoy surface, Lake Erie, Ohio, United States - Buoy 2 MA119 | ecosystem: Environmental > Aquatic > Freshwater > Lake | place: USA: Lake Erie, Ohio...
AAGGAGAGAAAGATCATGCCTAAAGCGCGAAAAACTTTGCTGTTAAGTATCAAGAAACGAGATTCCATGCTGCTCGCCACCTTGGGTTCCTGCATATCCACAGAATAACTTTGATTCCAAAGTTTTTGAATAGTTGGTTTCAATCTGACTCTTAACGCGTGTCGAATTGAATCCTTTCTGACCCTTGATCAGGTCTATCACCCCCGAAACGGCAGGGCGCCACTGTCAGTGCCCCTCTCTATCTTTTCCCCATGTCCACCAAACGTTGCCCACAGTGCCTCTCTGAAACAGCCATACGAAGAATCCTCTACGGCATGCCCATGGAAGAACCCGATCCCGCTATCTACACAATTGGTGGCTGCGTCATCTTTGACGATATGCCTAAATATGAATGCATTGATTGCGGCTGGAAAGGTTCTAGAGCGGAACTTAGAAAAGCTTCACGTGCGCACTAAGGAACACTTGGTTGGATTTCACTGGGAAGAATTCCAAGCATTCCGCACCTTTTACTTAACCTGTACTTGCGGATGGAAAGCGCCCGTAAGAGTCTTCAATGATGGGTTTAATGCCTATTTCTTGCATAACATGTTGGAAACGCATATTCAGGCAGGAGTGGAGATTCGGTGATTAGTTGTGGCTTGAAATCTGTTGTAAATCAATCCTTGACCTAATTTGACCCAGAAAATACTGCTTATAGAGCCTCGAAATTCTTGATTCAACCTTTAATTCTATTGTTCAGCTGCTTAGGATAAACCCATGGATTGTTCGAGGAAATCATAATGAGTAATTTTCTCGAACAGCTTTGTGATTTGGTGATTGGTTCTATCGAAGTTGAGAACCAGCAAAGCGCAGGACTTTGGTATCAAATTCCTAATAAAGTCACTGGTATCAGCGATCGAGAAATCAATTCAACACACCCATGTGTTTTATTCGATCCTTCCACTTTGACTACTGGCTTTGCTGAAATTTGGATCAGGAGCTCAACTATCTATGGAGAATTTCCGCAATTCGTTTTTCACAAAAAACACAATCACGGCCATCCCGGATATTGTCCTTTAGATCGCGATGCCCATGTTTCAGTAAAGCTCTTTAAACGAATTCCTGCCGTTTACTTGACAAGGTTGAATCCTAAATGCAAGGAAATTGATCAAGATTGGCTTAAAACTTTTGAAAAATGTTGTATCCATGTACTCGGGCGATCCAGAATGTCTGGTTCTTGATGTTAATTAACTCGACGGGTATGACTTTTCAAGATCTTGAACTTGAAGCCCATGGATCAAAATCCTTTGGGTATTTTTGGACAACTTTAGTTGAAGAAGTTGTGGTACATGTATGTAAAAATAAATCTTTTCCACCTCAGGGTTGGGGTTACCCTGGTTATGGTCCATCAGAACAAAATTGGGGCGAGGCGGATTTAATTGAGTTAGCTGATTTTGTCATCCAGGAGGGAATAAAGAAAAGTAACCAACACCTAACAATTTTGTATCAAATCAAAGATCAAAATGTAGAAAGTATTTTTAGATTACTCATTCAACCTGTTACTTGGGCAATTATGGGTAAGCGCCAGAACTCTGTTGATGAGAATGCTGTGCGACTTATTAAAGAAATTCTCAAGGATGAGTTTAGTTTTGTTCCAAAAGCCACAACTTCTGCTTCAGATCCTTCATTTGATCAGACGGTGACAAAAATGGTTGGGGTTCTTAAAGATGTCCCGCAACACTGGACCCATACAGCTCCTTTGACTCGCAGAGGAACTCCACGGAAGAACCTTCCTCCAGTTTTTAAAAAAGATGAACTCAGACCTTTCTGTGATTTTGTCGCGCACTTGACACCGCTGCCATCGAGTAATCAGATTTGGCGAGCTGTCCAAAATGTGTTGCCAGCAAAACAAGGGACCCAAGCCGCCCAGAAATTAATCGCGGGATCTGAACGGATCTCACCAAATCAGGATCTGAGCGAAGACCCAGTTTTGACCAAGATCGCTAGTAATCAGGTTGAGGAAGGAAACCTTGGGTCAAACCTCAGGCATGACCCACGCGAAAACGACCTTCGAGCCGATCTGGTCGAGGCCTATACCGCATTCAGAAAGAACCTAACGGGGGAGGAGGAGGAAACAATCATGGTCATAATGAATCCAGAATTTACCCACCTTCCACAATCGCTTAAGGCGGAAGCTCTCGGGGTTGTTGATCTTAACTCGATAACGCCTTCTCTGGTTAGCCTCAAAGAAAAATCAAAGGCGCTTGCAACTGACTATGAACTGAACGAGGAAGATTGCAATGAATTACTCATCCACGTCGCCAAATCAATCGAGCTAGATCGGAATATCTGGTGAAGACAGATATGCCTGTAAAGAATGAGTTTCCACGCCTAGATAAGGGAATGAAAATTGGTCAAATTCGTAGATTAGAAACGAATGGAAAAGATGCAAAATTAGTTGTTATTTATCGAGTGAATGCCATCTCTGCAACATGTGATGTCATTTTGCTAGACCACAATATTGATAACGCAATAAAAAATGATTACGTTTCAAATATTGAAAATCACGATTTTAGGTTTGGCCATGTAGTCATGCCAGATTTTGTAGGAAATGTTGATCTTGAGGTATTAAATGCAAGTCAAGTTTATGCTGAAGTTTGCCAATTTTGTATTTCTTCAATTGGTCCTAAAATTTTTGGAACAGCAAACGATCAGATTACACTTCCTTTTGAGCATGATTGTTATCTTAAAGGCGATTTCAAACTTCGGATTCTGAGTGAAGAATGGATTGCAAGAAGTAACAGTTTTGCGGAATTCTTTGAATCTTGCAATCTTTTTCTCTCGTACGATGAATTTTTGGCAAAAAAAGAAGCCGTGAATCTTTATTACGCAAATAATACCTTGGAGAAAATTTTGACTGAATCTTCTCAACAGTATTCCGTCGCAGAGGTTAAAGTATCGTTAGAGAAAAATCCTTATGCAAAAATGTTAGTTAGGTGCTAAAAATGACACGTCCAAGACCAAATGATTTTATGTTTCCAGAGAGTGCTGGTAAACGTGATTCAAAATTGAAGAGTTTGACACTAAGAAACTTTAAGAGCATTATCGATCAGCAAATAAATTTTGCTCCGCTCACAATAATCGTTGGAAAAAATTCCTCAGGTAAAAGCACGCTTTTGCAATCAATTCTTTTGTTAGCACAGAATGCCTCCAATCCCCTCAGAAAGAACCAAGCTCACGAGGGTAAATTAGATTTAAACGGGGATCTTGTCAGTTTGGGAGTTTTTCGTGAAGCAAAGAATGATCGATCAATGCCCGAAGATTTAATTGGTATCGGAGGGGAATTTGAATTTTCTTATCAACAAAACATGGAGTTCCAACCAAATATCGGGAAAGATAAAGGAGATTCTCCACAATCATTCGGCAAGCGTGCAACCTTAAAATGGGATATGAATTTAGGTGGTGTGGACAGTTTGGATGCGTCTATCGTGGAGAGCATTTCTTCTCATGGATCGCTACTTTTTGAAAACCAAGAGGTTCAAAATTTTGTCTCCAGGAATTCTGGAGAAGAACGAATTGATGACCTAATGACTGCTTTTGATGAGGTAGTAACCGAAGATGTTCCTGACATTTGGAGCGGTGTAAATTTCTTCCGTGAAGCTGAAATAGATTCCTTTGCTCGCTTGCAGGGTTATTCAGAACGTCCTGGTGCAAGCATGAGAACTTACTTCGCAGAACTTGAACCCTCCACCAAGTTCTTTGGTGTCAAGCATGTTTTAGGATTACCTGTAAACGGGTTGAAGTATGTTAGCCGCTATACATTTTTCTTAATTCGCCAAAATGAATTCTTTAATGGAAACATGCTTCGTTTTAAGGCAAATTCAATTCTGTCACAAGCGCAAAGACGCAATTCGATTTATGAGTCAGACATAAAGAAAAATTCATCTCTTATGGCTAGAAATGAAATGTTTACGACAGAAGAAGAGGCTCACTTAGCGTACCTTCAAAAAGCTGAGGATTTTATTACGAATGAGTCAGAATGGTTAACAAGCCGCGAATTTGATATAAGTGTTCGCCCACTTTTACCTGTAGAAAGCATTCCATTTATTCTTCGTGCTGCAATTAAAGAGGAATACCGCGATGGCAAATTACCCCTTGAATTGCAGGATTGCACGATCGGAACAGACGGGTGGTTGGAGTTTAAGTTAACTCGGTTAAATTCTCTAGTTGGCTTTTTAGAGTTTGATCGTGCTGATCTCTCATATCAAATCATGGAATCTTCACGTAAATTTTGGAAGAACTTAGAAGATCAACTTTTTGAAAAATTCTCGAATTTTGATGGAAACGGAATCGTCGAAGTTTTAGTACCGGCCTCGATGAGTGACAATTTTTCCAATGAAAATGAAGGGTTAAATTCAGAAGAGTTTGAATTTGGCGACGCCGTTACCCGTTTAAGTGAATTTTTTGAAGATTTGGTTTACCTAGGCCCACTTCGTTTAGAACCTAGTGATATTTACAAACGAAGCATGGGCACGAGATCCAGCCAACTTCCCCTTGGAATGCAAGGCGAGGAGTTGGCAAGAGTTGTGTTCGAGAATCCAACAGGTAAATATCCATTACCCCCTGACTCCACTTTATCCGCCAGCAGCATGGGTACGACATTCACCGATGCCTTGAATGCATGGCTTAAATGGTTGGGAATCGCAAAATCTGGAATTTCAGTAACGCCAGATCGACACTATGGATTCCGGTTAACTGTCGATGGACGCTATTTAAGATCTCTAGGCGTTGGTGTAAGTCAGGTGATACCTGTTGTTGGAGTTTGCCTTTTGGCTAATGCTGGCAGCTTGGTTCTTCTCGAAGAGCCTGAACTTCATTTAAATCCAAATATCCAACAGAAACTGGCTGATTTCTTTCTTGCTATGACTAATTCAGGTAGACAATTAATTGTAGAAACTCACAGTGAGTATTTAATAACCAGGCTTCGACTTCGAGCGATGCAGGACAATGCAAATCGTGAAATATTCAACTTCATTTTCACAGAGCAAGAACATGAAAATTGGAATTCAGTGTCAGCAAAAAGCCCTTATTCAATCTATAGAGAAGTTAGACCAAGCGCTGACGGTCAATTACCCGAGTGGCCAGCTGGCTTTTTTGATCAAGTTACGACTGACGTCCAGGCACTCTTGGATGAATTGATCAAGCGCGATGAGAGTGAAAAATAAGTTTTGCCAAGATCGCTAGTACGCGGGACTCGTAATGCCAAGATCGCTAGTTTATGAATTAGAAGCTAGCTATGAATACCAAGATCGCTAGTTTATGAATTAGAAGCTAGCTATGAATACCAAGATCGCTAGTTTTACGATTAGAAGTTTAATCAAATTAGCGAAAGGTGTTTATGGTTCAACAATTAGTCGCTCAACGTTCGGTGCAAGCCGTACAAGTGGAATCCCTGCCTTATGCAGTGGAATATTCTGCGCAGCACTTCAGTTGTAGTACATGCACGAGTGATGATTTTTCACTCAACGCACCAAAGTTCATTTTTTCAAGTCAAAACGGTGTAGCTACTTTTAATCTTCCGCCAATGTCAGGGCGTGAAATAGCTTCCCTCTCGCTCTTCTTCTCAACTAGTGCGAGTTTTCCTTGCGCCGTTGTATTCGATCACATTGCTGGTTTTCAAGTGACAGCCTCCGTCATAGACGGAACTAACGTAGCTCTAAATTTTCACGCTGACCACGAAATACTTCACTTTATGGGCCATGATGGCTCATCAAATTTACTTTCAGTTTCATTAAACATCAATCAATTGGATTATTTGGCGGAGCAAGTGCTCCTATCAGCGTCCAGTTGTAAGTAATTTTAATTTCAAAATTCACAAAACATTCAGCAGTTAACAAAAAAAGAATGGAGGTACATACATGTGGGATGAAACTCCTTCAGCATGGCAACTAAGAATGGCATTTCCACAAGAAGCTAAGGCCCTCGAAGATATTCTTGTAGCGGAGTTCTTACAGTCATTGGGGCTGCTCAGCAACAAAATTGCTTCGCGCAAGGCTTCTAGCTTCCAAATCAAACTAGAGGATAATTATGAACTTGTAATCTCACCCGTCGACAAAGGCGCAGAGGGTTACTCAGAATGGTTTACATGGCATGTGCCATCACACGCTCACATAAACGCAAATAGCGCACCAATAATGCCTGAACCATCTATACGTGCGCATATTCGACTTTTTTACAGTGATGAAGCCGGCAGATCACAAATATATTCCTTCACCAATCATCATGAAAATGTAGAGGTACTTATTCGTGCCGCACTCAACAATATCCATCAGGATTTGGGTCTTAAGTTAAAACCAGTAATCAAAAAGAGAAAGGTGCAGCCACGTAAGGAATAAAACTGCTTCAAGCACTGTTACAAAAAGTACATACATCGCGTGCGATTCCTGCACTGCCCGTTCAAAATTCCAAGTGGTACTCAAGTGTGGCGACCTTTTCTTCTGCTCGCACCATATCAACAAGCATCGGTCCCTGCTTGAGTCCCTTGGAGCACAAATTACCCCATTAAAAATCTAACAAAGGAAACTATGTCAAATAAAAACCAAGCCGCTTTCTCAGCTTCACTTGTAGAAGTAAAGACTGATTGCGTCATTACTAAAGACTTAAAGATAACCGGACAGCCGGCACAGCGAATTATCGAAGGCACTTTACAAGGTATAGCCCCACTTGAAACCATTACAAAGTTAATGGAATTTGGTGCGATTGCATTAGATGCCGTCCAAAGCGAATCGATGCGTAATCATCTGGAGGCCGCTACTGAAAACTTTGCAAAGCTTGTCGGGAAAGAAGCCAATGAAAACTTCCCCCGTATTATTGAGGAAAAAACTGAAAAGTTTGTTGAAGGTATTCTCAAGTTTCTTGATCCTAAACAAACTAATAGTCTTAACTCACAATTAGATGCCGCGATGAAGGCTCTTAAGAAAGACATTACGGCACAAATATCTGAGGATATGAAGCAGCAAAAAACTTCTTTAGATGAAGGATTGAAAAACCTTGGATACTTGAAAAAGGCTTTTGATCAATCGACTCAAAAAGGTTTACCACATCAAGATTATGTTGGTGAGGCTTTAGAGCGCTTCGCAGGTTCGGACGTCGTCACTGATCTATCAAGTGATAGTTCTGGTACTTCTTATGCAAATGGTCGGAGCAAATCTGGTGACTATCGCGTTACTTTAGGTGAAACATTCAACACAACAAATGCTATTAGTTTTTCTGTCGAAGCTAAGAATGCAAAACTTTCTGAACGCGCGGCGCTCAAAGAAATTACAGAAAACTGTGAAAATCGCGGTACGGATGTTGGAATACTTGTATTCGCTTCTCAAGAGCAGTCTCCTACCCAAGGTCGCTCTCTTAAAATTTTTCCGGGCAACAAAATATTTGTAGTGTGTGATCACGGCTCTGAGACAGCTTTATACGCTGCTTACGTTTATGCCCGTTATATTTCTAAACTCTTAAAAACAGCTACTCAGTTTGACGAACGTTCACTATCTCAAGCGATTGAAGAAACCATCAAACACCTGGACATCGAGGACGCAATTAACCGAGATGCCAAGGCAGCCAGAAATGCTGTTGACCGCTTGGTAACCACAGCAATCACCGCTCGAACTAACGTCCTCAAGGCTCTTAACCAATTTGAGCAGAAGGGCTAGGGTTCTAATGACCATAAAAGTTTCAGAAAAACCATCCTTGATGAAATCAATCCCAAGGGATTTCAAAGGAGTAAAATCACAATCTGTCGTCCGGTCCAGAACAATTCGCCGCTCGAAAGGTTATATTTCAGTGGTTACATGCACTATGTCAGTAACTATTACTAAGGTTGCTTCATGAGCCAGCCAAAGGGATTCCAAGACAAAGTTAGCCTGATCTGGTCAGTTGCTGACATTCTACGAGGCGACTTCAAACCTCACGAGTATGGGCAAACAATTCTTCCCTTTGTTGTACTGAGGCGACTTGAGTGCGCCCTTGAGAAAACCAAAGACAAAGTAATCGCAAAGTCCAAGTCCCTTGAAGGCAAGATTAATGATCTAGAAACCATTCTGAACAAGGAATCTGGACATAACTTTTACAACACATCTCCGCTGTCACTCACCAAGATTTTGCAGGACCCCGACAAGGTGGCGTCAAACCTCAACTCATACATACGTGCCTTTTCACCAAGTGCATCCGAAGTTTTGGACAAGTACGGCTTTCCGGACAAGATCAAGAAACTCGAAGAGCAAGGATTGCTTTATCAAATCATCGGAAAGTTTGCGGATCTAGATTTATCAGAAGAAACAGTTTCCAATGAAGCGATGGGTTATGTATTTGAAGAACTCCTTCGAAAATTTTCAGAAATGTCTAACGAGACAGCGGGAGAGCACTACACGCCACGTGAGGTAATCCGCCTTATGGTGAATCTACTTTTCATTGAGGACTCAAAAGCGCTCGCAGGACAAAAACCAATCCGCAGTATTTACGATCCAGCATGCGGAACTGGTGGAATGCTTTCAATCGCTGAGGAATATCTCCACGATCTCAATCCCAACATAAAACTAAATGTTTTCGGTCAAGAACTTAACCCTGAAACTTGGGCGATTGCACGTTCTGACCTAATGATTAAAGGTCAGGACCCAACAAGAATCACTTTAGGTAACAGTCTCAACAACGAAGATGGACATGCAGGTAAGCAATTTGATTACTGTATTTCCAACCCGCCTTATGGTGTCGATTGGAAGAAATACCAAGAGCCAATTGAGAAAGAACATCAAACCAAAGGATTCGATGGACGGTATGGCGCTGGTTTACCTCGCGTCAGTGATGGTTCATTCCTTTTTATTCAACACATGATCAGTAAGATGAAACCAGTATCAGATAATCTGGAGACGGAAGACATAATGGAAGGTGGATCGCGTATTGCGATAATTCTTTCGGGCTCACCACTTTTCTCTGGTCAGGCAGGGTCAGGAGAATCCGAAATCCGTAAATGGATTATTGAAAATGACTTACTCGAAGGAATCGTTGCGATGCCAGATCAGATGTTTTACAACACTGGTATAGGGACCTATATCTGGATTATTAGCAATCGAAAAGATAAAAAATCCCAAGGTGAAGTACGTCTAATTGATGCTAGAGAGTCAGGCACAAAAATGCGTAAGTCGCTTGGCGACAAAAGGAAGGAATTAACCGAACAATCTATTGCGGAAATTACTGAACTTTACTCTCAAGCAAATAATTTACAGAATGACCGCAGGGTAAAGATTTTGAAAAATGAAGAATTTGGTTATGCACGATTTGTGATTGAAAGGCCTTTACGCAGGATTTGGAAGGTTTCCACAGAAGCAATTATTGGTTCACCAGCTTCAATTCGTTCTGAGTTGCAGAAATTAGAGGGTCAAACTTTCACTGAATTAGGACAAGCTGAAATTGCGCTTCTAACACTTGAACTGGATGGCAAGCAAAGGAAGCTCGCTTTAAAAGCTATTGCAACAACCGATCCAACTGCGGCGGTCGCACTCAACAAGAAAAAGGAAATGGTTTCAGATTCTGATTTACGGGATGCCGAAAATGTTCAACTTCCTGCCGGGTACTTGGATGTTGACTCGAACGCACAACAGGAAATACTTCGGAACTTGGCCTCTAAGCAATTAACAGAGGAAATAAAGCCATTTGCCTCGGACGCATGGATAGATTTAAGCAAAACTAAAATTGGATACGAGATTCCATTTATTAGGCAGTTTTTCAAACCTATTCCTCCGCGCCCAGTTGATGAAGTTCGTGACGAAGTTTTGAAGATTGAAGCCGGAATCAAAATTCTACTTGAGGAATTGAAATGATAGACGAAGTCTTTTCCTTGTATCGACATAACAATCCCGGCTGGGAGATCAAATCTTTGGGCAAAGTGTGCATTGAAGTTAAGAAGCTCAACATTGGAAATATAGAAAATAATTTGTTGTCCCTAAGCTATGGGGAAATTATAAACAAGGACATTGAAAGTGCAACCGGTCTTGTTCCTGAATCCTTTGATACTTACAATATTGTGGAATCTGGCGATATTGTATTGAGATTAACTGATCTTCAAAATGACAAGAAAAGCTTGAGAGTTGGACAAGTTAAAGAAAGAGGAATAATTACTTCCGCCTACACAACTTTAAGAAGCACTGGCATTTCGCCACGTTGGCTCTATTACACTCTTCACGCATACGATCTCGAGAAGTATTTCTACAGTATGGGATCAGGACTGCGCCAGTCGATGAAATTTGATGACCTCAAGAACTTGCCGATTGCAATTCCAAACATAGAAACTCAGATGAAGATCACTGGGTATTTAGATCGTCGAATGTTAAACACTAAACTCCTTAAAGAATCAATTGCGGAACTAGTAGCAGGCACAGAAGCATCGTTTAGGGCGCTAATTGATAGTGAATTTCTAAATTACAAAGAACAAATCAAGCTAAAGTATGTGACTAGCATTCAAAGTGGTAATAGCTTAAGTCCAGAATTTATTGAAGAGCAAGATTTACTTCTAGCAAAAGGTAGACCATTTATATCAACGAAAGATGTTGATTATCTTGGGCGAATAACGGAGTATCCTGACATCAAAATTCCAGAGGCTTTGCAGGGTGATTTTAGAACAACGATTCCTGGTGACGTTTTGATGTGCTCTGAAGGCGGTAGCGCAGGAAGAAAGTTTGCAATTGTTGAGATCCCATCGCATTACGGAAACAAATTGTTCGCCTGTCGATTGACCAAGCATGTCCAATCGCTTTTTATGTTTTATTTCTTTTTCTCTCAGCGGTTTAAGAATCAGTTTAATAAATCGATGAATGGTCTTATTGGCGGTATATCAAAGGAATCCTTTGGTGAGATTTTGATTCCTGTTCTTAGCGGGGATGAACAACAAGAATTCATTAACAAAATGACTGAACGTTTTGAGCACTACAAGAAATTGAATGCCGCGTTAGATGCTTTACGGAGCAAATCCGAAGAAATGAGCAGATCTTTAATCACGAATACGCTTACAGGAAATCACTTAGTCCAAGCGTTCAAGAAAGGTGCCTAATGGCAAACTTGGCCCACTATGAAAGTACACTTGAAAAAATAATTACAGAGTATTTGACTGATCATGACTGGCACCAGGGTGATAAATCAAACTATGTGCGCGAAGTAGGACTTGATATTGAAGAGTTGATGTTGTTTATCTCGAATACGCAAACTGATGCGTGGGAGAGGCTTACTTCATTGCATGGCGGGAAGGAAGCTGCTCAGAAAAAGTTTTCTGAGAGGCTCGGAAAAGAACTTGATAGCCGAGGGACAATCGATGTGCTTCGCAAGGGAATTGTCGACCTTGGAGTTAAGTTTCAATTAGCTTACTTTGTGCCTGCACATGACCTTACTCCTGAAAATCGCGCAAAATACAATGCAAATCGACTAACAGTTACTCGTCAAGTAAAGATGTCTGAGACTAATGTTGACGACAGTATTGATTTAGTTTTCTTTTTAAACGGAATTCCAGTCGCAACAGCAGAGCTCAAAGCACAAACTGCCAATCAGAATGTTAAGCACGCGATTAAGCAATATAGATATGACCGTAAGCCCAACGATTTAATTTTTAGAAGTAGATCATTAGTGAATTTTGCCATTGATGAAAACGATGTTTTTATGACTACCCAATTAAGAGGGGTCAGCACGACCTTCTTGCCTTTTAATAAGGGAGCTGCCGGGGCTGGCAAGGCCGGGGGGATGGGAAATCCATTGGATCCGGCAGGCGAGAAGACTAGGTACTTTTGGCATGAAGTACTTCAACGCGATAACTGGCTGCGAATCCTGGGTTCTTACATTCACGTTTCATACAAAGTTGATGAAGCGACTGGCAAGAAAACAGGCGAGAAGATTGTGATTTTTCCTCGTTTTCACCAATGGCATTCTGTTGAAGCAATGGTGGAAGCGACTTCTACTTCTGGACCAGGAGTGAATCGACTTGCGCAGCACTCAGCGGGTAGTGGAAAATCCAACACAATTAGTTGGCTTGCTCACCGTTTATCCGTTTTGCATTCACCTGCAGTAATAGATTCAAGCAGTCTGCTTGCAGGTAAGGGGATAGGTTCGAATGAACCGTTGTATGACAAAGTTATAGTTGTTACTGATCGAAGAGTTCTGGACCAACAACTACGAGACACCGTTGCATCCTTTGATCACCAGCCTGGCTCAATAGTTTCCGTGCGTGAAGATGCTGGAAGTAAGAACGCTCAACTACGTGAAGCACTTGAAACCAAAGCCACGCGCATAATTATCACTACGATTCAAACCTTTCCAGTCGTTGCTAAGTCTGTAACGGAGCTCGCTGGAACAAGATTTGCCATCATTGTTGACGAAGCACACTCCGGACAATCCGGTGATACTGCAAAAGACTTGAAGCTTGTATTAGGTGGCGGAAATTCCTCTGATGCACTTCAGGCAGCTGAAGAGTTCGACATGAGCAATACGATCATTGAGGATTCTTTTGAGGATTTACTTGAGAAATCCGTTTCGGCTCGTGGTAAAGCTGAAAACATTACCTTCTTTGCCTTCACTGCAACGCCCAAGTCAAAAACTTTGGAACTCTTTGGCGAGAAAACAGTCTCACCAACAGGAGATGCTGTTTACGTTGCCTTTCATCAATACTCGATGAAGCAAGCTATTGAAGAGCAATACATTCTTGATGTTTTAAAGAACTACACAACGTACAAGACTTACTACAAACTAGCTAACAATTTAGGTGCAGGCGATCTGGAAGTTCCAAAGGGAAAAGCTGCTTCGGCTTTAGCAAGATACGCTTCTCTTCATCCAACTAATCTTGCTCAAAAAGCAGAAATAATTGTTGAACACTTTAGAGTCAATACATCAAAAAAGATCGATGGATCAGCCAAAGCAATGGTGGTAACGAGATCACGTCTTCATGCCGTTAGGTACAAGCAAGCTATCGATGCATATATTGCGGAGAAAAACTATACGGATGTGCGCACTCTTGTTGCCTTCTCGGGAACGGTGTATGACCCTGACGTTAAAGGGTCCGAGTACACGGAATATCTCTTGAACCAGATTAAAAGTACGGCAATTCCAGAAGAGTTTGCGAAGTCATATCAGCTCCTTGTGGTTGCCGAGAAGTATCAGACTGGGTTTGATCAACCTTTACTGCACACTATGTACGTCGATAAGAAACTCAATGGAATTTCAGCAGTTCAAACGTTGTCTCGCCTAAATCGTATTCATCCAGACAAAGAAGACACCTTTGTTCTCGATTTCGTAAATGACGCTGAAGAAATTCAAGAGGCATTTAGACCGTATTATGAGGAAACAACCGCTGTACCTACAGATCCAAATATTTTGTATAACTTACAGCAGCGACTGATGGCGGCGAATATTCTTCACAAAGATGAAATTCGCTTAGCGGTTGATGGAATCTTGAAAGCGACAACAGCTGGAAGCTCGGCACTTAAAGCTAATACAGACACAGCAGTGGAGCGCTGGAACTTGCAAGATGATGAGTCGAAAATTGATTTCAAGAGTTTGTGTCGTAATTATGTAGCAGCTTATTCATTTCTCGCCCAGATCGTTCCTTTTAAAGATACTGAACTTGAAGAGTTGTATTACTACACGAAAATGCTTGAACGCCGCCTGCTTTTGGACAACAGTGGCGGAACCGTTGATATTGATGATTCAGTTGTTCTAACACATCTGCGTACTCAGATAATCGCTCAGAGTGAAGATCTTTCTCTCTCTCGCGGCTCGGAAGACCCGATGGACCCTGCAATTGTTGAAAGTTCTGGAGGAAAGCAAGAAGATGAAACTGAGCTTCTATCGAAGCTAATTGCAGACCTGAATGAGCGCTTTGGTTTAAACCTCACAGATGCTGACCGAATTTGGTTTGAACAACAACAGCAACATTACGCAAATGATCCAGATCTGATGGAAGTTGCTCGCGCAAATGATTACGATAATTTTGAAATGCACTTCGTTCCACTTGTTGCAGATGGATTAATTGAACGACATGAAGCAAATGAAGATTTGTTCAAGGCATTCTTTAATCAGCCAGATTTCCAGCGCATGATGACGCGCGCGCTTTCAATGTCCCTTTATAACCATTTCAACCCGCCTAAAGATGGAGTCTTAAAGGGCAAAACTCATCGGCTTCCTGATGGATCAAAAGTTCCTACAGTATGAAAAAATTACTTAATAATGATCTGCCAAAGAGCTGGATTGATCTCATTGAACTAATTCGAAGCAATCATCCGGAATCTGGTGGTGAAAACCGAGCTGCAATGGCTGAAATGCAAGCTAGGGCTTCGTGGGAGTTGAATAAGGCCACAAAGGGCCTTAAAACCGCAACCTGGGTTCTTGCTTTCAGTACGGTAGTTCTTTGCTTGGTAACGTTGCTTAAGCACTAGATTTGCATCACAAGTTGCACCTACAAGTTATTGCGGGCATGTTTACAAGGTATCTAGAGTTAGTACCTTAAAAGTTTTATGCGACCTTGGAATTCTAGGAGTGAGGAAATTTCAATGACACAACTAGGTAAATTGGAAAAAGTAGATCTCCGTAGCGTCTGGAAACACGAGGCGATGGATTTCAGCGCTTGGCTCGCTTTACCTGAAAATCTTGATGTACTCGCTGAACAACTAGGCATTGAAATCGAACCGTTGGGAACGGAAGTACCTGTTGGACGTTTTAAGATCGATATTTTGGCAAAAGAACCGAATACAAGTGAGCACATCATCATTGAAAATCAATTGGAGCCCACTAACCATGATCACTTGGGCAAAGTCATTACTTATGCAGCTGGTTTGGACGCCAGATACTTAATTTGGATTGTCAAAGATGTGCTGCCAGAACATTTAAAAGCTATCGAATGGTTAAATGAACATTTAGATCAAGAGATTAGATGTTTCCTCATTCGAATTGAAGTTTGGCAAATTGGCGATTCGAAACCCGCCCCGCGTTTTGAAGTTATAAGTGTTAAGAATGATTGGGTTGCTTCGCTTAAGAAGTCTACGACCCCCTCAGGATTTACTCCTTTGAAAATGAAGCAGCAAGATTTCTGGATCGAATTTTGTGATTATGCCAAGAAAATAGATCCAAATATCAGGTTACACAAACCAGCTCCTCAGCATTGGCTAATTCTTAGCATGGGGAATTCGATGGCGCATATTTCATTAACTATCAATACTCAAAAAAATCGTTTTGGAACAGAACTTTATATCTCCGACAACAAAACCCTTTTTTCTTACCTTCGAGACAATGAAGAAGAGTTAAAAGTTCAGCTTGGTGATTCTATTGACTGGTTTGAGGCAAATGTTGCAGCAGGAATTAATCTCTATTACTCCGTTGATGACGTGTTTAATGAATCACGCAAAGAAGAGTACTTCGAATGGTTGTATTCAAATGTTCTCAAATTTAAGAAAGTCCTTTCACCTTATATTCAAGAGTTCAAGAATAAAGCGGCAGAAGAGCACTAGTTATTCATGAAAATTCAGACACAGCTCGTAGGTGCTGCTGGCGAACATTTGGTTCTGTCTAGATTGCTTTCTCGTGGAATTCTTGCTGCTCAAGCACCACAGGGAACTCGTAAAGCCGACATCATTGTTCACCCCTTAGATGGTGGAACCCCTTGGTTAATTCAAGTTAAATCAAGATTAAAAGGTTCAGAAGGTGGCGGCTGGAAACTCGATGACAAGCACATGGAAGAGACTTCGGCGAATTTGATGTACTGCTTTGTAGATCTGCAATCTGTTCCAGAAAAGGTTTATGTCGTACCCGCCAAGAAAGTTGCTCAGATTCTTGTAGAGGCAGATAAAGAGTGGATGCGTAAGCCAATGCGTGATGGTTCGAAGAGAACAAAAAACATGTGGCGCATGATTAAGCCGAAATTCATATTGAAATTAAAGTCTGCGCCGCACGGGTGGATGGATAAGTACTTGGAAAACTGGGAACTTCTAAAAAAGTAATTCGCCTACCGAACACTCCGCATCACAGCAGTTACCTTGCCAAGAATCTCGCAGGTATCGCCATTGATTGGCTCGAAGTCTGGATTGGCTGGCAGTAGCCAGATGTGACCGTTCTTGCGGGAGAAGGTTTTAACTGTTGCTTCGCCATCGATCATGGCAGCGACTATCTCGCCGTTATTGCAATCCTTTTGTGAGCGGATGACTACGTAGTCGCCATCGCAGATTGCAGCTTCAATCATTGATTCGCCAACAACTTTGAGCATGAAGAGATCGCCTGAACCAACGAGAGATTCTGGTAGTGGGAAAGTCTCTTCGATCTGTTGTTCAGCAAGGATTGGACCACCGGCTGCGATGCGACCAACTAGAGGGATGTACTTTGTCTTATCTACTGGGGCTACGTTCGCAGACTCTCCAGGTAGCAATACTTCTAGAGCGCGGCCACGAGTTGGGTCGCGGCGGATGAAGCCCTTCTTTTCTAACTCTTCTAGTTGGTACTTAACGGATGCTGGCGAAGAAAGACCTGCTTCGATACCGATTTCTCGCATGCTTGGGGGATAGCCGTTGGTGTCGACTGCCTCTTTGATGGCGGTCAGGATCTTGAGCTGGCGGGCTGTTAGGCCGTGGGCTCCGGCTGGGCCATCTGGGAGTTCGGTTACTTTGGCTGTTTTTGCTGGGGCAGGCTTCTTTGTGCTCATGGGGATAAGGGTAGGGGAGAAATGAAAAAAATTCAAACATATGTTCGAAAATAACTTGCATGTGTCAGTGGGTGGGGGTATGGTTTTCCTATCGAACAAGTGTTCGAAAAACCTTCCCCAA
>Ga0315903_10005331_pt1 | contig 16806 bp, 35 predicted proteins | sample LakEriMetagenome_7_FD_203524 | JGI IMG/M metagenome (GOLD analysis project Ga0315903, IMG submission 203524) | Freshwater fungal communities from buoy surface, Lake Erie, Ohio, United States - Buoy 2 MA119 | ecosystem: Environmental > Aquatic > Freshwater > Lake | place: USA: Lake Erie, Ohio...
GACTAATGAGGAATGGCGAGAGTTTTGCGACATTACTCTAGATGGACAAAAGGTCAAAGACGGCGAGTTCGAGTTTAAAGATGGACGTAGGTTTGCAACGTACAGCACAGCATTCGGCGACGGTGTATATCATGATCAGTATGGTCACAGTTATTCTGTAGATGCAGGTCTAATTGGTTGTATTCTTGTAGAGGATATCAAGGCCGACAAGTATGACAATTTGCTTGATCTCGGTGCCATTCTAGAGTTTGATACAGAGTTTGTGACCAGCGGTGGACGAGGAGAATCCGGGTGGGAAGGAACGATTCAGTTTGGCTATGTTTATATTGAAACAAATCCAGTAGAAGAGGAGTATTGAAATGGGTTTAGACATGTACGCTTTTCGCGTGGCAAAGAATTTTGCCTTAGGTGACTTTGAAATCGCAGGCCTAGAACATGGTGTGCGGCATGAGGAAATCATGTATTGGCGCAAGCATCATGATTTGCATGGTTGGATGGAACGCTTGTATCGGGCAAAAGGTGGTGATAAACCTTCATTCAATTGTATCCCAGTACGATTGACTATAGAAGATCTAAATGCACTTGAAGCAGATATACTGGCCGATAAACTACCAGTAACGCAAGGTTTCTTCTTCGGTGTCAATCCTCCAGATGAAGATTCGAAATTGCAAGACATGGAGTTTATCGGTATGGCAAAGATTGCCATCTCCGAAGGCGACGAAGTCTACTATGATTCATGGTGGTAATCTTAAAACAGAATAATTACCCAAGTACCCTACTCTTCAGTAGGGTTTTTTCTTGACAATCTGTTCAAATTGTGCTATAATAGTATTTTTACAGGAGCAAGCATGTTAACAGACACACAAGAGCAAGCAATTAACAGCGTAACTAATTACACTATTGACTTTGAGCAACACGAGTACTCAGAGCAACTTGAAGTAATTGCTGAGATGACTATTGCAAACGTCACTCAGTTTGACGAGTCAAGTGATCTAGGTGGCTTGTCAGTTTACTATAAAACTGATAAACTCGTAGCTTTTTACGACTACGAGCAACAACGTGGTACTATTTTCAAAGACCCGATAGCGTAAAGGGTCTTTTTTGAGCAGCTTGACACTCTGCTCAAAAGCACATATAATTATCGCATAAACAGAAACAAGGAGCTGATATGAGAAACGAATTTTACATTGTAGCAAACGCTTGCGAGTACACTGGCAATCCAGTAGCCAGCACCATGCAAGTATTCAGTGACCGCGATGATGCTTATGAAACAGTTCGTATGATGGAACGAGCCCACCCAGGCCAGATGGCGACAGTATGGGTCGAACTTCCAGTAGGCGGCTTCAAGGCAGTAGCAATGGCGGAAGACGACCAAGTGGTGTATTTCTAAGGAAAGATATGATAAAAGCACCTAAGCCAAAAGACCAACAAGAGTACGATGCTATTGAAAAATATCGTAAAGATTTGGCGCAGTCATACAACAAAGAACCCAACTTTGGTATCAAAGATGACGAAGAAGAAAACAAATGGTGGATTGACGAAGACGACGGTCAACCAGACGAAGCTCAAGAATGGCACGATTTTGACCCTGATTGCTAAAGGGTTTTTGGTTGACAGGTTTTCCAAAAGCACATATAATCAAGACATAGAAACAAGGAACAACGGAGAACACAATGACAATCACACTCACTTTCGTAGCACTTTTCGTCGCAGTCACAGCTGTATATCTGATTGCAAGTATTGTGTCCACATTCCGTAACATCTGAAGCAAGGAATAGCATGAGAACAAAGACGATCATAGAAGGATTCAAAAACTCTCAGAAGTTTCGTGTAATCTTCAAGGGTGACGGATCCGAAAACGATATCGGCATGTACCTGACAATCCAGCAAATGACAGAACAATTTGCAACAGCCACCGCCAGAACCCTATGCTGGGAAGCAATGATCAAGTTATCGTACGAACGTAGAATGGCAGAATCAGCAAAGAAACCCGTCCCACAAGGCATAGGAACGACAATTCGCAACAAGCAAGTACAGGTAGATTTGGTATAAATCATGTGGAAAATTGTTTACATCAATGACATGTACTACATCATGAACGTCCTCACAGAAGAGACAGCAGGCAGATACGAGTTCAGATCAGAAGCAAAAGAAGCATTAGAGTACTTCACAAGGACAGGACAACTATGAGAGTCACGTTTAAAGCAATAGCACTGGGACAACGCTTTAGAAGCAACGGCGTAGAGTTCGTGAAGAAAACATCAAGAACAGCACGAATCGTATCGAATAAAATGCTGTTCTACTTTGGTCAATATGAACAATGTATCGTAGAACGGGGTAATCTAGACACTGCTAAGTAACGATATAGCAATATAAGATGCTGCTATAGCAAAGAAACGCAACATTTTATAAACGCAATCGAGCCTATACTAGACAGGCTATTTATGGCTTGAAAGTATAGATTCTGTAGGGAATGACCAGAGTACGTTAGGCCTAGTCAGAACACTAGCATCTGATTATTGCCCCAGCATTCTTAAAACAGAGTTATTATAAAGCTTTCTCATTAACCCCAGCCCTCTAGACTAAAGCTTTCTTATTATAATAGATTCTTATTAGTCTAGCTCTCTGTTTACCCTACTCATTTAACGGGTCTTTGCTTGTCCTGATCCTTACTCTATGCTATAATAGAGGCATAGCAACAGCGCAGCATCAGGGAGTAGATCATGGAATATACGTTAATTGCCCCAAATGGTAAAGTGTATACATTCTACTTAGCCGCGGTTGCTGAAATGTATCAGAGCGCATATGGCGGCACTTTGATAGTACCCCAGCAATTTGAAAGGTCTTTTGATAAAGATTTGACGGTCTGATCAAACGGCATTATAATAAGCACATGAACAGCAACAAGGAACAGAAAATGGAAATAGTGATCAAGCACAATGCTCAAAAGAATCGTTTCGAGGGTTTTGTTGACGGTAAGATGGTCTCACGCTCACGGCATGAGTCATACGTGCGAGATCAGTTGGCCAAGCTGGGATTTGTTGTTGGCACCGTGAAGAACGATGTTAGCGAGAAAGCATCAGAGTTTGGTATCAACGAGCGCTTCAGCTTTGTCGAGCAAATGGTGTCGATGTGCGCGAAAAAGACCATTGCATCAGTGATCATCACAGGCCAAGGTGGCTTGGGCAAGACACACACAGTGTTGAAAGCGCTCAAGACCAACGGCATGGCAGACACCACAGACTTAGCAGCGTTTGAGTTGGGTGCTCGTATCAACACACCTAAGTCCTTCAAAGTGATCAAAGGCTTCAGCACAGCAAAAGGTCTCTATCGCACGCTGTTCGAAGGCAACGGTCAGACTCTGGTGTTCGATGATTGCGACAGCGTTCTCACAGACCCCACAGCACTGAACTTGCTCAAAGGTGCGCTTGACTCTTACGGTGATCGTTGGGTCTCTTGGAACGCAGACATGAAAGACGAAGACCTGCCCAGAACATTCAAGTTCACAGGTACTATCATCTTCATTAGCAACAAAGACCTCGAGCGTTTAGACCAAGCAGTTCGTTCGCGAGCAATGTGCGTTGACTTGAGCATGACACAAGCACAAAAGATCGAGCGCATGGAAGTATTGGTTGCAGACCCAGAGTTCCTCGAAGACTACAGCAAAGAGGCCAAGAAAGACTCGATCGAGTTCTTGCGTGAGAACATGAACAGCATTCGCAATTTGAGTTTGCGGACTTTGATCTCAGTGACCAAAATCTGTGCAGAGGGCGGCGACTGGAAGAAATTGGCAAAGTACGTCGTGACACAGGGTGCGTAATCCCCGAAACCCTGAAGGGTTATTCTTGACAGGGTTTCGAAACGGTGTTATAATCGAGACATAGCAACAAAGGAATAGATATGAAAGAACTCAAAGCGTACGTAGAGCAGGCCAACAAATGGAATGCTATTTTCGGGGGCACACAGTACTCCTTGTCTAGCGCCAGCGATCGTCAGAAGCTCGCCAACAAGATTGACGCAGACCTCTCCCCAGAGAATCTGACATGCGACGGTGAATTGCCCGGAGCCGAAATCGTCGCTCGTCACAAGCAACTGACCACTGTAGCAAAGCAGCTGATGGCCCTGGACCCAACCGTCAGCTTTTACGAATTCGCATAAGGATAAACCATGAGTAAGTTCACCGATTTGATTCTCGAAGTAGAGCCCCTGTATGAGGCAGGCTTCACAGCAGTCAGCATTGCAGCACTGACCAGCATCGACATAGAGATCGTAGAGCAGGTGTTAGCATACATCGACGAACGTCTCTACAATGAGGACATGGCACGCAATCCGTTTAAAGGCCTAATTGCGTGAGTAACTTCTTATGGGGCATCTTCATAGGCTGGGTGGCCTTCACGAGCACCGGCCGTGAGGCTGCTATGATAGCGTACTATTACATGGATCAAGCCGGAGAGAAGATCTCTAAGCGTGTAGCAGAAGACCTACCAGAACCCATAGCCCCGCCTAGATTGCCTAGACCCACAGAATAGACCCCCCTAAATGATGCTACAGAAAACGCCTCAGGCCTATATAGGCTATAGCGGCCTGCTTATATTATCCTCCTAAATCGAATCTCGCTATGTCCTCTCTAAAAAATTTCCCAGCAAAAAATACTATACGTTTCCGAATCTACTCTAAACATCTCATCCTGAAAAAATTTCCTCCAGAAAAATTATGAACGAAACCGAACCTACTGCACCCTACACTGAGCCCACACCGTACGTCATCAAGTACATCGTGGCAGGAACAGCCCAGGAATACGAAGCGTGGCTGCGTCGTAAGGGTCTAGATCGTAGAGCATACCGTTACGTGACTAACCCAAGGATGCTCTACGGGATAACGAATATATCGGGATTCTTTATCGGTACGTATCTGAATCGTCTGGATATCGACGAGATACAACAACAAATCGAAGTATCCAAACTCAACAAAGTTCAAACACAACCCTATACCGTGGAGTAAATATGATAAAAGATGAAGCATTGAAGCTGGCGCTTGAGAAGATTGCAACTGTAAATGCAATGGATTATGAATATCAAGCGTGGGCAAGAGAAGCCTTGCGAGAAAACGCCATGCGTGAAGTGCAGAGGCTTGGGCAAGAGATTGAGCAAGAGCCTGTGGTGATTCTTCCAGACGGAAGTGCGTTTGGCGTAATGTCTTTTCCGCTACCTGATGACCATTGGCTTTATGCGCCAAATGAATACAAAGATGGTGAGTACGAGCCAATTGATCTTCCAAAGCCTATTTTGACTCACGCATTAAGCGATGCGGTTGTAGCGGCTGTTCGTTATGCGGTGCGCGGAGCAACAATGAGGGGTCAGGAAACAGACTTTGATCCTGACGCTCTTGTGCAAAATGCAGTCTACGCATTGTGCGGGCCTTATGCCGCCCCACCACAGCGCACATGGGTAGGGCTGACGGATGAGGAATATACCCATATCACTGACACTGTGTTCCACACAGGACAAGGGCTTGTTGCCTACTACAAAGCCATTGAAGCCAAACTCAAGGAGAAGAACACATGAGTAATTACGAGTTGACAATTCATAGCAACCCAGATGCACAAGCGTGGGCAAAGTTTTTCATTCATACAAAAGAAGAAAAAAACTGGCAAATTAAGGATATTGATGAGCCCTTGATGCTGGCTTGGTTTGCAAACGCAATGATGGCAATGCACGATCATTTAAAGTCACAGCGCACATGGGTAGGGCTGACGGATGAGGACAAACACGAGATTGAGTTACGTGCAGGAATCACAGAGGATGACGATGGGTATATCGTTTCCCAAGTGTTCAAACTCACTGAAGCCAAACTCAAGGAGAAGAACACATGACACAAGAAGCATTACGCATGGCGCTTGAGGCGTTAAAAACACTGCATGATGAAAACATGGATTATCTAACCCGTAACAAACTTGGCGGGGAAAACAATCAATGTATGGTGTTTGCAAGACAAGCCATCGCCGCCATCGAAGAAGCCTTGGCACAAGAGCAGGAGACTGTGGCGCATCCTGTTATTGCTGGCGCACTGTTTGATTTTATGGGCTGGCTGACCTCACGCAAAGAACGTATTGTTTTGTCATCTGCTGACGACGCATCTCCAGCAGTGGATGCAATCAGAGACTTTGCAAAGATGCGAAACTTGTCTTTGGATTATGCAAAGGTGCAGGACTGGAACCCCGCACCACCACAGCAAGAGCCTGTGGCGCATTTGTGGGAGTGCCTTGGCAGGTGGGCTGCTTATCTTGTCAACAATGGAAAGCAAGCAGAACGCGTCCCTCCATCATGGCTTGTTGATGCAATCAGGAAAGCCACCATACCACCACAGCAAGAGCAGAAACTTGTTGGGACTGTTGGCGACCTTTTTGATGACAGAGTGATAGCGCATCGAAAACTAGACAGGGATTTGTTGGTCTATACCGCCGCACCTTAAATAATGAACGAGTCTATAAGAAAATTTGCACGAGAGTCTGGTCTTGACGTATACGGTCTTGGTAAGGATCGGGTCCGTTGGGAAGCTGCTCTTGAACGATTCTCCGAAATGCTTATTAACGATACCGATACTGTAGTTATCGACAGTGCTTGTTTTGAACGAGGGTGTGCTTGCTATAATGTGCTTACTGGAGATACGGACGGGGTCCTGGTTTCGGCCGTTGGGATACCGAGATGAGTGACGAACAGAATGGAACTAGATATGAAACCTAATACGTATGAGTGAAGACAATGGATGCTGGGGATATACTATGAATGAACGAATTAAAGAACTTGCTGAACAGGCCAATTTAGAAATTGATCCAGCACATCCAGACCACAATCAAAAAGTGTTAGAAAAGCTCGCCCAGTTGATTGTTCGGAAATGTGTTGAACAAGCAAGCATTGGAAACGGGCACGGTAATAATCAATGGGATAGAGCGTTGACCTTTGCTTCAAAGAATATCAAAGAACATTTCGGAGTTGAAGAATGAACGAACGAATTAAAGAACTGGAAAAACAATGTTGGAGTCATCGTGTCGATGGAGCTCTAGTAGACGGGCAGGTACACTTTGATAGACAAAAGTTCGCCGAGTTGATTATTGACAAATGCTTGCAGCAGATTGAAGCACAATATAAACCTGTGCTAGAAGACAAGCTTATGATGCAAGACACACATTGGGACGGATATGTTCAATGCGGTGTTGACAGCTATGTGGCTATTCGAGAACATTTTTTCGGAGTTGAAGAATGAACGAACGAATTCGAGAACTTGCTGAACAGGCCAGGAAAAAACCTATGGGAGATAGTTGGTGTTATACTAACCCACAAGAGTTTGAAAAAAAGTTCGCCGAGTTGATTGTGCAGGAATGTGCTAAGTTATGTATTGACGAAATCGCAGACCCAAGAGATACTGTTGAACAAAAATGTGCAGTAAAAATCATGAAACACTTTGAAATTAATAATGATCGTTCTTAATATACTTTTTACCATATGGGCAGCAAAATGGGTAATCGAATCTGAATCATTTTTTGGATGGTTCGTCGGCGGTATCTGTTTTGTTATTAATTTACTTTCAGTTTTAAATTATTTTTTCTAATATGCAAACAATTCACTTACACAGAGATGACATTGAGACAATCAAACAGTTCATCGACAAATATCCTGATTCATATTATTTGACACTTACATCAGATGATTCATCTGGTATTGGATCAATTGTTAAATGCAGTATTGAAGCCGATTTCAATGGTGATCATGTTGCAATCGTCAAAACATTAGTTGACGAATCCTCATGGTAATTTAGATGTCAGTTTTGTTGCCAAATAAATACTAAAAATAAGGGTTAACAACATGAGCGACAATCCGAAAACACTATCGGGATTCTTAGATATCTTTGAAGGTAGACTCAATAAACTAAGAGATACTTTAAAAAAAGAATTGGAAAAATCCAAATCTGAAAGATGTAGAACCACTATTAAAAGTGCATTGCGCGATGCCAAACGCTTAAAAAAAGTAGTCAAACAAGGAAGAGAAGAGCATAAGCAAAACTGTCCTCATTGTGGTGGCAAAATATAAGTAATAAATACTTATTTAAATGAGGAGCCATTATGCGAAAAATAGCAATGGCGTTCCTATTCTGCCTAACTAGCTCTATAGCAAACGCCCAGGAGATTATCGATTTAACCAAACTAATGAAGTGTTCTGACGCACAAACCGTTATGAATTATTTCTCAGATATTCACCAAGAAAAACCAATTTGGGTAGGCAAAACAGTACACAATACTCATATTACATTACTAGCAAATAAAGAAAAACGATCATGGACTGTGATTGAGTATGATGCTAGATTGGCGTGTGTTTTAGGTGCAGGCGAAGAAAAAACAAGCAGTAACTTAGAAAATCTTTGACACATAAAATATAGATTATGATCATACCAGAAAAACAATACAAACAAATTATTAATAGCACCGTCAATTTATGTGTTGACGTGTGTTTGAGATATAATGATAAAGTTCTACTAATCAAAAGAACTGAAGAACCCTGCAAAGGGGTTTTTTGGCCAGTCGGTGGCCGAATACATAAAGGCGAAAAAGCTGTAGAGGCTGCACGCCGAAAAATCAAAGAAGAAATTGGTATAGATTTTAAAGGTGATCTATATCCTATGGGTTTTTACGAAGACCGATACAAAGAAAATTCGTTTTCCAAAAATACAGACTATTGTACATTAAGTATTGTGTTTGCCGGAGATCTAGAAGGTCTTCCAAACATCGTGCTCGATAAAACATCTGAAGAAATTGGATTTTTTAATGAATTGCCAAGCAGATTCAAAGTGCAAACATTCGCTAACGATTTTGCAATAGAAGGCTGGGTATAAATAACAGTATGGCCTATGTCTGGCCGTGAATTTTAATCATTTAAAGGAAATACAAAATGGAAATTATCATCATCATTATCGCAGTTGTTGCTTTTTTGGCGTACATGCTACATATGAACAGCCAAAAAGACAATAATGTTATCTCTAAAGAGATCGATCAAATAGTTGCTAAAGCAGAAGAAAAAGTCGAAGCAGCGAAGACTGAAATTAAAGAAGAAGTTGCCAAAGTTGAAGCAAAAGCTGAAGCAGTAGTGGCCGAAGTTAAAGAAACCGTTAAGCGCGGAAGAAAGAAAAAAGCCAATTAAGTCTATAGTATGATTTTGTGGTGGCGTATGATAATAATAAAAGGAGAAAATTATGCCAGCATGGGACGAACACGCAAACGAGGAGAAAAAGAACCCTACTCCATTTAATACTAATGCAATTCCGCCTGCAGGATATGTATCGGGTAACCCTGATATGTTGAAAAGCACAGGTGGCGCTATGCAAGAAGGCGCCGATGTATTAGTTAAAAATGATAATTCAGATTGGATTAACAAAAAATGGCGACCAGCAATGGGATGGGTTTACATGGCGACATGTACAGCTGATTTTGTACTATTCCCAGTACTATGGTCATTGTTACAAGCACTAAGTAATGGTGCAGTTACAAATCAATGGCAACCGTTAACACTGCAAGGTGCAGGGTTATATCATATAGCAATGGGTGCCGTACTCGGTATTGCTGCTTATGGACGAACTAAAGAAAAAGTAGCCGGCGCAGCTGGTTAAATATAGTTATGAAAAAGTGCGGGGCAATCCCGCACTTCTGTTGACATTTACATCATTAGATATTATAATTTAGTTATTATTTAAAGGAGTTGATATGGCTAATCATAAAGAACGCGATCCAAACACTACCAAATCTGGTAAACCAAAACTTCACTCAAAACCATTAGCAGATTTGCAGGCAATGGTGAAATCCGCAAGACCAAAAAATGTACCAATGATTAATAAGGCAATCCAAAAGAAAGTTGGAAGAGGTCGTTAATGTCTGTATTTTTTAATATGCCGCCACCGCCGCCGCCTGATGATTTTCAAACATTAATCAACAACGCAAATGCCTTAGCTAATCAAATTGCACAAACTATTGCCGGTACAAGTCAGTTGTCTCAGCAAGATGCTTTGTATAACATGGTCAGAGGTAAAAATCTTAGAAATAGATATCTTAAAGATAATTTCAAAGCAAAATTCTCAGGTCAAATCTATTTGACCGATCATATATTTCATGCTGTTAGATATAAGCCACCAAATGCGAATATCCATTTCTTCAGTATGCAAAGTCCTCCGAAGATTTTTGAAAATTCTATTGTTATACTAAGTAACAATAATGTAATGGTCAATAATGAATTATCTCGTTTTGTAGAGTTATATTTAAGTTCGCCTACATCCATTTTTGTTATTTGGGACTTTGACAATCATCATTGGTTTGCTTTGTCTGGCATGCTTGCAGCAATGTGCGACCTTTATGTTCCAACTCACGCAGATAATTTAGAACCTTTGTCAAGATATAATAATATCATGGCAGGTCCTGTTCCTTCAGGTGTTATTCAGTGGACCAGAGAATATTTACGAGATAATTTTGAGATAATTAAAAATACTGTTAGATCCGATGAGCCTTTGGGTCATCATATCGAATATCCACAATTTCCAATTAGACAAAAAACAGTTCAAACATTGAATCGCAAATTATCCGAAGTAAAACTTGTTGATGGTTCATATCACAGTAAAGATATGCTCGAAAGATTTACAGAATGGTGCAGTCATAAAGCACATTGGATTGTTCCTGTTCTAAATGATGCACCTATTCGAATCTTTGATGCTTTGGCTACAGGTGGAATTCCAATTATTCCTCGTTCATTAAAATATCACAAAGATGTAGTCGATATCTGGGATCATGTCCTATTTTATGATTATGAAGATGTCCAAAATCCGCAAAGATTGACGGAAAAAGCGAATAACCTTTTTGACGAAAGGGGTATTTCTGGAATACTTGACAGACACGAAAAAGTATATTATAATTACCATGTAGACAACAGAGTTGAAACTATTTTGAAAGCTGTACAAGATGAATACGGAATATCAGGACTTACTGGTTAACACTAAAAATGGATTTGATTGGTATAAACAAGCAGATCCAAAAGAACAAAAACTTTTCCGAGAATGGTTGCAAGGCATTCTAAAAACGGAAACTGTATGCTTGACTTTTCGGAAGAAAGATGATACAATAAGGGAAATGAAATGCACTCTTGTTGAATCTAAATTACCCGTGGTCGAAAAGAAGACAGATCGAGTTCGTAAAGAAAACGATGATGTGATTTCTGTTTTCGACTTAGAAAAGAACGAATGGCGTTCTTGCAGGTATGATTCAATTAAGCAAATTAACTTTACCCTTGGAGAATAAATGGCAACAAAACGTGAACATGATGCAAGCAAAGTTCTTCAATCAGAACCACTAGTATCTAAACTCGATCCTTTGTCAGATGACTATACAATTACTTTGATGCGTCTTAATAATTGGTATAGTACAGAAAAGACACGGTCTGATTCCTACAAATACTATCAGCAATATGTTAAAAAGAATCGACCAACCGATGTAAAGTATTTTGCCGAGGTTGAGGAGAGAGATGTTCACATCACTTATGGTTGGATGGCACGTATGCTTTTACAAGGCGCCATTGTTTCCACAGATCATCAAAAAGCATTTGACAAAAATCTTACTGGTCTAATTGATCTAGGTAAAGCTAGATTATTGACAAAAGAAACAACCGTCAAAGTCGCAGTAGCTACAACAACAGTTAAACGTACTTCTATTCAAGATGCTATGAAAGAAAAGGCATCTGAATATGTAGGTGAGCTTGAAGGCTTTATTGATGAGTTTGTTACTGAGGATAAAGAGTTCAATCTATATAATCACCTCAAAGGTAATCAAATTCCTGCCCCTTATGTTATCACAGTTAAGACTTGGGCAGAAAGCAAACTTGCAGAATTTGAAGAAGTTGTAGATTCTAAAGATTCACAAATTGTAGAAGGCTATTCAAACTTTAACAAGCGCAAACTAAAAAGCATGGTTAAGATGTTTGAATCATTCATTGCAGATTGTGACAAATATGGTCAGTTCAAGAAAGCCAATCGTAAGCCTCGAGCAGTTCGCGAAAAACCAGCAGTCGCACAAGTTAAGAGTTTGAAATATAAACTCAAGGATGATGAATTAGGATTGTCCTCAGCTAGAGGAATTGATCTTGTAGGTGCAGAACAAGTATGGTTGTTTAATACGAAAACTCGTAAGCTTGCAGTATACACATCCGAATCTACAAAAGGTATGACTGTTAAAGGTACTACTTTGCAGAATTGGTCTCCAGAAAAATCAAAGCAAAAGACTTTGCGTAAACCTGAAGAACAAATTAAAGATTTGATGGCGTCGGGTAAGGTCAAACTTAGAACGTTCTTGGATAGTATTAAATCTAAGGAACAAGCAGTAAACGGTCGGATAAATATAGATACAATCATTCTAAAAATTACGAGGTAAATATATGGCCGGTTTAAGTCTAAGTTATTGTCAGCTAATCAAGATAGTATTATCTCAGATTGGCGGCAGTCCATTACAACAAGTTTATACTCAGTTAAGTCAAGGTGCAAAACAAATAACTACTGGTTCAGGTGTTATTCCAAATGGCTTAACTGAAGTAACAACACTAATTAATACAATTACTAATACTATCAATAACGCATCTGGTATTGTTGCTACTGCTCAGGATACGATGGAGAAGATTGCTCAGCAAATCTATCAAAATCCTATTGGTTCTGTTCTTGATACAACAATAGATCAATTAGATGTCAGAGTGACACGAATAACAATCCGTCAACAAGACATTACAACATATGAAACTGCAAATGGTGCAGGTACTGCTTCCCCTCTTCCTCCCTTTACAACTATTGCTGCAGAAAAACAATCACTAACAGATGAAAAAGCAGACTTGACTCGTTTAAGAGCTAAGCTTGTTACATATAAAGGCAATTCTGATAAGCTAAGTGGTGTTGCTACATTGTCAGGTGCAGAAGCAGGCGGCGGATGTTCACTACAAGATCTTCTTGGCTCAGGCTGTACACCTAACGATGCTGTACCCGATGTTGACCTTAAAAATTTAATTGATTCAATTAAACAAGGCGATTTGATTAAAGCTATCGGTGATAAAATTGCAGCAAATACTGGATATGATGCATATAAAACTGCTCTTCTTGGGTTTGAAAGTACTGTAAATGGTTTTATTGATAGTTTTAATGCATCCATTAATAAAGCTGCTCTTCGTAATGCTATTCAATCTCAAATTACTCAGATAGTGTTCAATTTGCTTTCAGGTTGCTCCGGTGAAGTATTAGACTTAACAGTTAAGCCGAATGTTAAAACTGCAGTTAGTAAGTATATAGAAGTATTGCAAGATCAAGCTAATGTATCACCTACAACAGCTGTAGAAGGTACATATGTAGATCCAAATGGCAATGTAACTGCAGTAACAAGTGTCGTTACATCTCAATCTGTAACAGGAACAGATGTTGGACCTTTTGATGCGGCAGCTTCTGCGGGACAATCTTATACTGCAATAGTTTTTGTTCCCGGCGGCAATACAGAAACAAATGATACGTGGTCTCGAAATTTAGGCACAGGATATTCTAGTGCAAGAGAAGCTGCAGATGTTATAGACGCAATAATGGAAGCTAATGAGATCACCAGATATACAATAACGATAAAACAAGGTGATACTATATTAGCAACGTATAGAACAAATATGTAATGAAAGAAAATTATGATCGTAGTTGATTTTAACCAAACCGCCATTTCTAATCTTATGATGGAAGTGGGCGGACGTAATGATGTAGAAATTCAAGTGCCTCTTTTGCGGCATATGATTTTAAATTCTATCAGAAGCTATAAACAAAAATTTGGTAAAGAGTATGGTGAGCTAGTTATTGCTTGCGACAATCAAAATTATTGGAGACGTGAATATTTTCAATATTATAAAGCTGGTCGTAAGAAGGCAAGAGAAGACTCCGGTTTTGATTGGAAAACAATCTTTGAAGCATTGAACCTTATTAGAAGTGAGATTGATGTATTCTTTCCATACAAGGTAATCAATGTCGACGGCGCAGAAGCAGATGATATTATTGCTGTTCTAGCAGAGTGGTCTCAGACAAATGATACAAACAATCTTTTGTTTGAGGATCCAAAGCCATTTCTAGTTCTTTCTGGCGATCACGACTTTATTCAGTTGCAAAAGTATAGCAATGTGAAACAGTTTTCACCTGTACAAAAGAAATACGTTAAGCCTGACATTAGTCCCGAAAAATATATCTTTGAACATATTATTCGAGGCGATAAAGGCGACGGCGTTCCAAATGTATTGTCTGCTGATGATAGTATCGTTAACAATGTCCGACAAAAGCCTATTCGTCAAGATAAGATTGATGTATGGTACAAAGACTTTGAAGCTATGCCGAAAGATTCAGATTTTATAAAGAACTATGAACGCAATAAGAAATTAGTTAGCTTTGATTCTATTCCTGACAAAATTAAAAATGCTATTATAAATAGTTATGTCGAAAAACCACAAAAAGATAAAAGCAAGTTGCTAAACTTCTTTATTGAGCATAAAATGAAAAACATGCTCGAACTCATCGAGGAATTTTAAAATGAAAACATCAATACCGCAAATCTTTGACGAAGTCGAAAAGGCTGGAAGCAAAGAATCAAAAATTAAAGTGTTAAGAGCATATGATACGCCTGTACTAAAAGGCATTTTGCAAATTAATTTTAATACTGATATCAAAGTATATTTACCTGACGGCGAGCCTCCATTCAAGAAGGACACGTCTATTCCAACAGGATATTCTGAAACTAATCTTTATACTGAATTTAGACGATTCTACATTTGGTTAAATGAAAGTATTAATTTGACTCGCGCGCGAAAAGAACAATTATTTGTTCAATTGTTAGAAGGCATTCATTGGACAGAAGCAGAAGTTGTTTGTTTGGCCAAAGATAGAAAATTGCAAACAAAGTACAAGTCATTGAAAGAAGATCTTGTTCGAGAAGCGTTCCCGGATGTACTACCACCTAAAAAGGTTCCGGTCCCAGCAAAAAAGAAAGAGGCTTCTTTGAACAAGTAATAAGTTTGTTCAAAATCAATTCTGCAGAGGTATCCAACAAAGAAGCCTGGTTAGATTTAGGATCCATGCCAGATGATCCATTATACGATAAGAGATCGTTTGAGGATCACAAATACAGAGCATTTGACAAGTATTGAAAAAGGTGTTATAATAAAGTATGTTTAAAGTGAGGTATTCTATATGACTATGCACCTTGAAGGCCCTTGGTTATCTGCTTTAGGTAAGAAAAAGGGCAAACAAAAATTTCGTAATGCCGAAGAAGCGAAACGGCATCGCGAACTTACCGCCGAATGGGAAAAGCTTGTTCAATCCCACGGCACAAAAAACAAAGCTGCCGCTAAAGTAGAAAAGTTATCTTACTCTTTATCTACTCCTCCAGGTAGAATCACAAATACACATATCAAAAGCTTAAACACTGGACACACAGGTGCAGTTGCAAGCAAACCTATTCCTCAATATACGGGCACGAAGATGCTAGGCATTGGCACTATGCACAAGTCTAATGCTGTCCCCATCTTTACTGATGATGAGGCCAAATCAATTTCAAGTATGAGACGTTAATATGAAAGTAGTATTAGTTACGGGCGGATTTGATCCTTTACATAGTGGTCATATCGAATATTTTAAAGCAGCTAGAAAATTAGGTAATATATTGGTTGTCGGAGTTAATTCTGACGATTGGTTAACACGGAAAAAGGGTCAACCCTTTATGCCATTGAATGAGCGCATGGCAATCATTGACGCCCTTCAACCCGTTACTTATTGTATTTCTTTTGATGATGCTGATAACAGTGCCAAAGGTGCAATTAGAAAAGTTAGAGAATTGTTTCCAGATCAAACGATTGTTTTTGCGAATGGCGGAGATCGTACTAAAGAGAATATTCCTGAAATGGATATTGTAGATGATAAGTTAGAATTTGCATTCGGCGTAGGCGGCGAAAACAAAATGAACTCTAGTTCTTGGATTCTTCAAGAATGGAAAGCACCAAAGACTGAACGCCAATGGGGTTATTATCGAGTACTCCACGAAAACGGTAAAGAAATTAAACTTAAAGAACTAACCGTGGAACCGGGCAAGTCTCTAAGTATGCAAAGACATCAACACCGAAGTGAATTGTGGTTTGTTGCAGAAGGACAGGCAATAGTAAATACAATTCATCCCGAAACAAAAGAAATAGTTAAAAGAGGTTCATATGAACGTTTTGCAACTATTAGTATTGCAGATACTGAATGGCATCAGCTCTGCAATTTAACCGAATCCCCATTAAAGATTATTGAAATCCAATATGGTGATAATTGTATCGAAGAAGATATTGAACGCAAATAAAGGAAATATATTATGACAGTACCATCAAGTCCTGCAGATCGCAAAGCTATTTTAGATTGCATGAAAGAAATTAGTGCATCTATGACACGCACCGAAGGTGAACGGGAATTTGTTCGTGAAGCCATTAAAGAAATTTGTGAGAAACATGATTTATCCAAAAAGACATTCCGTCGTATGGCTAAAGTATACCACAAACAAAACTTCAATTTAGAACTTGAAGAACATGAAGAGTTTGAGAATATGTATCAAACTATTACAACTACAACAACAATGGCCAAAGACACAACAAATGTATAATCAATATATTCTAGAAGCAAAATATCTCGATAAGATCCGTCGAGTTAAACGCAAAACAATTGTAGGTGTTTATCCTAGTTTAGAAGCTATTG
>Ga0315903_10005332_pt1 | contig 16800 bp, 22 predicted proteins | sample LakEriMetagenome_7_FD_203524 | JGI IMG/M metagenome (GOLD analysis project Ga0315903, IMG submission 203524) | Freshwater fungal communities from buoy surface, Lake Erie, Ohio, United States - Buoy 2 MA119 | ecosystem: Environmental > Aquatic > Freshwater > Lake | place: USA: Lake Erie, Ohio...
AGTGTGTCGCCGCTTGAAGCGTCCGGTGCAATGTGGCTGATAAGTGGCCGGAACCCTACTTGGGCCACTCCTAAAAAGAAGAAGCCCGGCAGAGGTACGACTCTCAACCGGGCCGAGCTTCTTTGCTCTAGTAAGTCTGGGTGAGCGGGTCGTACTCCGCATCTAACAATGGAACTGTACCACACATACGCTTGACATCAAGCAAAAGTTCAAAGAATCTTTAGCCAATGACGGAAAGCACTGGAGATCAGCTAGATATGTTTGAAAATAGTCCGAAGAAAGACTGGCTTACTGAGCGTAAGCCTAAGTTCCAACTGACTTTTGTAAAGGATTTGCAACACCTTCCGTTCACCACTAAACCAGCGACGATTGTGCGGCTCAATCCCACGACGATAGTCATCTGGAATGATTAGCCAACGGCTTGCGTTTGCACCTCCTCCGGTAATGGACTGTGGTCCTCATACCTCTTGCATATCGGTTGCAATATCTCCTTCACTGCCTCTACCGTGATGCGGTCACAGGCGTAGAGCAGCATGAGCTTGGTGAGGGCTAGGTCATACTTCTTCTGGTCCTGCCTCCAGTTCTTCATGTACTCCGACATATAGGACGGATTAGATTGCTTGCGCTTCTCCCTGTAGGACTTCTGGTAGGCAAGAATGCGCTCGCGATTGGCTTGCCGGTAGGCTTTCTGGTATTCCAGTTTGTGTGGTTTGGTTTTCATGTGTTGGTTGCGGGAATTATGTAGGCGTAGTCACCTTTGCGTACTAGGTAGCGGTCAATCTCAAGCTTTGCGTCAGCCAGCCAGCACTCAGGCAGTGGTTCTCTGTTGACGCTCAGGACAATGCGAAGGTCATTGTTGGGAGACTGCCAGTCCATAAAGTGGGCGACAGATTCCATGGCAAACAGCGTGTCAATAACCGCACTGTATCCAAAGATGTCGTAAGTATTTATTATGGCTCCATGAAGACGAGCTTCATCAAAGCTATTGTATTGAGAGCGTCGATAGATTTTCCAATCAACTACGCCAACACCAATGCTTACCACGCTGACCTTCTTAAGTATCTCGTCGCACTGTTCGTCTGTTAATAGTGTGTTTTCTGGATTCATCTTAGTGCTTTTTGTAGGTGATGTTGAAGGTGTCACGGTCCCAGCAAGCACGGCAACTGCCGCACTTGTTGGCTTGATAGCTAGCAGGACAGGTGAAGGCAGACTCGGAAGCCCCGCTAACCTGTATTCCTAAGCGTTTGGCGAGAGATTCAGGCGCAGGACCGTCCAGCATAAGGGCCGACAGTCTGACAGTCAGATTGTCTGGTATTTGCCCACCCTCATCAATGTACTGACGGACAATGGCGTACTCCCTAGTGGGTAGCCAATGCTTGATGGAAGGTGTACGTCTGCACACTTCGACAATCATTTGCAAATGCCATACACCCTGCAAATCTCCCGAGTCATGCCATCTGAAATGGCCTGACTTCTCTTTGTTTAGAATGGCTGTGGTCATGGCGTCAATCCACCGTGTATCGGTCAACGATTGGAACCGACGCTCAAGACAGTCCTGCACGTTCTCGAAAGCATACCTGCCTTTGAGTGCGTAGCAGACGGAACAGATGGAGCCGCTAACCCGCGCCATCTTCTTGCCTGTGATGCAATGTCTGGCAGGTATGGACCAGCCATAACACGGCATCTTGGACGGACTGGATAGCCCGCCGATGATGTCTAACGCTTCGCTTGTTTTCATTTCTATTTGTTTTGTTAGTAACTGCGGACAAAAGACTGTAAGCTTTTACGTTCTTTCTTCTTAGGCTTTGGATTCTCAGCCTTCAGAATGGCTATGCAATCACGCAGCCGTTGAACCTCATACTCAGCAGATGCAAGAGCATCGCGATAGACCTGAATGGTTGTTTGTGCGTCTTCTATTTCTTTGTTCATGTATTTGCGCGTTGTGTCGATGCGCGCCCCCGAGTTGGTTAGACTAACTCAAGAACCTTCTGACCACGGAACAGAGTCTTTTGGTACTCTTCTCCATCGGTCAGTGCTTCCATTGCATTGGTCTTCATCGTCGCACCGTAGCCATACTCTGAAGACTCAATCTGCTTCCACGGATTGTCTGACCGTGAAGCTTGGTGGGTGTAGTAGTCAGTGACCGCACTGAATACATCAGCCAGCGTCTGCCCACGATTGCCGCGCCCTGACCGGAACAGAGACTGCAACTCATCCACTTTGTTAAGCAGTTGGGTTGACGGCTCCGCAATGATAGGGCTGTGCAACCCCGTGAAGAAGTTGCGTGCAGTGGTAGGCGTCACCGGCTGTTCATCCAGCGTGTTCATCAGATGCTTGAACCTAATCTGCGTACCGATGTAGGCGTCAATCATGCGGTCAATGTCCTGCAATCGGTCGTTCGCGTTCTTCGTATGCTTGACCACTGCGCGGAACACTTTGTTGTTCGTATCGTGCAGATTGTAGCGGAACGTGTTGTCGCAAACGACACAGACATTGCTTGCATTCACTGCAAACGGACTGGACTGGTCGTGTGAGTTGATGAAGTTGAGATAAGCCCTGAACTCACGCCCCGCAGCCCTGAACTCTGGCAAGTCAGGGATGCTGACGGATACGAACACGCGCCCACGGTCGCAGACACTCCCAACTGAATCAATCTTGGCACCCTTCACTGACAGCAATGCGTCATTGACGATGTCCAAGAACTGATTGTTGGTAATGAGACTGTAGGTGTCCCGATGGACAGGCTTGCCGATGTAGAGATTATTATCTGAGCAAGTGACCCGCGTCCACTCAGACGGACTTCCGTCTGGATTGAACATGGTTTGCTTGGAAACATCCCACTTGGTTAGCCAGTTGTCATCAACTGCGATGGTCTCCCTGACATGGGTCAGCCCATGCCAAGCCTGTTTGATTCCTTCCTGACGGTCGAACTCTCCGATTTTGTGTGACATATGTTTGTTTGTTTTGTTTGTTTCTGTTCAGTCCACCTTTACGGTGAAATTGAGCTTACGCACTTCTTCGCGAACAAGTTCCGACAAGTCAAGCTGCTTCGCTAACTCCGTTGCGTCGATGTGGTCCGACAAATCAGCGCGGCTAAACCAATCTGACACGCGGTCTGACACCATATCATCAACATCCATGTCATCATCGACCAGATCCTTTACGTTTTCCACGATTCTGTCCGTATCTATGTGCTCTTCCAGATTCATTGAATCCAATAGAGCAGACATCGTTTCCCTAAGCTTCGCATCACTGACAGTCTTCTCACTGATGCGGGCTTCCAGTTTCTGCCAAACGGCCTCCGCGATAGCGTCGACCATGTTCTCTACCAGTTGGTTTGTATTCATTTGTTTTGTTGTTTTTTGGAACCGGACGGTTCCCCTATGCCCACGCTGACGCATGGGCAACGGGCAACCTACCTATCACTCATGGATTCCGTAGAGTTGGAAGTGCTCTGGGAAGTCGAAGTCATGGTAGTGGTCGAAGATTCGTGGATACTCTCCAAACTTCTCTTTCCACAGGGTTAGGAACTTGCTAGCGTCGCAATCCTCTTCTAGGTAGAGGATATGCCCCTTGCGGAATGAGTAGTCTGTAAATGCCCCAGAATTTATTCCTAACTGTTTCAGTTCGATTTCATCCACCTCTAGCCATCCATGACTAGGGTCCGAGTGCATTGCGAATGTCGTGTTCATAGTTTAGCCTTCACTTTTTGCCAGTACTTCTCTGTTTGTGGTTTGTTTGGACCTGTTGGTCCACCGTTCCAAATCTTTGCCCTCACTTCATCCGAAACCGGCCACCCGTACTTTCGTCCGTAGTGGTCAGTGTAGATGCGGAACATCTCCGCGCATTTGGAGATGTCGCGCCTATCGTCCAAGCTGTAGTGAGTTTTGGCTATTCTATTGACATCTCTGACGGTTATTTCCCACATTTGAGCAGGACCGACAGCGCGTCCACGGTCACCTATGGCGTTGACGTTGCCGCCAGATTCGACGGCTACGATGGCTAAGAATAGAGCAGTTAGATTCATAATTAAGAGTTTTTAGTCTCTACTGCGTCCAACTTTTGAATGCTGAAGTAGTTACCAACTGAACGTCGGTTTCCACACGTTTCAATCCAACTGCCCCAGAGGCTTTCGCCCTGTACTTTATCCACGCGAAACTCTATTTCGCAGATGCGTCCAGTTTCCTTTCGAGTGTATCCGGTGTAATAACCTCCACGGTTTTTGACCAGTTGCGTTTCTGGTGTCGTACCCTGATACGTTTTTCCTATTACTATGTCGTCTATTTTCATTTCCATTTCTTTCTGTTTTTAGCTTACTTCTTGAGGCTAGCGACCAGCGCGGCAATGTCCACTCCGTACTTCTTCGCAAGCAGTTCAAGCGCATCGGTCTCGGTCAGACGCTTGGCAACTTGCTTCACTTCGTGCCTAGCGAAGTGGTCCGCAGTTTCAAACTTCATGGTTCCACCCGTTCCTTTCGCATTTTGCGTGACTCCGGTCACGATGACGCGACCAGCCGCAATTTCAGATGTCACCGCGCTATTCATTTGAACAGCGCAGTTCTGAAGATAGATGTTATGAGCACGCTTCAAAGCTTGGCCTTTCAATCCGGCTCCGTTATCAGTTAGCGCAAACTCCGTGCGTTTCATCGGTTTCCAAGACGTTGCGCCACTCTTCGATTCACGCGCAACTAGACGGTTTTCGACACTCTCGACGATGCTGATTGCTGACATGGTTTTTTCTTTCTCTGTTTTTTGAAACAATTCGCCACGGTTCTCCGTGTTTAACCCTTGCGCCACGATGAGGCTTGTTTCATGCAAGAGACCTAGGGAAAGGATTCCGACATTGCCGGAATCCCTTGTCGACATTGCCGACAAGTTTTTCCCCTTCGTGCAATTCCTAGGTTTTCACAAGACTCGCAAAGTCTTCCCCCGTTTTTGTGGATTAATCAGATGAAAATCTGAAGAGTGATGGACCGTCGCCCCGTCCACGCTCGCCGCACGGGGAAGGCTTGTGCCCGTTCCCCCGCTTACTTGCGCCAGACTCTCGCCCGCGCATCGGGTCGTCGCGTAACTACTTGCTCGCATCGCCAGCGGATTCTCGCCCGCCGTCACTTCCGTTAGACTGTCAATCGAACGAGACAGACGATGGATGACACTTTTAACGAAGACGAGAACTGTTTTAGGTACTTTCGCAAGTAACGCAAGACAAGCAACTTACGCACACTCTTTCTCGGCGTATCGTGCGGAATGATACGTTTTACGAAGGCGTTCTCCGTATCCAAGAATCAGAGACACGTTTCACGTGAGACGTATCCTCTCATCCGATACACGGCACGCCACTCCCAACCCTAGGCAGCACAAAAGCAAAAGACTAGCACTTCTCCAAGATGCGAAAAAGTGGCGAGAGAGACGAAGGACAAGAGACGCAAATCAGTTGCCGGAACTAAAGGCAAATCAGTTGCCACAACCCATTCGCAACTTCGTTGCAACTCTCGCGTGCGCTCTTGAGCATATTCGCATGGACGCATATGCAGCAGACTTGCAGGCGGCTTGCGCGCTCGCAGTCACTCACAGCCGCCGGTCGCCCTCTCACGCGCTACCCACGGGGGGGGAGGGGACTCGCGCTTATTGGCCCTCCGTCGCGCCCGATCCTTCCAATCGCCCCTTAAAAAAAATTACCAAGTGTTCCCTGAACTCATGTTATAGGGAAGTGAAAGGAAAACTTGTCAAGCACAAAAGTGACAAATGCTTGATTTATTTTTAGAAAAGTTCTTAAAAGGGCCGATGAGATTGAAAGACCCTCTGGCTATGAGTGTGGCTGCGGCTGCTGATAAGGGGAGGAACTTTTTAGAAAGGCGTGACCCTGCTATGGCGGCGCGTGTCTTGGAGATGCTGGCTGATGGAAATAGCTTTAGGGAGATAAAGAAGGAAACCAATTTGGATTGGGAGACGGTGAGTAGGTTGAAGGCTAGGCATTCGATGGTGTTGGAGGAGCGTAGGAAGCAATTGGCGCAAGATGCTTTGGATGTGGCTGAGGGGTTGAGGCTTCTTCAGAAGGAGAAGATGAGGATGTTGGCTGAAGACCCTGAGCAATTGGCGCGCACTAACATCAGGGATTTGGCCATTCCGTGGGGTATAGCGAATGACAAGTTCATGGCGGCAATGGGGGAGAACAAAGTGACCATTGAGCACAAGACTGCGGCTCCTAGCTTGGAGGATGCTATGAAGGCGATTGAGGAGGCTAGGGCTAAACTTAAGGCTAGTTCTGTGGAGGTTATTACGAAGGACGTAACTCCGTGAGTTTGGTCTGGGAGAGGCATGAAGTTCTTAAGCCGCCGACCGATGCGGAGTTGGCGGCTATGTCCCCAGAGGACGTTCTCAAGCTCCATGAGGTTTACCATTCGGCCATCGCGAATAGCAAACGCGACCCCTATCGGTATGGGTGGAAGCTCCCCCATTGGAAAGATGCAGAAGAGCTATTGTCTACACATTCGGAACTTTTGGTAAGTGGTGGCAATAGGTCCGGCAAGACAAGCTGGGCGGCTCACGCCGTAGTTAAGGCGGCAATTGAGAACCCACAGTCAGTTGTGATGTGCTTTGCCCAGAATGCGGATGTGTCCATCCGTCAGCAGCAGAGTGCCGTATACGATGCGTTGCCTGAGGAGTATAGGGTGAAGGTGTTAGGTACGGAAGAGAACGTGTCCTATACGCGAAAGAACGGCTTTAGTAAGGCGTCTCTAATTCTTCCGGGCAGTAAGAGTTCCATCATCTTTAAGACTTATGCCCAGTTCCTCAACAATGACACTATTTTGGAAGGTGCTGAGTTGGGTTGCCGCGACCCTAAGTGGATTAACATTGGGGCTTGGTGTGATGAATATCTTGTCGGACCAGAGCTTCTGGCCACTCTTAGGTTTAGGCTTGCTACTCGGAACAGTAAGCTGGTGGTCACTTTCACGCCTATCGACGGCTACACCGAAGTTGTTCGAGACTACGTTCAGGGAGCGGAAACACTACGAAGCAAGCCAGCCGTACTCTTGGGCGGTAGAGCGGTTCCTTACCTACAACGATCAAAGAACCGAGACGCGGGCATCATTTACTTTCATTCCTCCGACAACCCGTTCGGTGGATATGAGCGCATCGCTAAAGACCTCAGTGGACGGCCAGAGCCTGAAATCCTAACCCGAGCTTATGGCATCGCCACCAAGTCGATGTCCACTAAGTTCCCCAACTTCTCTCGGGAGATTAATGTCGTCCCGCATGAGAAGATAGATTTGAAGGGTAAGACCAAGTACATGATCTTGGACCCTGCTGGTCGCAAGAATTGGTTCATGGCTTGGGTGGCTATTGACGAGTCAGAGACTTGGTGGGTCTATCGCGAATGGCCCGACGTTAATGTGGGTGATTGGGCCAGATGGCATGGGGGCAAATGGACTGGAGGAGAAGGCTCCAAAGGTCTGGGCTATGGAATAAAAGACTACGTCGAGTTAATTACCAGCATGGAGTCTGAAACCAAAGACACCATCTTTGAGCGTTTGATTGACCCCCGTCTAGGCGCGGCCAAATACCAGACACAAGACGGCGCATCGTCAATTATAGAAGACTTAGCGGACAATGGGCTAACTTTTATCCCAGCTCCCGGAGTGGACATTGAGGATGGTCTACAAGCCCTACAGAGCAAGATGGCTTACAATAGGAAGTTTCCGATTGACTCTGTAAACAGACCTCACTTTTACATATCGGAAAGATGCCAGAACATCATCTCAGCCTTACAGGAGTACACCGCCGAAGGCGGGCAGGATGAGGCGTGGAAAGACCCGATAGACGTTATTCGCTATTTAGCTGTTAGTCCCGCTTGCTACATAAGTGAGGACACGATGAGAACAACCAAAACTAATAGGGGTGGCTATTGAAGAAGTCAAAGAAAGTTGAAAAGGTGGAGCCCACTTCACCAGTTCAGGAAACAACCTTTAGGGTGAAGGTTTTGCAACAGGCCAAGAATCCCCAGTGGATTTATTGTCAGGCTCTCCATCAGGACATGGGTAAGCTTCCTGTTGTTATTCCCCGCCGTCTAACCAATAAGCTTGTTGGCAAGCAAGTTCTTGTGGAAGCCATTACGGACAACGTAGGCACCACCTATCGTTATGTCCAAGACCAACCCCATTGATGACACCACCAATAATCGGTGGCTCATCCAGCATTCTGATAGGCTGATTAGGTATGAGTATGAGCAGCGGTTAAAGGGGAAAATTACGGAAGAAATGTTTCCTGATGAGCTTGCGGATCGAATTGGCCGCACGCAGGAGTACGTTTGTGGTATTATAAAGAACGCAATCTCCCGCGCCAAATCATGCTCCAAACCAAGCAACAGCAAGCCCTAACTTTCGTTGACGATGACGGTCCCGATGTTGTTGCGCTTGTCGGCGCATACAATCGTACCCTGACAGAACTCTCCACCTACTTCGATCAGTGTGTAAGTAGCTCTGACGGGCGGCGTTGTTACTGGCCGGGAAAGTCTTCTGATTTGCGTAAGCATGGGGCTGATGCGTTTCCGTGGGATGGGGCGTCGGATACGGAAGCTCGGTTGATTGATGAGCGTATAAATAACTACGTCTCCATCTTCATGGCGGCTTTGGAACGAGCCAACATCCGAGCCTATCCGGTTGAGATGTCTGATTCGGGACGGGCTAGGGTGGTTAGCGCGTTCATCAAGTGGATGCGTTCGTCCTACATCCAGAGGTTTCGTCAGGAGATGGAGCTTGCAGCCAACTACTTCCTAGAGCGTGGGCTGATGATCACCTACGTTGGGTGGGAACGGATGGAGAAGAAGTATCTCCAGAAGATTGATTTGCAGCAGATTGCCGCCAACTCGCCTGAACTGGCCAAGCTCATCATTGAGGGCCAGAACGATGAGGACATCATCAAGATGTTGAAGGCCGTCTACCCTGATCTGATTGATAAGAAGGCCAAGAAGGCTTTGAAAGACCTGCGGGATAAGGGAGTGGGGGAAATCCCTGTAAGCCGTCTTTCAGTTGATAGACCCTTTGTCCAAACCTGCGCTCCTGATGGGGATGTGTTCTTCCCGTCCTACTGCATTGATCCGCAGCGTGCGCCGTTCGTCTTCTATCGCACCTTTCTTTCGGTACAGGAGGTCTTGTCCCGTGCGGCTTCCGATGGGTGGGATATGGAGTGGTGTGAGTATGTGGTGAAGCACTGCCGTGGGGTGAACACCTACAATCTGGAGAACGTCTACGGCACCCGTGGAAACTCTTACGCCCGTTACCGTCAGCAGTATGACGCTACGGAACTTGTGGAAATCATCTACGGCTTCAATCGCCTGATTGATGCGGAAGATGGTTCTGAGGGCATTTACGTTACAGTGTTCAATCCCAAGTTCACTGGTCAGGGCGGCATCAAGCCCTACGCCAAGTATGAGCTTCTGAATGGATACAACGACTATCCGTTTGTTGTCACCCGTCTGTCGGAAGACAGCAAACGATTGTACGAAGTTCAAACCTTCACGGACATTCTGAAGGGTCCGCAGGATCAGGTGAAGGCTGAACGCGACAGCCGTATTGATCGTAATAGTCTGGCTACCCTACCTCCCATCATGCACCAGCCGGGCAATCCCCCGACTGATTGGGGACCGGGACGCTTCATCCCTGTACGTCGGGCGGGAGAGATAAGTTTTGGACCTACCCCTCCCTACAATCCGGGATCGGTGGAGATGGAGAAGACAATGATTGAGGCGGCTGACAACATTGTCGGTCTTAATGCCAACAATCCCGTAAGCCAGATTCGCCAGCAGTTTCTGGTTAATAAGTTCCTCCATCACGCTCAGGAGGTTCTGAAGGCTTGCTTCAAGTCCTATCAGAGGTTTGGCCCTGAGCAGATGTTCTTCCGCGTGACGGGAGTGGCTGATCCGATGCGGTTTGATAAGGGCAATCCCGATGAGGACTTTGACATCAAGATTAGCTTTGATGTGCTGAACAACGATCCCGAAACCGTTGAGAACCGTCTTGGCCAGTTTGTCAGTCTGTTGCAACTAGACCGCAATGGTCGTATTAATGTGGACGCGCTGCTTGAAATGAGCGCGACGCAGATTGATCCCATCATGGCTGATGCCTTCCTGCAACCCGCTGAACAGGCTCAACAGCAGGTGGTAAAGATGGTGACGGAAGACTTGTCCAAGATTTACGCTGGCATTGAGGTGGGTGCTCGTCCCAATGGGGCGCAGATTGCGTTGGAGGTTGTACGTCAGTACGTCAGCCAGCCTGATGTTATGGGTCGTCTCCAGCAGGATGAAGCCTTCCGCACCCGTCTGGACAAGTACACGGCCCAATATCAATTTGCATTGACTCAGCAGCAGAACGCTGAGATTGGTCGTTTGGGTACAGCCCCCGCCCAGATGGGTGGAGTGGAAACCCAAACCATCAATCAATGAACTTATTCGGAACCAAGAAGCATCCCCTAGAAGAACAGATTAGGTTTCTGGGGGAAAGGGAGCAGTTTCTGGACTTTCTTGATTGGGTTCAGGCTGGGAAGGAACTAGCCATCTCCAGCCTTCAACGTGCGCCGGATGGCCGTATCCGTGAGATTAGCGGCAAGATACAGGTGTACGATGAGATTCTTACGCTGTGCAACTATCAAGACCTGCTCATAAAGAGAGGTATGCGTAAGATGAGCGGATTGCCGGTTTAACTTCTGGATGCCTTACAATACGGGCTTCGCAATGCCCGTGGCGTAAAGACGGCATCCATAATGTCAAACGAAGTCCAATCGGCTAACGCAGGAGCCGACCAAAAACCTGTGGCTAAGAACATATCAAATAGCGAGCTCATCGCTATGCGGTATAAGGCTATGACGGAGGCTATGAAGGTGCCAAATTCGCCTGAAGAGCCGAAGGAAGAGCCTAAAGAGGTGGTTCCCGACGAGCCAGAAGTACCTAAGGAGGAGGCACGGCAAGAAGAGCCCCAGCCAAGTCCTGAGGAACCAAAGCCCGAAGAGGAACAAAAGGTTCTTTCAAAGGATTACGATTTGGAATCCATGAGTGAATCGGAGCTTAAGGAGCTTGCACAGAAGCTCGGTAGCAAAGCTGTCGCCCGATTTGGGGAATTGACGGCTAAACGTAAGGCTGCTGAGGAACAAGTGTCTGCTCTGAAAGCAGAGATTGCCAAGCGTGAGGAATCCTCATTTGAGGCGAAGGTTAGCAATAACCCGTACGCCAACATCAACTCAAAGGAAGACCTTGATGCAAAATATCAAGAGCTTACGGAGGTGATGGAATGGGCTGAGGAGCGGCTCGACAGGGCCGAAGACCTAGCTGCCGAAGACGTTGTGACGAACGAAAACGGCAGGGAATACACCAAGCGCGAACTCAGGGAGGTTGTTAAGCGTGCGCGAAAGGCTAGGGATGTCTATATTCCCGATCAGGGAAAGCAGATTCAACTGGCCAAAAATCGCGCAGAGCTAAAACAAGCTCTGGGTGAGAAAGCTAAAACAGAGCTTTCTTGGCTACAGGGAGAAGACAATGATGTCCGCAAGCAGTATGAAGTGTTGATTAGTGACCCCAAGTTGAAAGCTGTAGAAAAGGCATTGCCCGACTTGGCACCTCAACTACCCTACCTGCTTGCCCATGCGGCTAATAGCCTGTATGCGCGTCGTCCTGCTGAGACAAAGCCAGCAGCCCGACTATCTCCCCCGAGTCCTGTGGTTTCTCAAGGCGCAGAATCCTCAAAGCCTGAGACCCGTCAGTCGAAGGCCCTGAACGACCTTTCCACCCGCTTTAACAAGAGCGGGAGTTATAAGGACTTCAAAGCTATCCGTGCTCTTCAACATTCTAAATTCTAACTATCATGGCTTTTTCAGCTACCTACAATAAAACCAATGGCACGAATGCTTCGGCCATTTCCAACCGTGAAGACCTCACGGACGTTCTGACCATTCTGGCTCCTGAGGAGACTCCGGTTCTTTCTCTGGCCGCCAAGAGCAAAGCTACCGCCACCTTCAATGAGTGGACGGTTGATGCGCTCGCCACTCCGTCTACCACTGGTATTCAGGAAGGCGCGGACATCTCGACCTACACGGACAAGTTTGCTACCCGTGCGCGTCTTGGTAACTACATCCAGTTGTTCCGGCGTGACTACATGGTCAGCCAGCTTCAACAGGCTGTTGAGTCCGTTGGTCCGGCTCGTCTCGCTGAGGCTGAGGCCAAGTCCATCCGCGAACTGAAGCGTGACGTTGAGAAGACCATCTGCTCGGACAATGATCGTTCGGCTGAAGATGGCGCTTCGGTGCGTTACCAGATGCGCGGTCTTGGTCTGTGGCTGTCCAACACGCCCGGTGCGGACGTTCCGTCTGCCTACCGTACGCCCACGGCGTCGATCAACTCGTCTGGTACGACCCTGACGGAGAACGTGTTCAACAGTCTTGTCGCCTCCATTTTCAGCCAGACCGGCAATGTGGATGCGCTGACGCTCGTTGCTGGTACGACCCTGCGTCGTACGATCAGCGGCTTTGCCCGTTCGGACGGCAACACCAACGAGAACGTCTACCATGTCAACCAGATGGCCGACGACAAGCAGGTCACCCTGTCGGTGAACACCTATGATAGCGACTTCGGTCTTATCTCGGTGGTCAACGGCAACCCGGTCTGCTTGCCGGATGCGTCCCGTGGCTACCTCATCAACCCCAACTACATCGGCGTGGCCGAGCTTCTGAGCGTGGGTTCGACCCGTGTTCCGAATGCGGGTGGTGGTGAGAAGGGCTTTGTGGATGCGGCTCTGACCCTTCAGGTCATGTCGCCGCTGGCTCACGGCAAGATTACCGCCGTTACCTGATATTAGTTGACTTAAACGAAAGCCCGTGTGGTACAATGCCGCACGGGCTTTTTTATGCACATCATTACGTCATTTCCCAAATATTCCGATGGAGAGGTTCATCGCGCTTTGATGCGGGAGATTACTACTGGAATTGCTCTTAAACAGGCTTGGGAAGGAGAGCGGGAGAAGATTTGCGCGCAAGAAGTAGATAAGATAAAGAAGGCTCAGAAGTTTGGCTTTAAGAATCTACGCTGTGTGGCGGTAACTCCCGCTTGGGAATGGTTTAACATCCGCAAGAAGTATGGCCATGAAGCCATGCACGACCGTGGATTTATTAAGGATTACCAGAAAAGATTTCCTCATCTGGCTCCTAACAAACTCTAATGGGCAACGTCACCTACACTTCCATTTACAACCGCATTAAGGCGTTGGCTGGCATTCCCAGTCCAGATGCTAATGCTCAGACGCAAATCACCGAGTACATCAATCGGCGGGCTAGGATGGCGTATGAGGCGTCTGATTTCTGGCCGCGATGGTTGGTGGTGGGGGAACTACGCAACTATCAGTCCACTACGGTAAATGCCACCGCTTTGGTTGTTGGCTACACCTATACGATTTTAACCGTTGGCACCACCAATTGGGTGGCGGTTGGGGCTACAAGCAACACTGTTGGGGTTGTATTTGTTGCTACTGGGGCTGGTACGGGAGACGGTACGGCCACTTGGAACAGCAACATTGTTCCCTTCACCCAAGCGGGTAAGGATACGATTGATAAGTTTATCCGCATACATAAGGTTTATCAGCCTTTCTATCTGAACTCGGCGGTTGAGCTTGAGTTCTATGTGACCAACTCTGGTGCGGCGGTTGTTGGAGACACCAATAGCTCAACGGCATCGGCCTACATCACTTACAAGAAGGATTGGGATGGCCCTTATACCAGTGTAAGCACGAACATCCCAGAAGAGTGGCAGGAGTACATCAGTCACGGAGCTTATGCGGACTGGCTAAGGTCTGATGGCAAGAACGATGTTTCTCTTCAGGAAGAGGCATTTGCTCAAAACCTACTGGATCAGGAGCTTGGTGGGGTTGATGTAACCCGTTCGGTTGGGATTGCGGCCCATCGTATCTCCACTCATGTAAGCCGGTCTTTCCGTAGCTGCTGATGAATAGCTACGTTGTTAATCTCTATCCGGTTCCTAACGATGGGTATCCCGGTCAGACGCTCACCATAGACAGCGCACAGGCTTATCAGTTTACCCAAGCAATTGACTATAAAACGACCTGTTGCTACATTACGGTGGCGGGTGGAGATTTTTACGTCACGTTTGACGGATCAACTCCATCCGTAAACAATGGCCATCATATTGAGGTTCCATTTGCGGGATGGTGGTCAAAGGAGGCTACCCGAGTTGCTAAAATGATAACAACTGGTGGTCATACTTCTCGCGTTACATTTTCTCAATTTACCTACTAACATGGCTAATTCCAAGATCGTCAATACCCCGTCTCAGGCTATTGCCCAAACGGGTACAACCCATACTCAGCGGACGATTAGTGGTACGGCTGCTGCCATCATCAACTGGACGCTCAACGCCAACACTACCCATGTGTTTGTGCAGTTTACTGGAGCCAATGCCCGCGTGACTCTGGATGGGTCTACCAACCCGACGACTTCCCTTGGTTTCCAGTATCCCGATGGTTCTACTGCCTATTGGACCCGCCAGATTGCCCTGAACGCCAAAGCCATTCGTGACGATTCCACGGATGTCATTTGCGAGATTCAGGAGCTCAACTTCCTGTAATGCAGTTTGACACTCCAATCTTCTCTCGGCCTTTTGTGAAAGAGCGTGGGGTTGTTCCCACGCTGGCTGACCGTGAGTTTTGGAGTCCTGTGTTGATGTCGCGTCCTTCTCAGCTTCCTCCTGACATCATCTACAGCTTGGTAACGTCCTCTGGGGATAACTACATCGACAGTAGCAGCAATCAATTTATAGCCGTCACCTAACATGGCCGACATTCGCATCAATTCTCTTCCGACCACAGCTAGTGCTTCGTCTTCTGACGACTTTCTGGCTCTTGACGGTGCAACGAACGGCACGCGCAAGCTGAACGCCTACAGCCCGACGTTTGGCGGCAATCTGACGGTGAGCGGGACGGGCAACAGCAGCGTCGCTGGAAATCTTGGAATTGGCGAAACCTCACCCGTTGTTCCGTTGCACGTTAAGACTACCGGAACGGGAACTGGTGACTTTGATAACGCGATTGCAACGCTTCGTTCAACCGCTGCGGGTAGGACTATCACTCTGCAATTTTCCGATACGACGAATCAATCTTACATTTCAAGCAAGAGCGGTGCGCTTAACTTTGGCGTCGGAGGAGCTACGCTCGGAATGTCTCTGTCTTCTGGCGGCAACCTCACCGTCAGCGGGACGGGGACGAGCAGCGTGGCGGGCAATCTCGCGCTAAACGGAGCCACTAGTTATTTAGCTATTTCTCCCACCACAGCCGTTACGAATAATGTCGCGCTTCAGTTAAGCGTAGACGTAGCGGATAATCGTGCAATTCGGATGACCAATACGGCATCTGGCGGTCACGCTTACGATTTCATTCCCGGTGGTGGTGGTGACGCTGGATCGCTGGGTCTGTATGACAATACGGCTGGATCCTACCGTCTATTCATTTCTGGCACCGGCAACGCCACCCTATCCGGCAACCTCACCGTCAGCGGGACGGTCGCGGCGTCGGGCGACTTGAAACTTGGCGTCGCGCAAACTTCACAGTTCTCGGCCAATCGGTTTTCGATTATCAATAGTTCGACGAATAACCAGAAGGTTAGCTATGAATTAATGGTGAATGATGGTACAGACAACAACCGACTTGCGATGTTCGTTGATGACAACGCGCACACGCTCGGTTTTGATACTGGAACCTCAAACGGAAACTACAACGGATTATCATTCAGCATTGAGGGTTCACCAAAACTACTGATCGACCGCAGCGGCAACGTCCTCATCGGCACGACCGTTGACTCCAGCGCGCTGCTTCAAGTCGGAACCAACACGACTACCGCAGCGGGCGGGATGAAGTTTGGGACGGATACGAGCTTGTATCGCAGCGCGGCTGGTCAGTTGCGCGGACCGTCCTCATTCGTTGATGCGACGTTTTCATCTAGCGGCCTTTTCTTCGGCGCTAGTATGACGCTACAGGCGAACGATAATGTCTTAATCAAGACAAACGGATCGGTCACCGCCCTGACGCTCGACAGCAGCCAGAACGCGACGTTTGCGGGAACGATTTTGACCGCGACCAATGCAGCGAAGAACGCTATTGTTGCTCGCTACAACTCCAGCAACAGCCTCTTCGGCGTCACGGTGAACTCGGCTGGGCAGGGCGTGGTTTCCGAGAATACGGACGCCAGCACGGGCTCGGACAAGTATTCCAAGACGGGCCTGCCTGCTTTCCGGTTGGGCAACACGGGAGGCAGCGGGACGGTTCCCTTCTGGATCGACGTAGCGGCGTCTGGCACGGCTGGCAACGCCATCACTTGGACGAATGCCTTCCAGATCGACTCCAGCCAGAACGCGACGTTTGCGGGGAATGTTGTTCTCGGTGCTGGCAAGAGGGTCGCGTATTCTGCTTCGGCGTACATGACTCCGGAAAATAATGTTGATGGAGCGGAAATCGCCAGTCCCGGTCAGTTCACAGTTAAAACAGCAAGCACGCAGGCGCTTAAAATTGATTCCAGCCAGAACGCGACGTTCGCGGGGAACATTGCTTCCGCGTCGAAGTATGACAACACGGGCACAACGTCCATTGCTGGATCAAGTACGGCGACGATCTACACGTTCCCCAACGCATCCAATAAGGTGTATTTGGTAACCGTACGTCAGCAGGGGAGCGCCGCTAATAATGCGATGGCTATGGTCTTCACAAATGGCACGTCGGCTTCCGTGACCCGAATTGCTCAGGACAACACCAATGCG
>Ga0315903_10005333_pt1 | contig 16799 bp, 16 predicted proteins | sample LakEriMetagenome_7_FD_203524 | JGI IMG/M metagenome (GOLD analysis project Ga0315903, IMG submission 203524) | Freshwater fungal communities from buoy surface, Lake Erie, Ohio, United States - Buoy 2 MA119 | ecosystem: Environmental > Aquatic > Freshwater > Lake | place: USA: Lake Erie, Ohio...
AAAACGGCCTCGGGTGTTTCTGGCTACACTTTAGAGGCAGTTAAGATTTACCCATACACCGCCTTGCACAATACTAAAAAGTAGAAACGTTAGTTAAACAAGGTCCGTGAATTTTTTGAAACTTCCGCATTGACTGCCATACCACTGCAGATTGCTTGTAACCTGTTGATCCATCGAATTTCCATTTATTCAAGCGGGTCATCGTGTCGATGGTTGAAGCATTGAACATCCTTGTGTGAGTAATTCTCATGTGACCATGTTGAAGTCTAGGGTTTTTACTAGGAAGAAAATCATAGATATTTTTACTGAGGTGTGTATAGTTATTCAAGTTACTTGAAAATAGTGAATGTTTCTGGAATCAAAATTGATGGAGCTTTCTGCATGTCTGAAGACAACCTAATTGAGAAAATCACCGAAAACCGCCTGCCTCACTACGAGCCCTATGGCTGGCACCATTGGCCAGAGCACCCTTGGCTGGCGTATCAGTTTCGGCGCGGTTTAGGCGAAACCCAAGAGGGGGGTGGCTCGGTCAGTGAAGTATTCCAAGCAGCCAGTCGTATGATTCCAGGTGATCTGGAAAGTTGGCACAAGGAGTGGATGCACATTGGTGATCGCAATTGGAATCGTGGTTGCGAAGAAGAGCGTTTGGGTCACATCAAGACGGCCATGAATTGCTACTTACGGGCTGCAGACTACTACCGTCAGGCTGAGTTTTTCCTAAAGCCTGATGACCCGAGACGCTTGCCAACATTCGAAAAGATGGAGGCGTGCAGTAAAAAATTCATTTCGCATTTGAATCCTGCCGGTGAGGCTGTTGAGATTCCTTACGAAAACGGCGTCACTATTTGCGGCTACTTCGTGCGTGCGCCTTTCCCAGATAAGCGTCAACCCGTATTAATTTGCATGGGCGGTCTTGATTCAATCAAGGACGAAATGTGGTTCATGCAAGCCCATGGCGCTGTCCAGCGCGGCATCTCGGTATTGATGATTGACGGCCCTGGACAGGGCGGTACTTTGCGTCGCCACAATGTGGTCAACAGGGTTGACACCGAAGTGCCGATTGGTCGGTGCATTGACTGGCTCGAGAAACGTGATGACGTAGATCCCAAGCGCATCGCTGTTGCAGGCTCCAGCCTCGGCGGTTATTACGCTGCACGTGCAGGTTGTTACGAGCCGCGCCTTGCAGCTTGCATTGCGCATGGGGCTATTTGGGCCATTACCGACCTCTGGGGTAATGCATCGGAAGACCACGGCCTGGCTGAACACATCAAGTGGGTTTTTGGCAAGCCAACCATGAAAGCCTCTATGGAAAAGGCGAGGGAGTTTACGCTGGATGGGCATCTTGATCATATGAAATGCCCGTTCCTGGTCATGCACGGTGGGCACGATGTGCTGACCGTCTCGCAAGCCAAGAAAGTCTATGACTACGGCAAGTCCAAGGGGGTGAATGTGACCCTGCGCTTGTTGTCTGAAGAGGAAACAGGTGCGGAGCATTGCCAGCATGACAACCCGACCATTGGTCAGGAAATCCTGGCCGATTGGCTGGCCGACTGTTTTGGCATCGATCAGAAGAAAATGTTGAGTACTTCCCACAACCCTATGATCTGAGGCCGTCATGAACTTCGGTGTAGACAAAGTTAAAGCGGCTGTCATTGCGATCGATTTGCATCGGGGTCATATGGACCTTTCTGTGGCCACCATGCCTGTCAAGACTCAAGCCCAAGCCGATCGAGTGCTGGGTAAAGCTGCCAAATTGTTTGCTTGGTGCCGCGAGCAGAATTGGCCGATCATTCACTTGGTAACGACTTACCGAGATGTTCCTGAAATTCGGTCCAATCCGTTTTGGAGAACGCGTGCAGATGATCCTCATGCCACGCGAAAAAATGTTGAGCGCCACAATTTGCAGGGATCGCCAGGCTGCACGGTGATGTCGCAAGTGATCGACCCGAAAAAAGACTGGATCGTCAACACAAAAAAACGCTACGATTGCTTTGTGGGAACCGATTTAGATTTCACTTTGAAAGCCCACGGCATCAACACACTTATCATTACAGGTGTCAATACCAACAGTTGTGTGCTCTCAACAGTCGCTGCGGCTTGTTCTAAGGATTATGCTGTGATCGTCCCCAGTGACTGTGTCGACACCATGGACGATCCTTCTTTGCACGATGCGGCATTGTTGTGTATTCGCACAGCACTTGGTTTTGTCATGACCAGTTCGGAAATGATGTCTGTCAATGAGTTGAAAAAATCTCCATGAACTTTCGTTCACAGGCCAAGAACAAAATTCAGGCGAATGAGCCTGTATTAGCCATCAACACTTTTGCAGGTGGTTTTGATGTGGCCGATTTGGTTTCCAAACTTGGCATTGATATCTTGTTCATCGATTGCGAGCGTGCGGGGATTGGCATTGACATGGTTGGACCTATGGCGCGGGCTGCACAACGCCATGGCGCTGCGGCGGTTGTTCGCAGCAAGACTCGTTATGTAGAGGATTGGGTGAGCTATCTTGATCGGGGTATTGATGGCTTGGTCATTCCTCGAGTAGAGACTGCGCAAGAAGCACAATTGATTTTGGAGACTGTCAGCTACGCATGCGGCAGTAAGGCGAAGGACATGATCATCATTCCCCAGATCGAATCCGAGGCGGGGCTTAAAAACATAGATCAAATTCTGGCTGTTAAAGGATTTGACCTGTTCCTCATTGGACCTTATGACCTGTCACACAGCATGGGTTTTGGCGGTGACATCACCGTCACAGAAGTTCAGCAAGCGCTAGACCACATCGCTTTGAAAATCAAGGAACATGGGGAGCGTTTTGGTCTGCCAGTCACCCTGGCAAACGCCAAGGCTTGGCAAAAAAAAGGTGCTATTTTTAACTTTCACAGTTTGGAAGCACTCATCAAGCCAAGTCTTGAGGCATTGAAAAAGGAAATAGCGTGCTGAATGTCAAAGAACATAAACTGATCAAGGTGGCCTTAGAAGGTTATGCCCCCACAGCAAGCCTCACTGAGGTGCGAGTCCGCGGCCATTCCTTTGTGATTGATGAGCCACCCTACCGCCACGGTACTGATGTGGGGCCAACGCCTTTGGAAACTTTGCTAGGCGCCTTGATTGGTTGCACCAACGTGATTGCGCGTCGCATAGCAATTGAGATGAAGATCGATTTGAAGATTGACAAAATTGATGTGCTGGGCCATCTGGATCACCGGGGCATAGACAGAGTGGCGGATGTACCCGTTCCGTTTCCCACCATTGAATTGAAGGTAAAGGCCACCACATTCGGGACCGAGCAGGAAATGCGCCTATTGCGTGAAGACCTGAACAAGCGATGCCCTATGTCTGTGATCTTGAAACAGGCGGGCAGTCAAATCGTTGAGAGTTGGGAAATTAACTACGTCAAGAAATGAAGGAGTGACGACATGACCATGATTCCTAGGGAGCGTGCGCCTTACAGTGCTATCGTCGATCGTCCAAAAATGAAATTACCCGACAACGGGAAGATCATTGTTTGGACCATTGTTAACTTGGAGGTTTGGGACATTAGCAAACCCATGGCTCGCCAAGTCATTCCCGCCCCTACCGGAGCGGTTCTCTTGCCCGATGTGCCCAACTGGAGTTGGCACGAATACGGCATGCGCGTCGGATTCTGGCGCTTTCACGACCTTTACCAAAAGTTGGGCATAAAGCCAACGCTGTCCATCAATGCCCGCGTTTGCGAAGACTACCCCCGAGTTGCGCAAGCCTGCCTTGATGCCGGTTGGGAATTCATGGGCCACAGTTACCAACAAGGACCTATTCATCTTGAGCCTGATCAGCCAGCCATGATCAAGCGGTCTCTGGACGTGATTGAAAAATTCACTGGTAAACGGCCAGTTGGGTGGCTTGGCCCCGGCCTGACCCAAACCAATGAAACCCCGGACCATCTGGCTGCGGCGGGCATCAAATACATTGGTGACTGGGTTTACGACGAAGAGCCGACAGAGATCCAAACCGAACATGGCCCGCTCATTACCATTCCTTATACCGTTGAAAACAATGATATTCCGATGATGGCTGTTCAGCACCATGAGGCTTCTTACTGGACGCAAAAGTGCATCGATACTTTTGATCGCTTATACGAGGAAGGCTCAGATCGCCCTCGCGTGATGGCGATTGCCATCCACCCTTACATTTCCGGGCAGCCTTTCCGCATCAAATACCTCGAAGAGGTCTATCAGCACATGGCCAAACACACGGGTGTCATGCATTGGAATGGTGAGCAAATTCTCGACTGGTATCAAACCGCCAGAAAGACAGCCAAGTGATGAACTTCGCAGTCCAAGTGCCAGAAGTCGTTGCAGTTCCGGTTGCAGGGACTGGCACATTTTTTCCAGTCAGAAGAATATATTGTGTGGGGCGTAATTATCTGGAGCATATTCGCGAAATGAAGGAGGCGGATGAGCGTGATCCGCCGTTCTTCTTTCAGAAGCCGCGTGACGCACTTGTTCTCAACGGTCAGTTGGTTCCCTATCCACCCCAAACGAATGACTTCCAGTTTGAAGTCGAGTTGGTCGTAGCCATTGGTAAGTCTGGTAGAGCTATCAGTAAAGAAAAGGCGCTGGATCATATTTTTGGGTACGCGGTGGGCTTTGATATGACACGACGTGATCGCCAACGTGAATCTGGAAAAAATGGTTTGCCATGGGAAATTGGCAAAAGTTTCGATGCTTGTGCACCTTGTGGAAACTTGCGCACGGTTGCCGATGTCGGGCACATCGACCATGGGCGAATTGCAGTGTCGGTCAATGGACAAGTTAAACAGGATTCACTGATTGAAAAAATGATCTGGAATGTGCCCGAGATTGTGAGTAACCTGTCTCATTTGTATGATTTGGTGGAGGGCGATCTAATCTACTCTGGAACACCGGCAGGTGTTGCGCCCGTTCTAACCGGCGACATTCTCCGAGGTACGGTTGATGGATTAATCGATCTGGAAATCACTATTGGCACAAGGACCTGATCACATGAAGCCTCTGGAAAGAATTAAGTACTCTCCGATCAATGCTCGAAAGCCTTTAAAGCTGCCAGGTGGAGCACGCATGGTGGTCTGGAATATCGTGAACATTGAAGAGTGGGACATCGATCAAACGATGCCTAGAACGGTACTGACACCCCCGGCAGGTGGCTCTCCAATGCCGGATATTCCCAACTGGGCGTGGCATGAATACGGTAACAGGGTTGGTTTCTGGCGGATGTTAAAGGTACTGGATGAACTCGACATCAAGGCAGTGCTTGCTATCAATGGTTCCGCCATCAAAGCCTATGAACCTATTTCTCAGGCCGCGCTAGACAGGGCATGGGAATTCATGGGCCATGGGTATACCCAGAGAAATATGCAGAAGGTTGAAAACGAGCAGGAAGACATTGCCAAAACAACCGAGGCGATCAGGGCATTCACTGGAAAACGTCCGCGCGGTTGGTTGGGTCCTGGCTTGACTGAAACCTGGCATACGCCGGATTTGTTATCTGAGAATGGATATGAGTACGTCTGTGATTGGGTACTCGATGACCAGCCTGTTGTCTTGAAAACGCGCCATCAACCTATTGTCAATGTGCCGTACACGCAAGAGTGCAACGACGTGGCGATGATGCTGATTCAGCACCATACTGCCTCTGAATACTACAGACGTGGCATCGATCAATTTGAGCAAATTTACGAAGACTCAGTCGATTCTGCCCGCGTGATGGCCTTGGTGGTTCATCCTTACATCATGGGTGCGCCGCACAGGCTCAAATACTACAAGCAATTGTTGACGGAAATTCGTCAGCGCAAAGATGTTTTGTTCTGGACGGGCGAGCAGATTCTTGACTGGTATGGGTCGCAGGTTTAGCAGTATGAATACGGTCAATCAAAAGAGAATTTTTGTGCTTTGCGTAAACGCTAATTGCTGAGGTTCAGTGGTGGTTTTAAAGTGACGAAAGTCTTAACTTAAAGGATGAATCTGCTGTGTCAATGACGATATTTCAACTCCTCAATGGGGCAACCTTTGCAGCTTTGCTGTTCGTTGTCGCCAGTGGGTTCACACTGATTTTTGGACTCATGCGAATTGTGAATTTGGCGCATGGTGCCCTTTATCTTTTTGGCGGCTATTTAGGCTTGACCGTAGCCAACTTCACGGGCAATTTCTTTTTGGGGGCAATTGGTGCTGCAATCGGTATTGCACTGACAGGCTTCATCATTGACTTTGGTCTGCTGAGGTTTGTGCGCGGAGTTGAACTCAGACAGGTGCTGCTGACACTGGGTGTAGCCTTTGTGCTCAACGATCTGTCTTTGGTTTTGTGGGGTGGTGATACCTTCAGCATTCAGGTGCCCGCCTTCCTTGATGGCCCTGCAGAATTTGGAAACATGACCTATCCCATTTACCGATTGTTTGTACTCTTGGTCGGCGTCGTGATTTTCATCTCACTCAGTCTCTTGATCACCAAAACTCGACTCGGTGCCTTGATCCGAGCAGGCGTGGACGATGCAGAAACCGTCTCTGCCATGGGTGTGGACATTCGACGGGTGTTCATCTACACCTTCATGCTGGGTTCTGCCCTTGCCGGATTGGGCGGTGTGATGGGAGGTGCATTTTTGACGCTGTATCCTACGGCCGACTCCGAAATTCTGGTCTATAGCCTGGCGGTTGTGATCATTGGCGGACGTGGCAGCTTGATTGGCGCTGCGGTTGGAAGTTTGTTGGTGGGCATGCTGTCTACCTTCGGACAAGTCTGGTTTCCAGAATTGGCTTATTTCGTCATTTTTGGCCCCATGGCCATTCTTTTGGCATTCAGGCCCTTGGGTCTTTTTGGAAAGGTGGCCTAAATGTTGGTCAACAAAAAACAAACGGTCTATGTCATCCTGGCCTTGATTGTCTTGGCACTTATTCCCACGCTGTTGCCCGGATATAAAACCAGCATTGCTACCGAAATACTCATTTTTTCCATACTGGCGATGTCGGTAGACATCATGGCGGGATTCACTGGAAGAACTTCCTTGTGCCACGGTGCCATCTTTGGTGTGGCCACTTACGTGGTCCTGCACTACGTCACGGTGGTTGGTGGCTCAGTCTGGTTGGGCGCTTTATTAGGCATATTGGCTGCTATGCTAATTTCGATGATCTTTGCCGCGTTGGCGATCAGAACATCGGGCGTGTATTTTATTTTGCTGACCTTGGCGCTGGGCATGATTGTGTGGGGTGTGTGTCTCCGCTGGACTTCTGTGACTGGCGGTGAAAACGGCATTCGAGGCAGTGTTGCACCCGAGTGGTTGCTCAATAAAAAAAATCTTTACTACTTTGTTGCAGCCTGCTTTGCCGTGGTCACGCTTTGCATGTGGAAGTTTGTCAATTCACCCTTTGGCCTGACCTTGAAGGGGATTCGAGACAGTGAGTCACGCATGCGAACATTGGGATACAACGTTCCGTTGCACTTGTTCATCGGCTTTGTCGTGTCCGGATTCTTTGCGGGCGTTGCGGGAGCTTTGTACGCCTTCTTCAACAGCTTTGTCAGTCCTTCCACCGTGGCTTTGGCTCAGTCCGTAGAAGGCTTGTTAATGGCCATTGTGGGAGGCGTGGGTACTTTATTCGGCGCCATCATTGGGGCCATTCTGGTCATTTCTCTGGAAAATTTTGTCAGTTTGTACACCGAGCGCTGGTTGATGGTACTGGGATTTATGTTCATCTTCACGATGATCTTTGCCCCAACCGGATTCCTTGGCGCTGCCCGTAGTTTCATTAAATCATTTGAGAAGAAGTGAGTTAGTCGTCGTTGTTTTCCCTTTGTTTATTTACTAATCAGGAGTGCATCATGGAACGTAGAAATTTTGTTAAATCCGTCGGTTTGACTGTGGCTGCAGGCGCTGCACCATGGCTTAATACTGCGCAAGCCCAAACAGGGCCTATTCGCATTGGTTTGTTGTCGCCTCTTACCGGGGTTTTGGCTGCTGGCGGCAAAGAACTGGTAGAGGGCTTTGAGTTGTATTGGAAGCAAAATGGTTTGACCTTGGCAGGACGTCAGGTCGAGATCGTGATTGAAGACGATGGCTCCAACCCAGACATGGCCTTGCAAAAATCACGTCGACTGGTTGAGCAGCGAAATGTGCACTTCCTGATGGGTAGCGTGCTGGCCAACACGGGTCTGGCCATCTCGGAATATGCCCGCTCTAGCGGAACACCTTATTTCATTCCAGTTGTAGCTGCAGACGATTTGACGCAGCGTAAAGCGGTACCCAACATTGTTCGTGTGGCTGGGTACTCTGCAAGTCAGATGCCACGCCCCTTGGCAGAGTATGCCTACAACGTCAAGAAAGTTCGCAAGATCGTGACGATTTCGCAAGACTACACATTCGGACATGAGCAATGCGGTGGCTTTTGCCAGACATTCTCCGAATTGGGAGGTCAGGTCATTCAGCAGTTCTGGCATCCCATCAACACGGCAGACTTCAGCCCCTACTTGGCGCAAATCAGAAATGCCGGCGCCGATGCTGTCTTTGTGATGGAAACGGGTGCCGATGCCAACCGCTTTATCAAGCAGTATCAGAACTTTGGCCTGCAGGGTAAGTTACCCATGTTCGGCGCCATGAATTTGACGGATCAGTCGGTCATTCGCACACTTGGTGCCGAGGCGGGGGGCATCATTTCTTCAGCCCACTTTGCTGAAGGCTCTGACATTGCTGCGACCAAGAAATTCGTTGCCGAATACAACGAGGCTTTTGCTAAATTGCCCTCTATTTATGGCTTCTCTCACTATTCGGGCGCAATGTGGATTGCCGAAGCGATCAAGAAAATCAACGGCAGGGTAGAGGACAAGACGGCATTCCTCAATGCAGTTAAGTCGACCGAATTGACCAATTCCCCATTGGGCCGTCCTGTCAAATTAGACAAGTATGGCAATCCAGTCTACGACGTATTTATTCGTGAGACAAAAGTGCGGCCTGATGGCAAGTACTGGAACGTTCCAATCGAAGTTTATCCAGGCGTTTCGCAGTTTGGAAAGTACGACCCTGAGGTTTACATGAAGCAACCCTCTTACAGTCGTGATTTCCAAGGGATCAAGAAGTCCTGATCGTTTGATCTAAAACCATTGAAGCAAGCCAGCCAGTGTGTCTGAGTTAGTTATCAGGCGCACTGGCCATTCAGGGATATCTTTGTGACGAATTCCATTCTTTCTCTTCGAAACGTCAGTGTCACCTTTGGTGCGTTACGGGCGGTGGACGGGGTGACCTTGTCGGTACCCGCAGGCCAGAGGCGGGCCATTATTGGCCCCAATGGTGCCGGTAAAACCACATTGTTCAATGCCATTGCTGGGGTGGTTCCCATTTCTAGTGGAGACGTTCACTTTGATGGTGTTGACATGACGCGTTTCACGACCAACAAACGGGCAAGTCTGGGAATTTCGCGAACATTTCAGATCACAAATTTGTTTCCACAGTTGTCTGTCCAGGAAAATATTCGCTTGGCAGTTTGCGGGCTTTCAAGTCGAAAATTTTCTTTATTTGGCAGCGGTCAGCCAAATCCTGCAGAAAAAGAAGCCATTGAGTTGGCACTTGAAAATTCGCAGTTGATTGAGCAGCGTAAAACGGAGGTCAAAACCTTGTCTTACGGTGAACAGCGACAACTGGAAATGGCCATGGCACTGGTTCAGAAACCTAAATTGCTGCTGCTAGATGAGCCAGCTGCCGGGTTGTCGCCTGCAGAGCGGGTCAAAATGGCCGATGTCATCAACGCCCTGCCAAGAGATCTCACACTTATTTTGATTGAACACGATATGGACCTTGCCTTGGGTTTGGTTGACTACGTCACGTGCCTGCATTTCGGGCAAGTGCTCACAGGCGGTACACCTGACGAGATACGTGTCGATGAAAAGGTCCAAGAGGTTTACTTGGGAAAGCCGCGCCATGCTTGAAATTAATGATCTGCACAGTTACTACGGTGACGCCCACATTTTGCGCGGCGTCAACATGAAGGTGTCGAAAGGCAAGGTTGTTGCTTTGTTAGGGCGTAACGGCATGGGGAAGACCACGCTGATCCGTTCAATCATGGGCTTGAATCCCCCACGGATTAGCAAAGGCAGTGTCAAATACGATGGGCACGAGCTGGTGGGTCTAAGCCCGCATGTGATCGCATCTAAGCGCATAGGATTTGTTCCGCAAGGAAGGCGCCTTTTTGCATCGCTGACCGTCACCGAACACTTGACGGTTTTTGCCTCTCAAAATCCTGACAGCAAATGGACCATGAAGAGGATGTACGAGCTGTTTCCTCGTCTTGAAGAGCGCAAGAACAACTTGGGCAACCAGCTCTCCGGTGGAGAGCGACAAATGTTGGCGGTAGCCAGAGCCCTGATGACTGATCCTGAAATGTTGTTGATGGATGAGCCCACCGAAGGCTTGGCGCCTGTCATGGTTCAACACTTGGAAGAAATCGTCGCCGAGTTGGGTAAAGCCGGTTTGGGGATCTTATTGGTTGAACAGAATCTCTACAGCGCCTTGTCAGTGGCCAATGAGGTCTACCTGATGGAGACGGGCGAAATTGTTCATCACTGCCTTCCCAATGAGTTGATGAATGACCGTGACACCATGCAGCGGTTCCTCGGTGTTCGGTAAACCTCGAACTAGAAAGCTATGACAGATCAATTCGCGAATTTGGGTGTGTGTGATGCGGCCAGCGCAATTGCACGAGGCGAGGTCAGCTCGGAAAGATTGACGAAAGTTTCTTTAGACCGTTTGCAGACGCTGGGTTCAAAATTGAATTGCGTAGCTTCTCTGCAGGTAGACGCAGCATTGGATGCTGCACGCAGGGCCGATGTTCTCAGATCCAAAGGGCAAGCTTTAGGTCTTTTGCATGGCGTACCTATGGCGCACAAGGAGTTGTTTTACAGGCAAGGTCGAAAAACCAATGATGGTTCTATCATCACGAAAGACTTCATCCCGCAAGAGACCTCAACAGCTTTGACACGCTTGGACAAAGCCGGAGCCATTGATCTTGGCCTTTTGCACATGGCAGAATTTGCCATGAGTCCTACAGGTTTTAATTTGCATTATGGCCACGTGAGAAATCCCTGGAATACGGATGCTTGCCCCGGAGGATCTTCGAGTGGTTCTGGTGCAGCAGTAGCAGCCAGATTAACTTACGCCTCTTTGGGCACCGATACAGGAGGATCGATTCGTCATCCGTCGGCAATGTGCGGCGTCACTGGCCTAAAACCAACCTGGTCTAGGGTAAGCTCGTTTGGGGTCATGCCCTTGTCTAAATCACTAGACTGCGTTGGCCCATTGGCCAGAAGCGCACGCGATTGTGCTCGTTTATTGACGGTTGTGGCAGGACATGATCCCTTGGACAATTCAAGTAGTCTAGAGGCTGTTCCAGATTACGAGAGCATGTTGGAAGGCGACTTACGTGGCATGAAAATAGCCGTACCTGGAGGCTATTACCGCGAGCACCTTGATGCTGGCGTAGCAAGTTGTATCGTAGAGGCTGAACGTGTTTTCACAAGCTTGGGAGCTGCCATCATTCGGACTGAACCTCCGAACATGACAGACATGAACCGTTTGATGTCGATTGTGCTGACGGTGGAGGCTGCATCTCTCCACAAGCACTGGATTGAGACACGGCGTCAAGATTACGCGGAGCAAGTTCTTGCGCGTTTCATGCCTGGCTTTGATTTCACAGGTATTGATTACTACGAAGCCATCAGCGCGAGGAGGGAATGTGCGCTCAAGTGGGTGCGTATGACGATGGGTGATGCCGATTGTGCTTTGCTTCCCACGATACCGGTCCAGGTTCCCAGCATCGCTGAAACCACTCAGGGTGACTGGAGTGTCATCTCCAAAAAAATTGCCACCATCACGCATTGCAACCGTGCCATCAATTATTTGGGACTGCCTGCACTGAGTGTTCCTGCAGGATTTGTGAATGCGATGCCCGTGGCGTTTCAGTTGGTTGGCCGGGCGTTTGACGAAGGCAAGTTGTTAAAGATGGGTCATGCATTTCAGACCATGACCCAGTGGCATCAGGCTGTGCCGGCATCGTACATGTCTTGACCCCCTCAAATGAATGGATACTTTGTCCCGCATGACAACAGTTGGCGTAATTGGATTAGGTGTGATGGGTCTTGCCATGGCTCAGAACTTGAGTCGGTCAGGTTTTATGGTGTATGGCTACGACATCGACGCCAAACGTAAAAAATTATTCAAGCAGGCCAATGGATCCGTTTGTCGTTCTGTTCAAGAGCTGGCAGGATACGTTGATGTGCTGATCACGTCTTTGCCATCGGCACAAGCGCTGATGACGGTGTGTGGTTTGCTAGCAGAATCGCAAGTTCGAAAACTGACAGTGATCGAAACAAGCACCTTGCAGATCAAGGAAAAAATAGCTGCTAAGCGCCTGCTGATTCCAGCCCAAATGGTGATGCTCGACTGCCCTTTATCGGGGACCGGATCACAGGCGAAAACGAAAGACTTGGTGGTGTACGGAAGTGGTCAAATCGCCGCCTTCAAAAAGGTCAGGCTTGTCTTGCAAGGCTTTTCCCGAAATCAGTTTTATCTAGGCGCCTTTGGCAATGGCATGAAGCTGAAAATGATTGCTAATTATTTGGTGGCTGTGCACAACGCAGCAACTGCTGAAGCCTTGGTATTGGCGGAGAGGGCCAACTTAGATCTGGAACTTGTACTCACCGCCATTGGCGACAGCGCGGGGCAATCCAAGATGTGGCAAATCAGAGGCCCTCGCATGGTGACGGCTGATTATTCGCCCATGATGTCGATGCACCTATGGCAAAAAGACATGGGCATCATCTCTCAATTTGTTGCGGATTCAGGCGCACCGTCTCCGGTATTTGATCAAGCTCGTGCCCTTTACGACTTGGCATATCAGGCTGGTTATGGTGACAGTGATAGTTCTGTCATTCACCGTATTCTGAAATCTATGCCCCATGCGTCATTCAAAGCCACCTCGGAGGATTGAATGGATCGAAACTGCCATCTTTTCCCACTGAGCACCTGGCAACAAATGACTTGCGACGTCTTGACTTATCGAGTTTGATTCCTTGACCAAAATACATTTCAATGGTGAATGGAAAACGGTCGAGGTCATTGAACAGACGCCGCTGCTCTATGTTTTACGGCAGCAACTTGATTGTCAAAGTGTGCGCTTTGGTTGTGGGAGTGGTCACTGTGGCTCATGCACTGTTGGTTTGAATGGAATGGCGGTTCAGTCGTGTGACACCCCTTTGGGGGCTGTTGAGAACCAAAGCGTAGAAACCGTCGACTATCTGATCTCTAGCAAAATAGGCTCTGAGGTCTATCAGTCATTCATCGATGTACAGGCGGCGCAGTGCGGCTATTGCATTAATGGCATCCTGGTCTCTTTGGTACTGATGTTTCGACAAAACCTTGCGCCTGATCGTGACAAGATTCTCAGCGTACTAGATCGCCATTTATGCCGTTGCGGAACGCACACAAGAATTCTCAGGGCGGTTGATCTGGCAAAAAAGCGCTTGGCTGCCTTGGCGCCACAAGATTTGGATTGTGCTTGATGAGGTGCCTTTATCAATCAAACCTGTTGTTAGAAGGCCCGAGATGATGCAGATCTCGTTGCCAATGGGGATCGTGAAAAATCCTGTCCTTCATCAATGGTTGTCGTTTGAAACGCAACATACCATCACCTTGCATTCCGGTAAAGTTGAATTGGGCCAAGGTGTTGAGATCGCGCTTCAACAAATCGCCTGTGATGCATTGGGAGTTGATCCAGATCAGCTTCAATTCGAGGGTGGAAATACGCTGCATGGCCCTGATGAGGGCCACACAGCAGGCAGTCAGTCCATCGATCAAGGGGGTCATGCGGTGCGCATGGCATGCTTGTTTGCACGTCAAATTTTTTATCAATCTGCAGCCGATGAGTTGGGTGTCGCACCAGATCTCATCGAACTTGAGCGGGGAATTTTCTCAAGCAAAGGGTCGGACAAGTCCTGTACCTATTGGTCCTTGCTGCACCGGGTTAATTTGATGCAGCCGATCAGTCCATCAATGCAAACAGTGCCTAGCAGATGGGTCGGTCAAAGTGTCAAAAGGCCAGACTTTGTTCAGAAGTTGTCTGGCGCAGGCTTTATCCACGATTTCAGTTTGCCCGGTATGTTGCATGCCAGAATGATTCGTGGACCTATAGGTGAGTCGACCATTGATTTTGTGGATCTGCCAGCCATTGGCCGTCTTGCTGGGATCCAACATGTGATTCATTCAAAGGACTTTTTGGCGGTAGTGGGCCCCAAGGAAGATGAATTGGTCAAAGCAACAGACAAAGCTCGCGCTTTTGTTCGGTTCTCATTGAAAAGTCCGCTACCCATCGCTTCAGAGACGGAAGCCCTGCTGACGAGTTTGGCAGGCGAATCAAAAACCGTTCATCAGACGGGTGAGCGACAGGCGGTGAGTCTGTCGCATGAGGCTCGCTATTCAAGGCCCTACATTGCCCACGGATCGATCGGTCCATCCTGTGCATTGGCACAGTGGGTCAGTGGGCAAATGAAAGTTTGGTCGCATACGCAGGGTGTTTTTCCGTTGCGTTCCGATTTGGCCAAAGCATTCCATCTGACGCTGGATGCGGTTCAGGTATTTCATATGCACGGTTCGGGCTGTTACGGTCACAATGGTGCTGACGACGTCGCATTCGACGCGGCATTTATATCCTTCAAGTTGGGTGTGCCTATTCGCATGTTGTGGATGCGTGAAGATGAAATGACGGCATCTCCCTTGGGCGCACCCAGTCTGGTCAACATACGCGCAGGTGTTGATTCAGCAGGACGAATTTCCGAATGGCATCTTTCGGTATGGAGTCATTCGCATCTGACGCGCCCAGGAGGCGCAGGTGTCAATCTATTGGGTGCATGGCAGGTGGAAGGAGGATCGGACAAGCCGACCCCTTCCGATTTGCCTTTGCCTGCGGGTGGCGGGCATCGCAATGCGGTTGCCTTCTATGACTTTGCTCACCAACAAGTCGACTATGGCTTCATTCCTGACTCGACCCTGCGCACTTCGGCTTTGCGCAGTTTGGGCTCGTATGTCAATTTGTTTGCCATTGAATCATTCATGGATGAAATGGCAGAAAAAGCGTCCGTGGACGCCTTGAACTTTCGTTTGCAGCATCTGAGCGATTCACGTGCGGTGGCAGTTCTTACAAAGCTGGGAGCAGTCTGTGGGTGGGGCCATCAAGGTGAAGCAGACGGTTTGCATGGTTTGGGCTTGGGATTTGGCCGTTACAAAAACCTGTCAGGCTATTGTGCGGTGGCAGCGCTGATTCGTGTTGACGAAAAAATCACAGTTGAAAAAATTTGGGCTGTTGTCGATGTCGGCCTTGTAGTCAATCCAGATGGTTTGATCAATCAAATTGAGGGTGGTATCGTTCAGTCTTTAAGTTGGACGCTCAAAGAGCAAGTGACTTGGGACTCAGAGGGCATCACTTCGCGGACATGGGCTGAATATCCCATCATCTCTTTCAGTGAAACTCCAGAGGTCGAAGTCCATGTGATTAATCGTCCGGATTGCCTGAGCTTGGGCAGCGGAGAAGTGGCAGCAGGCCCGGTTGCCGCTGCTATTGGGAATGCCTTGTACAGAGCAATTGGCATTCGAGCCAGACATTTGCCCTTGACACCGGCGCGTCTGACCCAAATGATTCTGACGTCTCAATAGAGGAAGCGCAGTCTAAATTTCCATACCTGTTTCAATACGCCAATGGATTTCGATTCGACGGCATGTCAAATGTTAATTTTTCTTTGAAAGTTTGTTTGAACTATGTTTTATACCTGCTCTTCTTCTTGTCAAAACACCTCTCACCGCCATTCACCCAGCGATGGGGCAGCGGGGATGTTTTCCTTACCCAAACAGACAGCTGCTTCAGCAGCGGCATCCAAGCGGTCGCCTTCTTCTAAACCCTTGCCCAGCAAGGTGCTCAAACGAATCTCCCCCGCGAAGGTGGTAGATGTGCATTGCCATTACCTCAGTCCAGTTGTGGGTGCTAAATATGCGCATTTACACCCTGCCAAGCACGATGCCACCGCTGTTTACGCAACGGAATTGTCGCGACAAGTGAACATGAAGCAGATTCAGGAACGCGGGGCTAAGTTCAACCAAGTAGAGGTCAGGATCAAGGACATGGACAAGATGGGGATCGATCTCCAAGTGATCTCGCCAGCACCCATTCAATACTTTTACTTTACCGAGCCTCAACTCGGTGCCCGCATATCTCGTGACATCAATGAGAGTATTGCGATGGTTGTTGAGCAACGACCTGATCGTTTTGTAGGGATGGGCACGATTCCCCTGCAAGATGTTGAATTGGCTATCCAAGAGTTGGAGTATGCCGTTAACGTTCTGGGACTGCGCGGCGTTGAAATCTGCACCAATGTGAATGGCAAAAATTTGACTGATCCCGAATTGAAGCTGGAAAAGTTTTTTGCAAAAGCCGAGAGCATGGGGATCGTTCTTTTTTTACATCCCATGGGGTTTTCCGAAGGTCAGCGTTTTGTTGAGCATTACTTCAACAACGTCATGGGCAATCCTCTTGAAACAAGTTTGGCTTTGGGGCATCTTATTTTTGATGGCGTACTGGCGCGGTATCCTAAGTTGAAAATTTTGGCCTCACACGGCGGTGGCTACATTGCGAGCTATTGGGCGCGAATGGACCATGCCTGGAAGGCCCGTGCAGATGCTCGCACGGTCATCCAAAAAAAGCCCTCCAGTTACTTGGAAAAAATTTACTTTGACAGCATCACCCACGATTCACAAATTT
>Ga0315903_10005336_pt1 | contig 16796 bp, 10 predicted proteins | sample LakEriMetagenome_7_FD_203524 | JGI IMG/M metagenome (GOLD analysis project Ga0315903, IMG submission 203524) | Freshwater fungal communities from buoy surface, Lake Erie, Ohio, United States - Buoy 2 MA119 | ecosystem: Environmental > Aquatic > Freshwater > Lake | place: USA: Lake Erie, Ohio...
GAATGCCCGGAAGTGTCGTACCTTCCAAAAATTCGAGTGAAGCGCCTCCACCCGTTGATACATGGCTGACTGCATCTGCGAGACCCATTCCGGAAATCGCCGAAGCGGAATCTCCGCCTCCGACAATTGTGATGGCACCTGACTTTGTGACTTGTGCCAAGGATTCAGCAATCGCTTTTGTTCCATGCGCGAATGCGGGAATTTCAAATACTCCCATCGGACCATTCAAGAGAATTGTTCGCGCATTGCCAATGATGGATGCGAATTCCGCAATGGTTTCGGGTCCGATATCGAGTCCCATCCAACCACTTGGAATCGACTCACAGGATGAATGCTGTGTATTTGCTTCGCCCGAAAAAGCATCCGCAATGATGCAATCGCGTGGTAGGACGATTTTGGAAGCAAATTCGCTTTCAAGTAATGATTTTGCTATTTCGATGCGATCTTCTTCGATCAAGGAAGAGCCGACTTCATATCCTTTGGCTTTCAGAAATGTGAACATCATGCCGCCACCAATGAGAATATGGTCGCATTTGGGGAGCAGGGCATTGATGACATCAATTTTACCGGAGACTTTTGAACCACCGAGAATGACCACGAAGGGTCGTTCGGGAGTATTCACGGCATTGCCAAGATATTGAAGTTCCTTCAGCATGAGAAGTCCCGCCGCTTTTATAGGCATGAATTCCGCAATGCCTGCCGTTGAAGCATGCGCTCTGTGAGCGGTACCGAAGGCATCATTCACATAGACATCCCCGAGAGAAGCCAATGCTTTGGCAAATCCCGCATCATTTTTTTCTTCTTCGGCATGAAAACGCAAATTTTCAAGGACCAAGATTTCGCCAGCATTCATGGATGCAATTGCATTTGCACGAATTTCGCCAATACATGCGGAAGCAAAGTGTACGGGAGCAGAGACAAGCGTCGCAAGATGTGTAGCGACCACTTCGAGTGAATACTTTGGATTCACTATTCCTTTGGGTCTGCCGAGATGCGACATCAACACCACTTTCGCACCTTGTTTCAAAAGGGCATTGATCGTTGGAAGTGATTCGCGAATGCGTTTATCATCGGTGATGATTCCATGCTCATCGATTGGAACATTGAAATCCACGCGGACCAAACATACTTTGTCTTGAACATTGATATCGAGAATTGACTGAATCATTGGAATATTCTTGGGCTATTCAACTGAAAAATCTATGTCAAAATAAGAACTTGCGCAGTTCCAATCGGCATAATTAGCATGAACTCATGGGTTAATATCCTGCAATCCAAAATGTTTCCTCGAAATACTCTGTTTATGCTCACGCAAATAGTCCAAAAATGCCTTCACCGCCGGTGAATGTTTCTTGCCTTTCAGCCAAATGATGCGCCAAGTGGTATGAATGGGGAGTCCCTTCATGGGCACGATCATCAATTGTTTATTGGCAAGTTCATTGCGAATCCCGATCAGAGGCATGATCGAATATCCCAAATTTGCCATGATTGCCTGCTTTACCGCTTCATTCGAGGTAAGCTCCAATTTCTTTTGCAATACAATATGTCTTTGACTCAAAAAACGCTCCATCATTTGTCTTGTACCCGAACCCTGTTCTCTGAAAATCAATTGCATATTCTGCAAATCCATGGGCGAGAGTTCTTTATTCTTCCATTTCGGATCATAAGCACCGATGAGATGCATGCTATTCTTCAATATCGGAATGCTTTGCGTTTTGAGATGTTCCGGTACAAGTGACACTAGAGCGAAGTCGATAGAATTTGCTTCCAAACTTTCCACAACCCTTTCTTTATTAGTCACATCAATCTCAAATTCTACTGCGGGATGTTCTTTGAGAAAGTCTGTCAGCAAATAGGGCATCACATATTTACCCGTTGAAACGATTGAGATGTTGATTCTCCCCACCAAATGTCCTTTATAGGACTGCATCACTTGATCCAATTCACTTGCTTGATCCAGAATCTTCTCGGCAAAGGCCAGAATCTCGCGACCAAAATCAGTCAGATAGAGTTTCTTGCCAACAATTTCCGTGAGTGGTATCTCAAATTGTTCCTGAAAATTTTTGAGTTGAATCGAAATCGCGGGTTGCGATAAATGCAATTCCTCTGCGGCTTTCGTGATACTCCCCAAAGCGGCAATACGAGCAAAAATTCTCAATTGATGAAATGTATAATGCATAAGATAATTTTATGAGAAACATAGAATCAATAAATATACATAAATGATTGTAATTCCCGAAATTTGTAATGCATTCATTCAATAATCCGGATGATACATATATGATATATAGATTGATCAAACCTTTGTGTTGGCTCATTGCATCCATGTCATTGATTTACTCCTTTACCGTGGAAGGTCCAATAGATCCCTCATTTTATCGTTCGATTTCCATAGTGTTTTTCATTGCAACATTGGCAATTCATAAGAAAGACACTGAAATATCGCTCTCAATTAATCGTGAGAATAAGCCGGCCACGATGCAAACCAAGACTTTATCATTGGACATAGAATCAATTCTTCGCGATAAGCAGAATGGGGCTATTGAAGCATATCGAAAGAATAATCAACAGCGAGGACTATAAATAATGGAGTGGATGCATCTCACGGAGAATATGACGAATCCCGCATTCCTCTTTTTTCTCCTTGGGATATTCGCTGTCTATGTCAAGAGTGATTTGGCTATACCATCCACCACATCCACATTCATTTCAATATATCTGCTCTTTTCTATAGGGTTCAATAGCGGACAAGAATTATCCCATCAGCCATGTTCGAATGAGATTTTATTCTCGCTCTTGTTTGGCATTGCCATCGCCTGCATCATTCCTTTGTATGTCTTTTTCATAGCTCGCCTGAAATTACCCATTCATGATTCTGTTGCTATTGCATCAGCTTATGGTTCAGTGAGTGCCGTCACATTTGTGACTGCGGTTGCATATATGGAGAGCAAGCAGATGACATTGCATGGTCATATGGTTGCGGTCATGGCATTGATGGAATCGCCTGCAATCATCGTGGGTTTGATACTCTTTGCGATGATGTCCGGAACAGGGAAGAAGATTTCCGTACAGAATATGTTGCGACATTCCTTCACGAATGCGAGTGTGCTTTTGATATTAGGAAGTTTGCTCATAGGATATTCCGCAAATGCAAAGCAAGCGGAAGGGATCACGCCATTCACGAGTGATTTGTTCAAGGGATTTTTGTCCATCTTTTTGCTCGACATGGGATTGGTTTGTGGTAGGGAAATCAAGAAATTCTTTTCCTATGGAGTATTCCCCTTTGTCTTGGCATGTATTCTCCCACTCATCAATGGATGCATCATTGCATGGCTGAGCGGATTCATCACGCATGATATTTCAAATCAATTCATGTTTGCAATTCTAGGCGCAAGTGCATCCTATATTGCAGTGCCCGCCGCAATGAAGGTTGCCATTCCGGAAGCAAGAGCAGGGATTTATGTACCAATGGCTTTGGCAATCACATTTCCAATCAATATCACGATAGGATTTCCGCTGTATATGCAAGTGATAGGTTTGATGCATGGATAAAAAAAGGCATGCCACATATAGTAGCATGCCTTGGAAACTTTCACCTTCATTTATCTCGCGATGATCAATCGTTGGGAGGAAATATGTGGACCGCCTTTGCATACCACATAATAAACGCCATCGGGGAGATTGCCAGCATCAAATACCAAAGAAGATCTATAATTCTGGGCCTGTGCATGAAGGTCTTTTGTTATATCGCGCACTTCTTCACCAATAGAATTATACACTTTCAAAGTAAGCGATTGTACCGACAGTGTAAAGAGCCAATCCACTGAAATTGTTGTGCTCTTGGAGAATGGGTTTGGATATGGAGTATTCGTATAAATATCGCTTGTGGTTTCTTGGATATTGGTCACAAAATCAATAGGATCAGATAATAAGGTGATTTCATCTGTATGTAATAAAGCCCTATTACCAATTGAAATGAAAGATTTCGTAAGATAAACTGCTCCTTTGAAGCGTGATTGTAATTTATTGAGTATCTCATCTTTGATAGGGATAAAGGTGATTCCACTATCAAGAGAATATCGTATATCAAATGTTTGTTCGGCATGTAATAATACATTGCCAATCCACAATGATTTACCCCTAGTAGTCATCCACTTTATATTTGAAGGGCCAATGATTCTTTGTGTTGCAAAGTTGCCATTGCTTGAAATAGAAAGTAATGTGATATTATTACCATCGTGAATAAACAGATTTTGTGGATCCTTGATTATCAATCTACCTTGGGGAATATTGGACAATAAGACTTTCCATTCATGTTTGTCATTGAGTGATACAAGATCCATGCTTTTATCGTTTGCTTTTGTTGCAATACCTATATAGGAAGTGCTATCTGAACTAAAAGATTCTATGACAACCTCTTCATATTCAGTGGGATGCGCAATAGACTTCCAAGTCAAACCACCATCACTGGTTCTAACGGTTGCTATCCCTGAAGGTTTTGTATTTATCAGCCCATTGAATGAATCTCTCCAATACCCCTTATCGAATTTATTCAGACTCCCAGGACTATTTAGAAATGGTCTGATTGTATCCCAAGTACTTCCTCCGTCTTTTGTCATAATCAGCAATGTCATTAACCGAGTGGTCGAAAATAATTTAGTTGAGTCTACATAAATAATAACATGCTTATTATTCAATCGCTGAGCGGAAACATATTTATATCTACTTGAACTATCGGCAAATCTCCATTCTTTTACAACTTTACCAGTTAAATCATGTTCTCTAAGAAATTGTTTTCTCAAAGTATCGACTGTTCTGAAATATGTTGTATTCCCTGAGCTGACATAAAAATTACTTGGACTATAAGTATTCCCACGCCACGTAACTATTGGCATTCTTTCATATGCATACGGAAGTGAATCTTTGATGATTCGAATTGATGATACTCTGTCAGAAGCACCCGATACAATTCCAAATAAAGAACCGGAAAAAAATTGAATATCTGTAATCTGATGTATATCGGGAATACCATCGAAGTATATATTACTTCCTGGTTTCCAAGTTTTTCCTCCATCCCAAGTGAAAAATATATTAGCTATTGGAACAACCATATTATAATCGATAATGACCCCAATTCCATTATCAGTAAATGAAGTGAAACTAACATAGTACTTTCTTTTTTTATTCGAAGTATCTGTAATGATATAGTTCCAGCTATTTCCATTATTTGTTGTTCTAGCAAGATATGATGTATCTCCGGCAATCACCCAAGTAGAATCATATACATAGGATACACTTATGAGATTAACGGAATCGGGTGCTTGTTCGACAGTTTTTTTCCAAGTTTTACCCAAGTCCTTACTTTCAAGAATAAGTCCCTTTTGCCCTATGGCCAATACACTACCATTTTTTCCAAATGACAAATCATTCAAGCCAAATTCAACTTTTTGAACAAGTGCCCAACTCAAACCCGAGTCAGTGCTTCTAAATATTGATCCATTCAAAGTTGAAGTCAATAGAATAGAGTCTTGAATATGCTGTATGCAAGTGATGTGTATATCTTTTTCCAATTCAATAGTACTCCATTCCAAACCATGATCAGTACTGCGAAAAAGCATTCCTTCATCGTTAGATATAATAATACCTTGATTTGAAAAATATGCGACGGAAGTAAGATTGCTAAATCCATCGATAGTACCCTTTTTCCAAGATAATGACTTGTTGAAAGGGTCAGTAATACTCGCATCGGAACAAGTATAATACGTGTTCATATACCCAACCGTAATTGCATGTTTGCCATCCTTGGAGATTGCTGCCTTATTCTGAGCGGCTATTCTATCAGCTATTAGATGATTGTTCCACTTAACTTGACCCATTAGAGAATTGACATTCAACAATGAAATGAGAATAATCATTGGCAATGAGAGTGAGAGATGTTTCATATATTGTCTCCATAATCCATGTGATAATCATTGCGAACTTATGATGTAAAATACCGAGAAAATGAATGCACTGTATAGCCGAGTTTCTCAGTTCTGTTGCAAGTAAAAAACGTCGAAACAGTACGCATGTATTCGGCCGTGAATAATATTCATGAATCGCCACAAAATACTTAAGTCTATATAATACAATCTACTATAAAAGCAATAACTCGCATTTACTCATTATTAGATATTCCTTTTACTCATGGAACTGATACAAAAATTAGCGTCAATTGTTGCAGACTACTCTCGGGAACAACCGGAGATTTTTATCAAGTCGAAGTTGGATGCATTGAAAAAAAATGGATTCAAAGAAAAAGAAGGGCAAGATGCATCATATTATCGTGCTTTTCATGCATTGCGACATGGTGAAGTACAAACAGATGAGGAATTGCGCGCTCATATTTTTCCCAATGGAACAAGCGATGCAAATTATCGTTCATTCAAATCTCGCTTGAAAAAGAGACTTGTGAATTCATTAATGCTGATTTCAATTGATGCGGATGAAGTTTCAAATACGGATGCGGCTGAGGCAGAGGCAATGTACTATGTATATACTGCGTATATCTCAGGAATATTAGGCGGTAGTGATTTTACTAAAGAGTTGCATGATAAAGCGATTTTAATAGCTCGCAAATATGAGTTTTTTCATATTGAATTACGACTTCTTGAGGAACAGTGGTCTCGATCTATGGCTTATTCAACATTAAAGAGATTTGATAAGGATTTAGCATCAATATCATTGGTTCATGAAAAACTCCATTTACATTTTGAAGTATTGAAGATAAAACATGAATTCGTAAAAATGACCCGAACTCGTATGATTGTTGAAAAAACGCAAATGAAAGCTCATACAGTAGGTATTGCTGCATTAAAGAAAATACTTGAAGTACATGAGATCAATTCGGCTGTTAATACTTACTATTCTTATTTATTTAGTGTTTGTTTACTGCAACATGATTATCGCGCATTGCTGATTTATTGCCAAGAGCTTGGTGACTATCTTCAAAGAAAATCACACTTTGATAGTCCGAATAGACAGATGTATTTGGCAAATTATCGGATGGTAGCACATTTCCGACTTGGGGAATATGAACGATCAAAAGAGGTATTCGAAGCTGCACTACAAAAACTTCCATCTTCTAGAATTCGGATCCATATCCAGAGGCGAATGCTATGTTTTCAACATGCTGTATATGCCTTAGACATTGAATATGCATTTGATCTTTTTTCTTTTCTTTCTAAAAAAAGAAATCTTCAATTAATGCACATTAGCAACAAATCTGACTTCATTTTTCTGAAAGCATATTTATGGCTATCATATTTTCTCGGTATTGCGGAGAATTCTCACTATCCTTCCGGAATAGACAGAGATGATGTACAACTATTCGTCTCCAAAAGACCCATTATATCCACAATCCGAAATGATATTCCGGAATATGAGCATGATAAAAGTGGTGGTTTGTCCTTATTGCGAATGTTGGAAAGCATCATGATGATTCTCACAGCAAGGGAAGAGATCATTTCAAAGAATAGAAGCGCCGAGGAACCATTGTCCAATGAACATGGCATCCACCGTGCCATTGATAATGCCATTCGTTATATCAAGAAACATGTCCCCAAAGATCAAAAACGCGTATTTGTATTTGCGGAAATAGTGCACATCATCTCCAAGAATCTCTATGCAGATGGCATGGTTCTACGAAAGAAAGTAGAAAAACACAGAAAGAAATTACCCTCAACATTTGTGTGCGATGATATCGAACTTCTACCCTTTGATGTCTTGACCGATCATTTGATACTATGGTGGGATAAGAGTGTAGGTAGGTCGAAAAAAAGATAATTTATCATATCGATATTTCTCTTCAACTTCCAAACTTCCACTAATCCATTACTTCTTGATATATCAATAGAGATAATCATTATCGAATTAAATAAAAAAAGGCATGCCACACGGAGTAGCATGCCTTGATGATATTAATTCATCACTATCTTCATTTTGAATTACGGTTACGATTAATGCATTATTACTACAGGAATAGAGCGACTTTCTGTTCCGAGAGTAATATGAATAATATACATTCCTGCAGGAATATCTGTACAGTCCCAACGGAGTTGTGCACTATACGGTTGATTTGAATTGAGGGTTAGAGAGCCTTTGGGTAATTCAACTGTATTTCCATGAATAGTATAGACACTGAGAGTAATATTGTCCATAGAAATATCTTTGTTCCAATAAATGGTACTTTGAACAAAGGAATTACCCGGGAGGGGATATGGTGTTGAATTATATAAATATGCAGGAACATTATCTTGTATTTCTTTAACATTTAGCACTACAGAAGGTTTAACAGGAGAAATTCGCATTGCATTTAGTGCAAAGTCATTAGTCACACCACTTAAGTATGTTCTTCCGCTAATCAAAATCCCTATAGTATCACCAAACATATGTGATTGCAATATTGCATCCTTATCTGCTTCACCCATATTGGTGAAATCATTCCATTGTCCAAAAATATTTTCGGCACTTATCAATTCTGAAAAATCAATAGAAGATGCACTACCAAGAGAGCGCACAACTTTTTGATTCTGCATAAAGCCAATTAAATCACCATTGAAAGAGAAGAATGGATTCTTACCAAAATTGACATATGATGGAAAATTAACATTGGTAAATACGGAATCGAAAGTGTTATTCTGAAGATTGAATGTCAACACTTTCCCTTGTGTCATTGGAAACAACAAAAGATTTTTATAGGGGATGATAAATTGGAGAGTTTGTTCGGTAAAGAATTTATAACCGCTTACTTCAACAATGGGCTTTTCTATCGGAACTCTTACCGGTATGCTATCCCAAGTTTTTCCTTCGTCTTTTGATTGCAATAACATATATGAGTATTGGTAGTTCGTTTGGCCCAGAGAATCAAATCTATTTTGTCCTGAAAAGTTTATACCTAAACTTACAATCAAAGAATCATGAACTTTAACGATACTTCTCATCATTGATATAGGGACTGTGACAGTTTCTATATGCTTCAAGGTATTTGCATCATATCGTAAAACATAATTTTCATTATTATTAATATTCTGTCCACCAAAAAACAAGATGCTATTTCCTACTTTCATGCCTGAGGAGTTTTTGAAGAACTTAAATATTTGCGAATTATCAGAAACAAAGAAGTTCTCGGCATATTGGGATGTATACGTTCTACCGAAATCATTAGTGGTAAAAACATTGTGTACATCTTTTGTTTCTGAATACGCAATAAATAGACCGGACCCATTTGGATGAAGATACATTCCGCGAATATCTGAAGTAGAAAGCAATGAGTCTTCTTTAGCTTGGACTTTTTTCTGAGGCATCCAAGTAATGCCACCATTTGTTGTAACATAAATTGTATTCCTATCCAGAGCATATCCAAATGAATCAGAAGCGAATTCGATATTTCCATTAGTAAATGAACGAAATGCAGAGTGTAGATTCCAATGTTTGCCCCCATCAAATGAAGAAACAATAAGTTTATTAATCCCAACTGCAAATAATGTGTCATTACCCTTTGTAGATAGAGCAGTGAATTCAAATGGTATGACATTAGATCCGATACTACGAAAGTTCAGTACATGTTCTGATGAATCTTGTAGATTAATTGGGCGTTCTATTGTAGAATCAATGGAGAATCGTGAGGTATCCATCGCAGCAAAAAAGGGTTTTTGATAGACAGGATATGATGTTCCATTGCGAGTTATTCTCATATCTATATAATGTGGAAAACCATCTTTGAACAGTAGTGTTCTACTAGAAATCCTATAGGGGTAAGCTTTGGTCCATGATGAATCTGAAGCTAATTTGACAAGTGTATATGTATGCTGCTTGTTTGCATTTAACTCTTGAATGAGGCTATAAAGTGTTTCATTGAATACCGCTAATGTTTTTAATGATGTACAAGATGGACATGAATTGCCGAATACTTTCTTGATTACATTAACCGTAACATTGGTCCCATTTGAAAGATTGTACTGAATTATATTCCCTCTATCAGCTATAATATAGAGTGTATTATTGAACAGTTGCATCTCTGAATACTCGCCAAATTCATCAAGTGCGAGTATAGGTGATGTTGATACATTGAGATTCGAATCTGCAGTATACACTCCTGTTTGCGAAAGGATAAATAGCAAATTATCATGAGCTTTGAGAATATCAATAACACCTTGTGAAACAACACTGTTTTTCCATGTAAGGCCATCATCGGTAGATTGTAAAAGCGAAGAATCGGTGCATGCAATCACGGTATTCTTTACGGAAATCATCTTCCGAACAGTATATTTATTTCCAATGGTATATTGTTTCCAAGTCTTGCCATAATCTTTGGAATAGGTAATGATGCCATATTTCCCAAAACATAACACCGTATTGTTATGAATCAAGGTGCCATTGTAGTCTGTCCCCAATCGTTCAGCTTCAAATGGTAATTCCTGACTGTTCATATGCCCTGTCATATACAAGAACAAACCTAAGAATGTCAGTAGCTTCAGTGATTTCATTATTCCATTCCAAAAGAGAAAAAAGTGTTGAAAGTGATTATTGTATGAACATATCTCTATGTTCAAACCCTCTAATTATCTTCAAAGTACCGTTGAATCTGTAAAGCAAGGGGAAATACTATTTTCGCCAATAAAATGTGGCACTCCATACGGTTGAGTAGGAATTGGAATATAGTTTGACGAACAACCTGTACCATAAGGAGTGTATCGAACATTCCAATTTGGACATCTTTGAACGATCCCTGTTTGATAATCTCTGCAGACTCTGTCTTCAATTTGACAATATGTACTAACACTTGAGCAAGGTGCTTGAAATGGATTTGTGTAGGTATAAACACCATTATCATAGGTCCCATAGGCTCTCCATTCAAAACATGTTGGGTATTCAATGATTATACTTTGACATCCCTCATCACAAGGTGGAATTGTACATAATGTGCTAAAATAGATACTACTAATTTGCTGTACAAGCCAATCCTTATCAGGTGAAATACAGCCAATATTATTGGGTACCGGCCTGATATTAGTAATACGAACATTTGCAGGACTTGCCCCAGTAATACCACATTTGTAACAAATATCGATTTGCCATCGGCATCCATTTAAGTCAATAATTGTAAGAAAGCTTGAAGTATTCCATCCCGGTGGACAAGGTTGCGCAGAACTAGTATTCGAAAAAATCATTACAAAAAACACAATAAATATAATTGACACTAATAGTTTAATCTGTTTCATAATAAATCTAAAAAAATATTTACAAAGTACTTGTATAGCTTCAAAACAAATTCCTTCGGAAAAGGAATACCAAATACCAGCAAATCATAAGCTATTGTTTCTATTGATTGTAACTAATTGAGTTTGCTCAAAATCAACTTCCAATTGCTGCATTATGCGATATGCCTTCCAATTTCAATTCGTAATTTTCTTATCTCGCGATGATCAATCGTTGGGAAGAAATATGTGGACCACCTTTGCATACCACATAATAAACGCCATCGGGGAGATTGCCAGCATCAAATACCAAAGAAGATCTATAATTCTGGGCATGTGCATGAAGGTCTTTTGTTACATCGCGCACTTCTTCACCGATAGAATTATACACTTTCAAAGTAAGCGATTGTACTGACAGTGTAAAGAGCCAATCCACTGAAATTGTTGTGCTTTTTGAGAATGGGTTTGGATATGGAGGATTCGTATAAATATCGCTTGTGGTTTCTTGGATATTGGTAGTTCCATCGGATTGCTTTCCAATAAATGCAATGCCCCTAGGTTCAGTATTGTAAACAATATCTTTATCAAGTGAAAAAAAAGAACCAGGTCTAATAAGATTAGGAAAAGACTGATACATGGTTTTGTAATGCAATATTAAAGGATCATTCATTTCAATATAAGTCATACCACTATCCAAAGAATACCTAATATCGAATCCATTTTCGGAATGTAAAAGCGTATTACCGTTCCAAAGCGATTTTCCTTTATTTGTGATCCAGCTATTACTATTGCTTTGGCCGATATATTGAACATTAGCTGAAGTGGCATTACTTGATATTTTAAGCAGATGGATATCTTTGGAACCGTAAATAAAAAAACTATTTTGATTTTTAATCACCAATCTTCCACTTGGAATATTCGTGATTATTGTTCGCCAACCTTCGCTTTCTGAAAATCGAATTAGATCTTTTGATTTATCGGAATTATTTGTTGCAATCGCAATAAAACAAGTACTATCAGCACTTAATGATTCAAAAATAATTGTACCATATTCTTTAGGATGAGGAATAGATACCCAGGAGATACCTGCATTTGTGGTAATGAATGTAGTAAGTCCGGTAGTGGAATTATTAATTAAACCATAACTATTATTTATCCAGAAACCTCTGCTAAATCTACTCTTTGAATCAGGTCTTGAAACACGCCAAGTAACACCACCATCATTGGTAAAAAGTAACACTGTAGTTTTTGCAAATGTTGAATCTGCAAAGACTATACTATGTTTATCGTCAAAATATTGTGCATTCACATATGTATAAACCATTGAACTATCATTATACTTCCATGTTTTTTTTACAATTCCATTTTTGTCGAACTCTCTTAATAGTTGCATACTATTTGTGTCTTCTGCTGCAAAATAACTGGAAAGCGTTGCTTGAGAATAAAAACTAGGAGGATTATCTCTATCAAATAATGTACTAACCTTACTTATTCTTTCATATGAAAATGGTAAGGAGTCTCTTATTAATCTAATTTGTGCAACCCTATCTGCTGCACCGGCTACGATGCCAGATAAAGATTTTGGAAAAAATCGGATATCAGCAATTTGAATTAGCTCTGCAACATCATCGAAATAAACATTGAATCCTGTTTTCCAAGAAAGTCCACCATCCCATGTAAAATATATTTTTGCAGTCGGAGTACTGCGTAAATCTTTACCAACAATTATTCCTTCTCCATATTCTGTGAAAGTTAGGGCTGATACATTGTAAAACGGATTCTTTTTTGTGGAATCAATAAATATACTGGACCATGACTTACCATTGTTTGAAGTTCTTGCAAGGAATGATGGATTTCCCGCAATTACCCAAGTTGAATCTTGAACATATGAAATGCGTACTAAGTTTATTGAATCTGGTGCCTTTGATACTGTGGGTATCCAGTTTATACCTAAATCATTACTTTGCATGATTATTCCATTTGAACCAACAATACATGTAGTGTAATTCTTCCCAATAGAGATATCATTCAAACTTGATTGTGAAGAAAATATTAATGTCCAATTCTCTCCTGAATCTATACTTCGATAAATCTTTCCGTTTTTGGTTGTTATAATAAAAATGGAATCTTTGATATTCCTAATGCATGATAATGGATTACCTTTGTCGATTACTTTCTCATTCCAGCTAAGTCCATGATTAGTAGTCTTAAAAACAATACCATCAGTATTTGATAGCATGACTCCCTTAACTGAAAAGTACACAGCGGAAGTAATTGCATGAAATCCGTTCAATATTCCTTTATTCCAAGTAATTCCACCATCGGTACTAGTATAATATGTGCTTTCGGCACCACCTGTTATGGCATGTTTTCCATCTAAAGAAGTAGCTGCACAATTCTGAGTACCCATAGATTCCGGCTTATTTATAGTTTTCCATGTAAATTGACTACTAGCAACATATGAATAAAAGAATACAGTCAATTTGAGCAAATTGATGACTATTCTTTTTAAGAAGTCAATGTGTATCATAGCAATGCCCTCCAATAGACTTTAAAATAATGATTACCTGCACCAAAATATTCTCAAGTACAGGTAATCATTTTAGTAAAATAGTATTTATCTAATTGATTATTCTTTTCTCAACTAATTGTCATCATTATCTGGATATCCACAAACTGGTTCGCAACCAAGAGAATGGGGTTGTGTTTCTTGAGGAATACAAGTGCCATTGATACTACTTGGTAATGATGTTATTTCACGCACTCCATGTTGATTTATACATACTTGGAAGTGATCTAGACAACATATACCTCCTTCACAAGGATATAATCTATAATGTTGGGTTGGATATGTTGCATTTCCCCAATTTATATTCAACTTTTGCCAACAAGCACCTTTTACAACTCTCCAATTGGACTCACATTCTCCTGTAGAATCCGGAGGAAATCCCATTGGATTGGTAATTAACATTTGCATTGTGACATCAGCCAAGATCTGTGCAGCACTAGTTGTTGCAAAGTATGCATTGCAAATTGGGTCATTTGATATTTGTGCAGTAATTCGTGCTATATACAAATCATGCCACCTGTTACATGCATATCTTGTAGTATATTGAACTAATACACGACATCCATTTGGTAGCAAAATGGGAACATCATAGTCCCACAAAGGCTCAGGAGGGAAAGGGGTTTCAGGGCAGTCAGGAATACATGCTGTTTCAACACCTTGAGGCGCATATTCGTCACTAATATTGACTGGAATATTATTTGTATTTGCACTAGTACAAATCGAAAAAGTGCAAAATAATCCTATGAGGAATATGTGATATTTGATGAATTTTAACATAAGTCATCTCCAAAATAATTGTAAAATAAATTTATCGGGATCCTATTTCTAAATCAGTCAGGTTACTATTAGATTGAACGGCTTGATTGTTTTGCCACTGTTCAAAATCATGTTGCAAAACCGGATCAGTTTGAAACTGTTGAATTGTACCGGCATTGCTTTCGAGTAATGTAGAAATCTCTTCTTGTGTATAATAGCTTCCGCTTTGAATAATCCCTAGCCAAATAAGGATATTGATGATTAATGACATGTTCCTTCCTTTGTGATGTAATGAATAAATACTCCAAAGTGCTTGCTGTATCAATTGAAGCTGATGCAGTAGCATGAATGAGAGTCAAACAGTATTTGCCAACTCTCTTTGGAATGATATTCGGTTACTTCAGCGCTGAAGGATTCCGTTTTTTTTTGTGATTAGATATGTAACATATCAGTGACTAACATAAGATTTTAGATGATAGAGTGAATAGACACTTGACTTCATATTGTTGCATTGAAATCTTAGCTTAATATTCATTGCTAATTTGTGTTATATCTATACCGTGAAAACTAATAAAATGTGTAACTTTTAATAAAATATAGTAGATACATAGTATCTAGTAATGTAGGAATCTCACTATATGTGGATTGTACAATGAAATTATTGCAAAAGATAAGCGAAATAATTGCAGAAAAAATGCCTGCAACCCCTGAGATTATTATTCAATCAAAAGGAAGGTTCAACAACTCAAGTTCTGAAGGTACTATGCCGAGCAAAGATGCTGCATATTATCGTGCATTTCATGCTTTGAAGAATGGTGAAGTGCAAACAGAGGAGGAATTGCGAATGCTTATGTTTCCCAATGGAACAAGCGATGCAAATTATCGTTCATTCAAATCTCGCTTAAAAAAGAGACTTGTGAATTCATTAATGCTGATATCCATAGATGCGGATGAAGTTTCAAATACGGATGCGGCTGAAGCTGAAGCAATGTACTATGTGTATACTGCGTATATCTCAGGAATATTAGGCGGTACTAATATCACAAAAGAGTTGCATGATAAAGCGATATCAATTGCTCGCAAATATGAGTTTTTTCATATCGAATTACGACTTCTAGAGGATCAATGGCATCAATCAAGGGCTCATTCAACATTAAAGAGATTGAATAAGGATTTAGCATCAATATCTTTGGTTCATGAAAAACTACAATTGCATGTTGAAGTGTTTAAGATTAAGCATGAATTTATAAAGTTGACAAGTAATCGGATTACAGTTGGAAAAGCACAATTGAATGCGCATTTAGTTTGTATTGAATCGCTTAAGAAAATACTGGAAGTACATCAGATTTATTCGGCAGTCAATACTTACTATGCTTTTTTATTTAGTGTTTGTTTACTGCAACATGATTATCGTGCATTACTGATTTATTGCCAAGAGCTTGGCGACTATCTTCAAAGAAAGTCACACTTTGATAGTCCGAATAGACGAATGTATTTAGCAGTGTATATGCAGGTTGCACATTTTCGACTTAAGGAATATGAACAATCAAAAGTGGTATTTGAAGCTGCAATACAAAAACTTCCATCTTCTAGAATTCGGATGAATATCAATCAGCGAGTTCAAAGTTTTCAGCATGCTGTATATGCCTTGGACACAGAATATGCATTTGATCAATATTGTTTTATGTCCAAAAAAAGAAATGCTCAATTGTTGGATAGACCTAATAGATCACACTTCATTTTTCTGAAAGCATATTTATGGCTATCATATTTTCTCGGTATTGCGGAGAATTCTCACTATCCTTCGGGTATAGACAGAGATGATGTACAACTATTCATCTCCAAAAGACCCAATATATCTACAATCCGAAATGATATTCCGGAATATGAGCATGATAAAAGTGGTGGTTTAGCATTGTTGCGAATGTTGGAAAGCATCATGATGATTCTCACAGCAAGGGAAGAGATCATTTCAAAAAACAGAAGCCCCGAGGAACCACTGTCCAATGAGCGTGACATCCACCGTGCCATTGATAATGCCATTCGTTATATCAAGAAACATGTCCCCAAAGATCAAAAACGCGTATGTGTATTTGCGGAAATAGTTCACATCATCTCCAAGAATCTCTATGCAGATGGCATGGTTCTACGAAAGAAAGTAGAAAAACACAGAAAGAAATTACCCTCAACATTTGTGTGCGATGATATCGAACTTCTACCCTTTGATGTCTTGA
>Ga0315903_10005342_pt1 | contig 16789 bp, 13 predicted proteins | sample LakEriMetagenome_7_FD_203524 | JGI IMG/M metagenome (GOLD analysis project Ga0315903, IMG submission 203524) | Freshwater fungal communities from buoy surface, Lake Erie, Ohio, United States - Buoy 2 MA119 | ecosystem: Environmental > Aquatic > Freshwater > Lake | place: USA: Lake Erie, Ohio...
TCGAAGGCGGCATGGTGGACGAGTATGTGAACGTCAAACACGGCCGGAAGCGAGCCGAGTTTCTCCATCCCGTCATGAAGGACGTGCTGGGAGAGACGCATGGGGTGATGGTCTATCAGGAACAGGTGATGCGGATCCTGCAGCGGCTCGGGGGCATCGAGCTCTCCTCCGCCTACACCTGCATCAAGGCGATCAGCAAGAAGAAGCTCGAAACGATCGCCGCCTTCCGCGAGCAGTTCGTGACGGGCGCCCAGGAGCAGGGCATCACGAAGCAGCAGGCGGAGGAGGTCTTCGCGCTGATCGAGAAGTTTGCCGGCTATGGCTTCAACAAGAGCCACTCCACGGCCTACGCCCTGCTCGCCTTCCAGACGGCCTACCTCAAGACGCACTTCCCCACCGAGTTCATGGCCGCCCTCCTCTCGGGCGACATCACGGGCCGCAACTTCAAGAAGAAAGATTCGCTCGTCGAGCACGTGGAAGACTGCCGACGGATGGGGATCGACGTGGCTCCGCCCGACGTCAACGCCTCCGCCGCCGACTTCAGCGTCGCGGGCGGAAAGATCCTGTTCGGGCTCGCGGCCGTGAAGGGCTGCGGCGTCCAGGCGTCGGAGGCGATCGCCGAGGAGCGGGCGAAGCGGGGACCTTTCCGCGACCTCCACGACTTCTGCGGCCGGCTCGACTCGTCGGTGGTCAACAAGACCGCCATCGAAAACCTCGCGAAGGCCGGCGCCCTCGACTCGCTCGGTGGCCACCGCGGGGCGCTCATCGCCGGCATTGAGAAGGCGATGGCAGCCGGCGCCGCCCAACTCGCCGACCGCCGGAGCGGCCAGAAGAACCTGTTCGCCGCCTTCGACGACCCGCAGCCGGCGGCGGTCACCGCTCCGGCCGGCCTGCCCGACGTGCCCCCGCTCTCCGACCTCGAAATGCGGTCGAACGAGAAGGAGGTGCTCGGCTACTACATCCACAGCCATCCGCTCGCCGAGTTCCACGGCCTCATCGAGGCGATCTGCACCCACGGCACCGGCGATCTCGGGAGCACGAAGGCGAAGGACGCAGTCGTGATCGGCGGTCTCGTCGCGGCCCTCAAGCTCTCCAACACCAAACAGGCCCGACCGGGATCGACGCACACCCGCTACGGGATGTTCGATCTCGAAGACATGAACGGCCTCGTCCGCAGCATCTGCTGGCCGGAAGACTACGCCCGCCTCGGCGAGCACCTGCAGCCCGACGCGGTGGTGATCGTGGGCGGTTCGATCGACCGTCGCGCCGGCAGCGAGGAGACCAACCTGATCGTGAATGAGATCGTGCCGATCGCCGAGGCCTGGAAGCTGCAGCCGCGGGGCGTCACCGTGAAGCTGGTGGAGGGCGAGCACGACTCGGCCACGCTCGACCGACTCGCCGACCTCGTCCGCCGCCATCCGGGCAAGACGCCCCTGCGGCTGGTGATCGACCTGGCAGACGGTTCGCGAGTGCTCCTCGACGCCGATCGCGACAAGGTGCAGTGGGGGCCGGCGTTCCACGGCGATCTGGTCGCCCTGCTCGGCCCCGGATGCGTGAGGGCCCCGGTGTCGATCGGTGGCCGCCGCGAGGAGCCCGCCCGTCGCGGCCCCCCCGGCAGGACGCCCGCGGGCGTGGGCTGAGCGCGGGGCGAAATCTGGGCTTTTTTACGGGAAAACTTCGCATTGCCTGCGTGTTCCCGTGCAACTACTCTCCGCCCCGTGTGTCGGCCAGACCTCGGAATCCCGCCACGGGTGAATCCATGCGTGTTTCTGCCAGCAGCCTCAATCAGCGACTCGGTCGTGCGCTTGCCGTGCTGCTTCTCGTCGGCTCCTGCGTTGCCCCATCAGGGATTGTCCGCGGTCAACAAATAGGCGGCGGTGGTCAGCAGGGCGGTGGCCTTGGCGGCCAGCAGGGCGGCCTCGGTGGCCAGCAGGGTGGCCAGCAAGGTGGCGGCCTCGGTGGCCTCGGTGGCCAGCAGGGCGGCCAGCAAGGCGGCGGGGGAAACAACACGACCATCGTGGACGGCGGCGCCCAGCCTGCCGGCATCAGCGTCGACCCGCAGGGGGTGCTCCGCGCGCAGTCGATCGTCTCCGGCGGCCTTTCGGCCATGCAGCGCAAGGCCGCCGTGGAGGCCCTGCCAGGCGACCTGCGAAAGAAGGTCCCGCTCCGCAAGGTGGCCCTCTCGCGACTCGAGAAGGCGCTGGTGAAACACGCCGCCGATGGTCGCGGCGTTCCCGACGAGATCGAGAAACTCGCCGGCCTCACCCGCGTGCAGTATGTGTTTGTCTATCCGGCCGAGGGCGACACGCCGGGCGAGATCGTGCTCGCCGGCCCCGCCGAGCCCTGGCTCACCGACCCCTCGAGCGGCCGCGTAATCGGTGCCGAGACCGGCAGTCCGACCGTGCTCCTCGAAGACCTCGCCACCGCCCTGCGTGCCTTCGCACCGGGCCACCCACAGGACAGGCTCGTCGGCTGCTCGATCGACCCGACCAAGGAAGGCCTCGCGGCGATGCAGGCCTTCCTGGCCAAGACCGGCCACGTGAATCCACAGGGCAACGCCGACGACCTGGTCAACGGGATGAAGCAGGCGCTCGGCGACCAGACGGTCTCGGTTCAGGGCGTCTCACCGGCCACGCACTTCGCCAACGTGATGGTGGAGGCCGATTACCGCATGAAGCTGATCGGCATCGGCCTGGAGCCACCACCGGTGAAGATGGCCACGTGGATCGAACTCGCGAGCCGTGGTGCCACGACCGCCAACGCCCTGCAGCGGTGGTATTTCGTTCCCGACTACGAGTGCGTGAGGATCGCCGAGGACGACCTCGCGATCGAACTGGTCGGCCGGGGCGTGAAGCTCTGCGGAGCCGACGAGGTGGTGCGAGCCGACGGGTCGAGGCTCTCTTCGACGAAGGCCGACCAGGCCAGCGTCGGCTTCACGCAGGCGTTCACCAAAAACTACGCCGCGATCGCGGCCCGAAATCCGGTCTACGCCCAGCTGCGAAACATGATCGACCTTGTGGTGGCAGCCGCCTACATGCAGGAACACGATGCCTACGGCAAGGCGGGCTGGGGCGCCGACACGCTGGTCAGCGAGCAGGCCTACCCGGTCGAGCGGCTCTCGGCTCCGACTCGGGCCGAGACGGCGATCCATGCCGTGTGGCGAAAGAATCGGCTGCTGACGCCGATCGGCGGGGGCGTGACCGTCCACCCCCGGATGGCGATCGCTCCGCCGAACCTGATCATGGACGAGCAGGGCGAGGTGAAGTCAGCCCACGCCGCCGCGAAGGACCTGCCGGCCGACGGCTGGTATTGGGACTGACCGCGTTGCGGAAGCCGAGGGCCGTACGGCCTCAGGTGCAGCCACACGCGATCTCGCTCGCTCCTGGCCCCCATCGCTTACGCGATTGGGCTTCCTGATCCAGCAGGCGTAACGCCGCAAGGCCAGCAGGAAGCGTAACGCCGTAAGGCGTACGGCTGCCCGCTGCTCGGAAACCCGAACCGCGTGAGCGTTACGGCTCGACCGCACTGGATCCGGATGCGCCATGACCCCCGCGGCTCATGGCAGAGCGCGTTCAGGCCTTCACGCGTTCGAGGTATTCGCCCGTTCGCGTATCGACCTTGATCGAGTCGCCCTGCTCGATGAACGCCGGCACGATCACGTCGGCACCCGTCTCGAGCTTCACGGGCTTCGTGAGGTTCGTCGCCGTGTTGCCACGCATCGCCGGTTCGGCGTATTCGACCTTGAGCACCATGTGGTTCGGCGGCTCCATCGAAATCGGATTGCCGTTGTAGAGCAGCATCGAGCAGACGGTGCCCTCCTTGATCCACTTCCAGGCGTCGTCCACCTGCTCCTTGGAGAGCTCGTACTGCTCGTAGCTGGCGTTGTCCATGAACACGAACGCCTCGCCCTGCTTGTAGAGGAACTGGGCTTCGATCGTGGTGATGTCGGCCGCGTCGAGCGAATCACCGCTCTTGTACGTACGGTCGAGCACCGTGTTCCGCAGCAGGTTGCGGAGCTTGCACTTGTAGAGTGCCTGCCCCTTGCCGGGCTTCACGAAGTTGCACTCGATCATGATGTACGGGTCGCCATCGATCTGGACCTTGAGGCCCTTCTTGAACTCGCTCGTGTTGTAGGCTGGCACTGCTAATCGACGCTCCTGTGGATGGTCCGTTTCTCTCTGGCGACCGACGCCCGTATCCTTTCAACGTGCGTCCAGCGTGGCCGCGAGGCTCGAACCTGTCAACTTCCGCCGGCCGTTCCCGATGCCGACCGCCACCATCGTCCGCGATACCACTTCGACGCTCTCCGGCTGGCAGCAGGAACTGGCCGCCGCGATCCGCGATCCGGCCGAACTCTGCCAGATGCTCCGGCTCGACGCGGCGGTCGCCGCAGCGGCACGAACGGCGACCGGGCCTTTCCCGCTGCTGGTGCCCAGGGCGTTTGCGGCGCGGATGCGGCCAGGTGACCCCCGCGACCCCCTGTTGCTCCAGGTACTGCCGCAGGCCGCCGAGACCGCGGACGTCGCCGGCTGGTCGGCCGACCCGCTTCGCGAGGCCGATGCGATCGCCGCGCCCGGCTTCGTGAGGAAGTACGCCGGCCGCGGCCTGCTGCTGGTGACCGGCGGCTGCGCCGTCAACTGCCGATACTGCTTTCGGCGCGAGTTTCCCTACGCGGCCAGCGGCGCCACCCGGCGCGGCGTGGAAGCCGGCCTCGAGGCGATCGCCGCCGATGAGACGCTCACCGAGGTGATCCTCTCTGGCGGTGACCCGCTCCTCGCCGACGACGACTTCCTCGGGGACATCGTCGCCCGACTCGATCGCATCCCGCACCTCCGCAGGCTGCGGATCCACTCGCGGCTTCCCGTCGTGCTCCCCGCCCGCGTCACCGCGGGGCTCACCCGCGTGCTGGCGGCATCCCGGCTCTCCCGGGTGATCGTGATCCACGCCAATCATCCGGCGGAACTCGATGCGGCGGTGGCCGGCGCGGTTCAGGCCCTCGCCGCCCTGCCGGCGATCATTCTCAACCAGGCCGTCCTTCTCGCCGGCGTCAACGACTCGGCCGAGACCCTCGCAGCCCTCTCGGAGAGGCTCGTCGAAATCGGCGTCAGCCCCTACTATCTGCACCTGCTCGATCGCGTCACCGGCGCCGCCCACTACGACGTGCCGGTGGAGCGGGCCGAGGCACTCCACCGCCGGCTCCGCGACATGCTGCCGGGCTACGCCGTGCCCCGGCTCGCCCGCGAGGTGCCTGGCGAGCCGGCAAAGGTCTGGATCGCATGAATTGTCATTGCCCCCCGATCGCCCGTCACGCGGAGAACGTCCCATGAGAATGCTGATCGCCGTCGATGGTTCAAAGCCCGCTCTCGATGCGGTCCGCATGGCCGGGCGGCTTCTCGACCCCGCCGCCGACCTCGTCGCGCTGTACTACTCCCCCCGCGAACTCGAAAAACGGGTTCCCCAGGCCTCACGGTCGATCATCGGCGGAGCCGCGGCCGCGGTGTTCGACGACGCCCGGGCGGCGTTGCCGGCCGACGTCGCGGCACGGGCCGAGTTCATTCAGAGCGACGCGGCGGCTGCGGCCGGCATCCTGGCTTCCGCCTCGAACTGGCAGGCCGACCTGGTGGTGGTGGGTGCCCGCGGCCACAGCGGCCTGCAGAACTTCCTGCTGGGGAGCGTATCGCGGGGAGTGGTGCATGGAGCCGATCGCCCGGTGCTGGTGGTCCGGGCGGAGGCAGCCGCCGATCGTGGCCTGAAGGTGCTCGCCTGCCATCATCCCGCGAGCGCCACCGCGGTCGCCAAAGCCCTCGGCCACGTGCGTTGGCCCGCCGGCACCGAAGGCCTCGTGATCGGCGTGGCTGAGTCGCTGCTCGCCGGCCCGCTGCCCTCGTGGCTCGAACACCGCGTCCGCGATCCCGACACCGCCTCGGTCGCGCAGGCCTGGCAGCAGGAGCACGACGCGGAGGTGACCGTGCTCGGAGGCACGCTCGACGCATTCGCCGCCACGCTGCCACCCGCGTTTCGGTCGGCGAAGCCGATCGTGGCCCAGGGTAATCCCGGCGACACCATCATCGCGACGGCGAAAGACCGGGGGATCGACCTGATCGCGCTCGGCCGCACGCCGTCCGATCCGCTGTCGCGCTGGCTGATCGGCAGCACCTCGGAGGCAGTGTTCGGCCGCGCCACCGCGAGCGTGCTGATCGTTCCGGTCGAAAAGTAGCACAGGTTTTCAACCTGTGCCGATCGTGCCGCAGGCTGAAAACCTACGATCCTGGCGCGATCTTCAGATGTAATACATCGAGTCGCCGGTCGGCTTACAGCGGGCGGCGAGGCTCGCGATCGTGATCTCGGCAAGCGCCTCCGCCTCGGCGTCCGCGGCCTTTTCCCAGGCAGCCGCCAGCACGGCGGCGGTCCGAGACTTCTTCCCCATGTCCACCGACAAGGGGGCCACGGCATCCGCCGGCCCCTCGACGGCATCGCGAACGTCCTGGAGCGTCACCTTGTCGGCGGGCTTCGCCAGCCGGTAGCCGCCGGCGGCCCCGCGGATGCTCGCCACGATGCCGGCGGCCTTGAGCTGCAGGAGAATGTGGACGAGAAACCGTGGCGGAACTCCCTGCGCCGCGCAGATCTCGCGGATCCGCACCGGGGCCGGGGCGTCAACTCGCCTCGCCAACTCCACGGCAGCCAGGGCCGCGTATTCCGTCTTGGCGGAGAGACGCATCGCGAAGTCCCTTTCATCAGCGTGAGTGCAGGCCACATTCGGTCTTGGCGGAGCCGCTCCAGCGGCCGGCCCGTTCGTCCTCGCCCACGGTGACGGCACGAGTGCAGGGCGCGCAGCCGATGCTCACGTAGCCCTTGTCATGCAGCGGGTTGTAGGGAACGTTCTCCTTGATGATCGCGTCCCAGACCTTCGCCTTCGTCCAGTTGGCCAGTGGCGAAACCTTCACGACGCCGAACTTGTGGTCCCAGCCCACGATCGGCGCGGTGGCACGGTCGGGGCTCTGGTCGCGACGGATGCCGCTCATCCACGCGTCGTAGTTCGCCAGCACCCGCGTGACGATCGAGAGCTTCCGTTCGCCACAGCAGCGGTCGGGATCGGTGCGATAGATCGGCCCGCCGTGCACGCGTTCATACTCTTCGACGGTGGTCGCGGGCTTCTCGAGCACCACGTCGATGCCATACCGCCTGGCGATGCGGTCGCGAAGCTCGAGCGTCTCCTGAAACTGGTAGCCCGTGTCGAGATTGAAGACATAGGTCGCCGGCGCGATCGCCGCGAGCCAATGGATGATCAGGCATCCCTCGGGGCCGAAGGCCGTGGCCATCGTGAGCTTGCCGCCGAAACGATCCACGGCCCAGCGAATAATCTCTGGGGGCGTGGACGACTCGAGCGACCGGCTCGCCCGCGCCAGGTCTTCCCGGATTTCGGGCGTCGGCTGACGAACGTCTGGCTGCTCAACAACGGCTGCCGGCACCATGCCAATACCTTACCTTGTTGCTCAACTATGAGATGAATTCTACTTCGATTCTCTGAATCGTCCAAGTCGAGGGGGTGCATCGCGTCCAATCCCGTGCAAGCCGCAGGGTTTCCCGACGTTTCCCGCCTTCCACGGCCGCCCCTCGCCATCCCTGGTCAAAAACGCACAATCGCGACCTCGGCGGTCACACATTCCGCGGCAGGTGGGAGCAAGTCATGGCACGCAACGTGGCTCTGGCGGTCGATCTGGGGGCCTCCAGCGGCCGCATCGTCTCCGGCGTCTTCGACGGTCGAATCCTCGAACTGGAAGAACTCCACCGCTTCGAAAACGGCCCCGTGGCCATGGGTGGCCAACTCGTCTGGGACCTGCCCCGCCTCTGGCATGAGGTCGTCGTCGGCCTGCGGTCGGCGGCAACCCGCCACGGCCGGTCGATCGCCACGGTCGGCGTCGATACCTGGGGCGTCGATTTCTCGTTCCTCGGGCCCGACGGCTGCCTGCTGGCCAATCCGGTGTGCTACCGCGACGCCCGCACCCGCGGCATGCTCGCGGCGGCCGAGCAGGTCGTATCGCGGGCCGACATCTTCGCGGCCACCGGCCTGCAGTTCATGGAGCTCAACTCGCTCTACCAGTTTCTCGCGCTGCAGGCATCCCACTCGAGCGTGTTGGCGACAGCCGACCGGATGCTGATGATTCCCGATCTCTTCCACTGGCTCCTCTCGGGCGAGCAATCCAACGAGCGCACCAACGCCTCCACCACCCAGTGCTACGACCCGCAGACGGGCGACTGGGCCTTTTCGATGCTCGACCGCTTCGGACTGCCACGGCGGGTGTTTGGGTCGCTCGCCAACCCCGGCACCGATCTCGGCGAACTTCGCGGCGACGTGGCGGCGGAAACGGGCCTCACCGGCGTTCGCGTGATCCTCCCAGGCACGCACGACACCGCCAGCGCCGTCGCGGCGGTGCCCGCCCCGGAGCCGCCGAGCAGCCGCCCCGACTGGTGTTACGTGAGCCTCGGCACCTGGGCCCTCGTCGGTGCCGAACTCGACCGGCCGCTCGTCACGCCCGAGTGCCTCGCCCGCAACTTCACCAACGAGGGCGGCGTCGGTGGCACCACGCGCTTGCTCAAGAACGTCTGCGGCCTCTGGCTCGTGCAGCAGTGCCGGGCGGCCTGGCAGCGGGCCGGCCAGGACTGGACGTGGGATCAACTCACGGCCCTGGCAGCCGAGGCGCCGCCGCTGATGACGCTCATCGATCCGAACGACCCGACGCTCGTCGCCCCTGCCGACATGCCCGAGGCGATCCGCAGCCTTGCGCGGGCCGCGGGGGAGCCGGTGCCCGAATCGACCGGCGCCATGGTGCGGGCGGCGCTGGAGAGCGTGGCCGCGGCGGTCCGCCACACGCTCAGCGAACTCGACACACTGCTGGGCCGCCGCGTCTCCCGGGTGCACGTGGTGGGAGGCGGCGTGAAGAATCGCCTGCTCTGTCAGATGATCGCCGATGCCACGGCGCGGCCGGTGGTGGCCGGCCCGGTCGAGGCCACGGCGATCGGCAACCTGCTCGTGCAGCTGGCGGGCCGCGAGGGCACGGTCGACCTCCGGGCCGTGCGGGCGATCGTGCGCGACAGTTTCGAGCCGCAGACCTACGAGCCCCGCGACGCGGCCCGCTGGAACGACCGGCTGGGAACGTAGCACAGGTTTTCAACCTGTGTGTGGTGCCGTAGCACAGGCTTTCAACCTCTGTGTGGCGCCGTAGTACAGGTTTTCAACCTGTGCATAAATCACTCGCAGGTTGAAAACCTGCGCTACGGCGTCCGACTCACGCAGCCTGCTGCTGGCGGGCTGGCCGCTTGGTAACCACGCCGTGATCCACCTCGATGATCGCGTCGGCCAGGGCGAGGGTGCTCGCCCGGTGGGTGATCATGATCACGGTCCGGTTCTCGACGTAGCTCGCGAGGGCCTCGTGGATCAGCCGCTCGCTCTCCACGTCGATCTGGCTGGTGGCCTCGTCGAGCACGAGGATCTCCGCGTCGCGGAGAAACGCCCGGGCCAAGGCGATCCGCTGCCGCTGCCCGCCCGAAAGCCGGAAGCCGTTGGGCCCCACCATCGTCCGGTAGCCCTCGGGAAACTCCGAGATGAACTCGTGCGCGTGAGCCCTGCGGGCGGCTGCCTCGATCTCCTCCTCGGTGGCATCCCAGCGACCGTAGCGGATGTTGTAGTGGATCGACTCGTTGAAGAGTTCGGTCTGCTGGGTGACCATCGCGATCCGGCGCCGCAGGTCGTGCAGCGCGAGATCGGTGAGGGGCACGCCGTCGAGGAGCACGCGGCCGGCGGTCGGATCGTAGAACCGGCAGATCACGTTGACGAGCGTGCTCTTGCCGCCGCCGTTGGGGCCGACGATCGCCACCCGTTCGCCAAAGTTGATGGTGAGATCGACGTCCTTGAGCACCGTGTCGATGCCGTCGTAGGAGAACGACACCTTGTCGAGGCGGATCTCGCGGTGCGGCGAGGGGAGCGTCTTGGGGTGGACGGCCTCGGCGAGCTTCGACGGCGTGTCGAGCAGCGGATAGAGCGCCTGGGCGCCCACAATGCCGATGTTCAGGCCCGTGATCACGCCCGAGAGCTTCCGCACCGGGTCGCTGGCCCCGATCAGAAAACCGAAGAAGATCATGATGCCGGGCACCGTCATCGGCTGATCCGTCATGGTGATCCCGAAGATCTGCGTCTCCTGGTTGATCACGAGCCACGCGCCCACGGCGATCGACGTCGCCACCATGCCGATACCGAGGATTTCGGTGATCGGGTTGGCGAGGGCGAAATAGAACGTGTGCCACATGCCGGTCCGCATCATGTCGCCGGTGCAGTTGCGAAACCGCTGCCGCTCGAACTCCTCCATCGTGTAGGCCTGCACGGTGAGCACGTTGTTGAGCGCCTCGAGCAGCACGTGGTGGAAACCCTTGGAGCGGGCCAGGATGTTCTTCGAGACACCGCGGATCCGGCGATTGAGCCAGACCATCAGAAAGCCCACCACCGGGGCGAGCGTCAGGCAGGCGAGCGTCAGCCGCCATGACACCATGAAGGCGAAGCCCAGGCAGGTGAGGATCTTGAGCGGCTCGGTGACGGCCCCGCCGTAAACCGCCGTGATGCCGCTGGCGAGCATGTCGGACGTGCCCGTCACCTGCGCCATGAAGCCGGCCGAGCCCCACTTCATGAACTGGGCCCGGTCGAGTTCCAGCGCCTTGTCGAAGACCTTCAGCCGGATGTTGCGGCTGATGCTCATCGCCACCCAGCTCACGAGCAGCGTCGAACCCATCAGCAGCACGTGCTTCACGAACGTGCTGATGACGACGAACGCCACCACGAGGAGCACCGTGTTGAACGGATTTCGCGGCAGGAACCGGTCGAGCCAGGGCGAAAGCCGCTCCCCGGAGTAGATGATCGTCTCGTCGCCCCGCTTCGAGAGCTTCAGGGTGTCGAGCAGGTTGCGGCTCTTCTTGACCTCATCGGCGTCATCCGCCGGCTTGGCCAGCGTCGCTTCCAGTTCCCCGATCTGGGCGGTCGCGGCGGTGACGCGTTCCTTGGCCTCCTCGATCCGCCGTTCGTTCCACGACTGGAGCGAATCGCCCTTCAGCGTCACCTCGATGATCGGAAACAGGGCGGCGATGTTGGCGCCCCAGAGAGCGGCCACGCCGGCGGAGCAGAGCAGCGCCGCGGCCAGCAGCGGCCAGCTCTTGGCGGCCTCGCGAAGCGCCCGAAGGAAGTAGTTCATGAACCGGCGTCTCGGTGGGTGGACCCCGAATGTGATCGGTCAGGACGGCCGCACGGCCGCAGCACGGGCCTCCGTCGATCCGACGGCGGGGGCTGCGGTTGGCGTGGCAGGATGGGCGACTGGTGGACGCCGGCACCTGCTGTGCGGGTCGGGAAAGTAGTGACCCCGCCAAAAGCGTTCAAGGGCGGGTTTCACCCAAGAAAATCTGGGGAATCTGGCCCGGCGGGGTGAAGTCACCGCCTGCCGAGGCGGAGTTCGGCGGCGAGGAGCGTGTTGGCGATCAGCATCGCCACGGTCATCGGGCCGACGCCGCCGGGCACCGGCGAGACCCAGCCGGCCACTTCGCTCACCGGGCCGTACTCGACGTCGCCTACCAGTTTCCCGTCCACGCGGTTGATCCCGACGTCGATCACGGCAGCCCCCGGGCGGACCATGTCGGCCGTGATCAGCCGCGGCTTTCCGACCGCCGCCACCACGATGTCGGCCTGCCGCGTGTAGTGGCCGATGTCGCCGGAGCGGCTGTGGCACATCGTCACGGTGGCATCACAGCCGCCGGTGCCGTCGGGGGGGCAGCCGAGCGGCGGCCGCTGGGCGAGCAGGAGTGCCAGGGGTTTGCCCACGATGTCGCTGCGGCCCACGATCACGACGTGCTTTCCCGCCGTGGGAATCGCCCCGTCGATGAGCATCCGCTGCACGCCCGCCGCCGTGCACGGGATGAACCGCGGCCGCCCCTGCGAGAGGAGCCCGGCGTTCTCCGGATGGAAGCCGTCCACGTCGCGATCCGGCGGCACGGCGTCGAGCACCGCCACAGCATCGACGTGCGGCGGCAGCGGCAGTTGCACGAGGATCCCGTCGGCATGCCCGTGCTCGTCGCGGGCGATCGCCTTCACGAGGGCCACCAGTTCGGCGGTCGTCGCCGTCGCCGCCACGGGCAGCACCGTCGAATCCATGCCCACGCGGGCCGCAGCAGCCGCCTTGCTCTTCACGTAGGAACCGCTCGCGGCCATGTCGCCGACGAGCACCACCACCAGCCGCGGCTTCCGCCCGAACATCGCGGCAAACGTCTCCACCTCCTGGCGGAGCGACGACTCGATCCGTGCTGCAAGCGCCCTGCCGTCGAGGATTCGAGCAGCAGGGGCCGTCATGGAGCGGCCTGCTCACCGGCGGGCGCAGCCGCGTCACCTGGCGTTGCCCACTGCTGCCAGCGCTGCTCGATGCCGGCGGTCTCGGAGTCACCTTCGTGAAACACGAACAGGTAGCGGAACACGAGCGACTCACCGGCGGGGATGGTGTGATCGCCGCTCCCCAGGTCCGCACCGGTGAAATCGTGGAGGCCGAAGGGGTTCGCCGCCACGAGCCCGTAGTCGCGGGCGTGCCAGTGGGTCGGGTGTCGCAGGTTGCCCGGGTGATCGAGCACGGCGAGGCCCACCGTCGTGCCATCGATCGGCCCCCAGTAGCCCACCCAGCGTGCCGCCTTGCCCCAGGCGTCGGTGTCTCGCTGCCCCTCGGAGTTCAGGCAGTGGCCGGCAGCCCCCTTGGAGCCGTCGAGGTCCCGGACCTGCAGTTGCGTCGGCACCCGCAGGGCCATCGCCCCCTCCTTCGTGTCGCCGAAGGTCACCGGGCCGTGGTCGGCATGGACGGTGATCGTGTAGTCGATCGTGCGGCTCGTGGCATCGCCGCCGAACACGAGCCGTCGGGTGTCGGTGCAGACCACCGTGCCGTCGGCCTTCACCCAGTTGTTGCGGGCTTCGATCACGCCCTTGTCACCCCCGTCGGCCTTCAGGAGTTCCGCGTGCTCGATGCGATTGTTCGCATCCCGTTCCGGCTTGCCGGCCTTGGGGCTCGACGTCCAGAAGTCGACGCCATTGACGATCCCGTGGGTGAACCAGATCGACTCATGATGGGGATGGTCGTGGGCCTCGCCGGCGACATTCTCCACAATCGGCCACGACCTGGTCATCGGCACGCCACCAGGGCCATGCACCGGAAAGAGGATCGGCTTGCGGTGGCCGGCATGGATGTACGACGTGAAGGGCTTGCCATCCACGGCCACGTCGATGCGGTCGTCGTGCCGTTCGAGCGTGACCGCCGCCGACACCGGCAGGCAGACGATCGCGACGACCAGAACGCATAACCGCGTGAGCGACACCTCCGCCAGGAAGCGCCACTGCGTAAGCGGTACGGCCATCAGGAAGCGTAACCGCGTGAGCGGTACGGCAGCGTCCCACCGAACGCCGTCCCCACGGCTCGCGCCGCTGGGCTTCCTGCTGGACCACGCAAGCAGCGGGATCACGTTCGCGCCTCCACGTAGAGCGTCCGGAGCTGGTGCTGGACCTCCTCGAGGAGCTTCCGCTCGTCACTGGTGAGGTTGCCCTGCGTCTTCTCCTCGAGCATGTCGAGGGTATCGATGAAGTGCTTGGCGGTGGGGATGTTTTTCATCGCCTTGTTGGTGATCGGGTTCGGGATCCGGCCAAACGCCATCAGCGCCTGCGTGAAGAGCGTGTGGACCAGAAACTCGAACGTGGCGGGGGGCATCTTTCCCATGGCCCCACCACTGCCGCCGTCCGCGATCTCCGTCTCGTCGCTCATCACTGGCTCCTTTCTCTCCGATTCACCCTCGTCGGTTCACTCTCGTCGATCCGCGGCCCTCCGGGGGCGTCAGGCCTCGGCCACCCACGCGCTGCCGGCGTGCCGCTCCACCGCTGCGGCCACGAGGCCGGAAAACAGCGGATGGGCCGCCGTCGGCTTGCTCTTGAACTCGGGATGAAACTGGACTGCCACAAACCAGGGATGGTCGGCCATCTCCACGATCTCCACGAGCGAGCCGTCCGGGCTCGTGCCGGCGATCACGAGGCCCGCCCGCTCGAGCTGCTCCCGATACTTGCCGTTGAACTCATAGCGGTGGCGATGGCGTTCGGAGATCTGTGTCGTGCCGTAGGCGGCGGCCGACTTCGTGCCTTCGGCGAGCACGGCCGGCCGGGCTCCGAGCCGCATCGTGCCCCCCTTGTCCACCACCTTGTACTGCTCGTCCATCAGGCAGATCACCGGATGCGGCGTGTTGCGGGCAAACTCGGTCGAGTGGGCCCCATCGAGGCCGGCCGCATGGCGGGCCACGTCGATCACCGCGCACTGCATGCCGAGGCAGATGCCCAGGAAGGGCAGCTTCCGCTCTCGGGCAAAGCGAATCGCCTCCACCTTCCCCTCGATGCCCCGCTCGCCGAAGCCGCCCGGCACGATCAGGCCATCGAAGCCGGCAAGCAGCCGTTCGGCCCCCTCGCGTTCGATGTCTTCGCTCTTGATCGGCTGCACGCGAACCTGCGTTTTCTGGGCGATCCCGCCGTGGTCGAGGGCCTCGTAGATGCTCTTGTAGGCGTCGCGGTGCTCGGCGTATTTGCCCACCAGCGCGATCGACACCTCGTGCTCGGGATTCCGCAGCCGATGGAGGATTTCGTGCCACTCCTCCAGGTCGGCGGGGGCGGCCTGGAGCCCGAAGCGGCGGAGGATGATCTCGTCGATCCGGTTCGACTGCAGCGACAGCGGCACCTCGTAGATCGAGAAGTCCTTGTCGCGCTCCTCGATCACGCACTCCAGCGGCACGTTGCAGAAGAGCGCGATCTTCTCGCGATCCGACACGTCGATCGACCGCTCGGTGCGGCAGACGAGGATGTCGGGCTGAATGCCGATCTGCCGCAGCAGGCCCACGGAGTGCTGCGTGGGCTTCGTCTTCAGTTCGCCGGCCGCCTTGAGGTAGGGCACGAGCGTGAGGTGGATGAACACGCAGTTCTCGCGGCCCACCTCCAGCGGGATCTGCCGGATCGCCTCCAGGAAGGGGAGGCTCTCGATGTCGCCCACTGTGCCGCCGATTTCGGTGATGGCGATGTCCACGTCGGGGGCGGCGAGGTTTTTCACCACCTCCTTGATCTCGTTGGTGATGTGGGGGATCACCTGCACCGTCTTGCCGAGAAACTCCCCGCGCCGCTCCTTGTTGATCACGGAGAGGTAGATCTGGCCGGTCGTGTAGTTGCACTCGCGGGTGAGCAGCGTGGAGGTGAACCGCTCGTAGTGGCCGAGGTCGAGGTCGGTCTCGCTGCCGTCGTCGAGGACATACACCTCGCCGTGCTGGTACGGGCTCATGGTGCCCGGATCGACGTTGATGTAGGGGTCGAGCTTCTGCATCCTCACCCGCAGGCCGCGGGATTCGAGGAGCATGGCGATCGAGGCGCTGGTGAGCCCCTTGCCGAGCGAGCTGACGACGCCGCCAGTCACGAACACGTGCTTCGTCACGGTGCGAGTTCCTTCCCGTCCGCCGGTGCGCTGCCATCCTGCGGCCGCCGCCCACCGGGGTGGACTTCACGGCGACCGTTCCGGAACCGGATTGAACCAGCGGCGCCGCAGGCGGTCAAACCCCGCCGCGAATCGTCGTGTATGGTTGTGGGATGCCCGCACCAAACGCCATCGCCACTTCGACATCGAACCTCCGGATCAGGAGCCTCGAGCCGCTCGTGCCGCCGGCTCGGCTCTGCGCCCTGCTGCCGCTGGATGACGTGGCGCTCCGCACGATCGTGGAGGGGCGCCATGCGGTCGAGGCGGTGCTCGCCGGCAGCGATCCCCGCCTTCTGGTGGTGGTTGGCCCCTGCTCGATCCACGATCCCGACGCGGCCCGCGACTACGCCTCGCGGCTCCACGCCCTTGCCGGCCGCGTGTCCGATCGGCTGCTGGTGGTCATGCGGGTGTACTTCGAGAAGCCGCGGACGACGGTGGGTTGGAAGGGGCTGATCAACGACCCGCACCTCGACGACACGTTCGACGTGGCCACAGGCCTGCGGCTCGCCCGGTCGCTGCTCATCGAAATCGCCCGCATGGGGCTGGCGACGGCGACGGAGTTTCTCGAGCCGATCACGCCGCAATACATCGCCGACACGATCGTGCTCGGAGCGATCGGGGCCCGCACCACCGAGAGCCCCACCCATCGCCAGATGGCCAGCGGCCTCTCGATGCCGGTGGGCTTCAAGAACTCCACCGACGGCTCGCTCCAGGCCGCGATCGACGCCATGCTCGCGGCCAAGGCTCCGCACAGTTTCTTGGGGATTGACGACTCCGGCGGCATCGCCGTCGTCTCCACCACCGGCAATCCCTTCGGCATGCTGATGCTGCGGGGCGGCCGGTCGGGGTCGAACTATTCGCCCGAGGTGATGGCGGAGGCCCGCACGAAGATGGAAAAGGCGGGGCTTCAGCCCCGCATCGTGGTGGACTGCAGCCACGCCAACTCGGGCAAGGATCCCACGCGGCAGTCGGTGGTGTGGCGCGACGTGCTCGCCCAGCGGGCCGCAGGCGACCGGTCGATCATGGGGATGATGCTCGAGAGCAACATCCATCCTGGGAGTCAGGCCGTGCAGGCCGACCGGTCGAAGCTGGCCTACGGCGTGTCGGTGACCGACGCCTGCATCGGCTGGGAGGAGACGGAGCAACTGCTCCTCGAGGCCCACGCCGCGTCAGCAAGCCCCATCGCGTAAGCGACGGGCAGCGGCGACGGGCAGCGGCGACGGGCAGCG
>Ga0315903_10005343_pt1 | contig 16785 bp, 1 predicted proteins | sample LakEriMetagenome_7_FD_203524 | JGI IMG/M metagenome (GOLD analysis project Ga0315903, IMG submission 203524) | Freshwater fungal communities from buoy surface, Lake Erie, Ohio, United States - Buoy 2 MA119 | ecosystem: Environmental > Aquatic > Freshwater > Lake | place: USA: Lake Erie, Ohio...
GAAGATACTAAAGCTAATGTATTAGCTCAAAGTGAGTTAACTGCAAGAGAAGCTAAATCTGCTGAAAGAGCTGCTAAACTAGACCAATTAAATAATGCTATATCTCAAACATCAGCTATAGGTGCTGCAACTATGGAACAAGCATCTAAGATGAGTACTATAGAAAATGAGAATGAAAGATTTAAAAGACAACAAGATTTTATTAGAAGTCTAGCTAATCAAGGAGTATCATTTAAAGTAGATGAAAATGGTAATATTGTATTTGATAATAAAACTAGTTCTTCAAATATTAAACCAGTAGATTTATCTAATCCTAATAAATCAGTTGTTAAAGATGATTCTGTAGTTCAAGTTACTCCTAAAGAACATGTTGTTAAACAAGGTGAAGGTTTAAATGCTATTGCTGCACAGTATAAAATACCTGTAGATAAATTATTAAAACTTAATAATTTAAAAATTGGTGATACTATACACCCAAATCAAAAACTAAAAATAGAATAATGTCTAGTAGATATCAGAAAATATTACCACAATTAACTCCAAGTACAAGTGTATTAGATACACGAAGTACTACTCCAGATGTAACTCCAGCATTACAATTTGCACAACAATTACAGACTAACTTAGATGAATTAAATGTTATTAAAACACCTAATCATTTAGCTGGTGATGCTGAATTTGTTAAACGTGGATACTTAGACCCAATTAATCAAGCTAAGAATAAAGCTATAGAATCATTTAAAAATAATAATATTGCAGAAGGAGTTCAAGGATTAAGAGATATTAAAAGTTTTATGTTACAATCTCAACAACAAGGAGGAATATATTCACAGATAGAAAACAATTATAATAAAGCTGCTGAATTTACTAAACAATTACAAGAAGGATATAATAAAGGTACTTATCAAGATTGGCAAGTTAATTACTATAAAGGATTAGTAAATAGTAGTAAAAGTTTTAATGATGCTGGAGAATATGTACCATTTGAATCTTCTACTCCAGCACAAGCTATTGACTTACCTGAATACTTTAATAAACTAGCTAAAGATTGGGGTAAAACAGCTTTTTCTACTTACAAACTTACATCAGATGGTCTATTTTATGATATGAGTTCTGGTAGTCGTGTTACTAAAGAAGAAGTTAAAGCAGGATTAATAGAGTTTATGAAAGGTGATATGAAAGCTCAATCTTATTATAAAGAAATGAGTAGAATACTTGGAGAGAATGTAGCTGCTTCTTTATTTGATAGTGCTATAAATGCTGCTGCTGATAAAGAAGAATTTAGTCAAATTAATCCTCATTATGTTAAAAATCCTTTATTAGAATCATTAAGTAAAGAAAGAAAAGCACGTGAGGATGCTAAAAAGAATCCATTTGAAGGTTTACTTCCTTATACAGTATCAGGTGTTTCAGGTGGTGTAGATGTATCAAATATTCCTACATCATTATATATTACAAAAGATGGAGATTTAATTACTCCAGTAGGAGGATTAAGTGGAAAATATAAATCTTTAACAACTAAAGAAAAAGTAAGTAAAACTTTACCAGGAGATGTAGGAAGTTATAGAGACATAGTTTCTGTTGAACAATTTAAAGAATATCCAGCAAGAAATGATTATCAAGCAATTACTTTAGACCAAATACTTAGTGATGATAAATTTAAAAAAACAAAAAATAATTTAATAAAAACATATCCAGGATTATTAGATATAGTTAGAAGATATTCTGTAGAAGATTATCAAAAAAACTTGAACTCAAAAGCAGAGTATAAAGCCGAAGATTATAATCAAGCTGTATTTAAAAGATATGAAGAATTAAATAAAGAAAAAAAATTATTTGCAAATCTTAAGCCACCTGTTACAGGAGATAATGATGAAATATTAGTTACAAGACCTGATGGAAGTACTGTAAAAGAATCTAGTTTTAAATCATCAGACTTACCTAGATTAATTGCTTCTTTTGGAACTAATGTTGCAAAAATAGGTAAAGATGGTAAAGCTAATAATATTGATACTGATGAATTAAAAGAATTAAAAACTAAAGATTTTACAAAAAGTATAGTTATTGGTTCATTTCAAAATGAAGGATTTAATCCTCATGCTGGAAAATATTTAATATCATTAGATGGTGAAGAATATGTTATACCAGCTGATACACTTGCTATAAGTAAAAATGGTAATCTTTCTAATATAGCTTTATATAATCTATTTAAAAATAATGGACAATCTAGTAAATTAGGATATTCTGTTGGTGCAATAGGAGATTTTACTGATTCTGAATATTTATATACTAAAATATTCTTAGAAGGTAATAATCCAGCAAATGTTCCACCATTAGGAGGTGAGTTTATTGTAAGTATGGATGATAAGTATGATAAGAATAATAAAATAAAAGATTTTAATTACGATAATTATAATCCTGATAATAGTGATATTAAGATAACATATAAAACAGCAGATGGTAGAAGATATCCTATTCCACAAGATATTTATAGTTTAGCAGATTTAACAACTTTAGCTAGAGATAATTATAACAAATTAAATGACGATAATACTAGAAGTATTTATATTAACTATCTTCAACAACTTCAAGAACAACAAAAATAACAATGGCAGCACCTTCAATAATAGAAAATGATAAAGGGATTCCTACATATATTAGTCCTACTGCTAGACAAAATTTAGCAGCTCGTGTAGGTAATGAACCTATACCTGTTAACATAGGTACTACCATGACTGGTAATTTACCAAAGAATCAAGAGTATTTACAAGGATATGCTTATAATAGATTAGAATTAGGAGCTAAAACTCCTGAACAATATCAATATCAAGCACAATCTTCTTGGGATGCTTTTAAAAATGGATTAACTCAATTTGGTTCTGAAGCTATATTAGGAACATTAAAGTCTGCTGCTACATTATTAGATTTACCACAATATGCAAATATTGCATTAAATAAAGAAAGAGAATATAATACATTATTTGGAGAATATATAGATGAAATATCTGAAGGAGTTAGAGAACGTAATCCTGTATTTGGTACTGAAGAAGTTGAATTAGCTAATCCTAAATTCTGGGCATCATTACTTCCTGATTTAGGAACTACTGTATCATTATTTTTACCTACTGGAGCTGCTGTAAAAGGATTATCATTAGCTACTAAAGGAATTATAGGTGCTAATAAAGCTGGTGGTATGGCTGGTAAAGTAGCTAATCATATAATAAAAAATAGAGATACTTATAAAGGTGTAGGTGCTGCAATGATTTCAAGAACTATGGAATCTAGTTTAGAAGCAGAACAAACATTAAAAGAATCTTACGAGAAATATTTATCTGAAGGATATGGTGATGAACAAGCTAAAGAGTTAGCAGGAAAAGATGCTAGAAATACTTATGTAGCTAATTTACCATTAGTATTATTAGATGCTGTACAATATAGTTCACTATATAAAGGAATGTTTAATCCATTAAGAGGTGCTAGAGCAGCAGAAAGAGCATTAGAAAATACTACAAGTAATGCTATACTTAAAGCTGCAAGAGGTGTATATAAAGCTGGTAAAGCATTATCTGGTCCAGCAATAGAAGCTGGAGAAGAATTACTACAGTTTGGTATTCAGAAAGAAGCTAGTAAAACAGATTCTGCTACTAATACATTATTAGAAGCTATATCTAATTTACCTAATTATGTATCAGACCCTGAAGCACAGAAAGCTATGATTAGTGGTGCATTTGGTGGTGGTGTATTTGAAGGATTAAGTTATGCACAACGTAAGTTATTTAAACAAGATGCAGAAATAGATGATGATTTAAAAGCTGGAAAGATTGCTGGAGCGCATTATAAATCTATGAAAACATTCATGGATATCATGAATGAAGATAGAATAAAATTAGAGAAATTACAGAATCAAGGTAAACAAGACCAATTTATTAGTAAAGTTGATACATTCTTAGATGCAGCTAAATCTGATACTGATAATTTTAAACCTGATGATATTGAAGAATTAGAACTTGTAAGAAAGAATTATAGTGAAAAATTAGCAGATTATAGTAATAAAGGATATAGTGAAGAGTTATTAAATAAAATAGTAGAAGAAGATATTAAAGCTACTATATTTGAAAGACTAGCAGATAAATTAAGTACTACAGCAAGAAATACACAACTTACAGGAAGTGAGTTAAGATTCAGAGCTTTAGATATGTTACAACAAATGGAGGAAAGTAATACTGACTTCCTAACTACAAGTAAATTAAAATCAAGAAGAATACTTAGAGAAATTAGAAAAGAAAAATCAGATTTAATAAAAACATTAAGAGAACAAAATACTGATTTTGATATAAATACTTTTAATCGTAAAGTGAAAGTTGATGCTAATTATAGAGAAGCATTAAAAGTACAATCTAATATAGAAACTGCTAAAATATTAGCTAACATTGCTAATTCTAATATTGATAGATATCAAAATGGCGATAATTTAAAAGATGATATTGCTATTGATAATATGTTAAAGAATTATAATGATTTAATAGATTATAAAGAAAAATATACTACTCTTGATGGATATATTAATTATTTAGATAAATTAGTAGAAGATACTGAAGATGAAGATTTAAAATTAGTAATAAATACTATATTTGATGATTTAATAGAAGAATCTTTAAAAGCTAATGAAACCGTTAATCCTAAATTAATAGATAAAATAAGTCCAGAAAATAAAGAACTTTTTGAATTTAATAAAGAAAATTTAAAAAATAATCCTACAGGTAAATATTCATCTGTTATAACTACACCAATGTTAAGTAAGGATGCTAACATCCTTATGACTAATGATAAAACTGTTAAAACTGGATTATATCTTGAAGCATCTAAACCAGGAAAACCTACTGAAAAAGAAAGTATGGTAGTTCTTAGTGTAGATAAAAAAGAAGTTAGATTATTTAGTCTTAAAGATAAAAAAGTAACTACTGTACCTATAGATAGAATTGATAATACTGTAAAAAAAGGAACTTATAGAACTAAAGTAATTGATGGAGTTAATTATATTGTAGCTAAAGGTGGATTAGTAGATATTGAAAAAGGTGAATTTATAATTCCTGATAATATAAATGACCGTATATTATTTAGAAAAGCTACAGAAGAATTATTTAGTAATTCTACTATAGCTAAAATAGAAAAAGATAGAAAAGAAGCATTACGTAAAAGTGAAATGACTATAGTAGATGCTGAAAAGTTATATCTTATTGGAACTAAAGATATTATAGATAAAAAAATAGGATTATTAGATAGAATAATTAATAGAACTTTTAAAAAGACTTTAGGTATTAATCCTAAATTATTAAAAGAAGGTGGTATATATAATATTACTTTTTCTGAAAAAGGTAAAGATGTTAATAGAATATTTGTTTACAGAGGTAAAGAATTACGTAAACAAATTAAAAATGATAACATATTACAAGATGACCCTAATTATGAAATATATAATGATACTAATAGTTATACTAGTTTTCAGCAAATGGTATTTCCTACTAAATCTTTAGTTAATAGTAGAAATATTAATAAGATTAATAATGAACATGATGCTAAATATCTTGAAGCATTACAAAATAATGAAATTAATGCTGAAACAGCTTATAATATATTAACTAAATTTAATCCTAAACCTAATCAAGGTGTAATTGCTGCATTAGTAGATAAATATAATTTAGAATCAATAAATCCTATTGATTTTGAAGAAACATTAACAAGTAAATTAAAAACAAATAATAAAAATAATAAAACTGTTGACCAGTTTATATATGATACTCGAGATAATTATATAGCAGAAACTAAATTACCTGAAAACATTAATGATTTATTTCCTAATGATGATGTTTATTTAATAGATGATGATAAAAATATCCCTATAACATTACTTGATGGAAATACATTACATCTTACTAATGATTCAGGTATTTTATTTTTAGTAGATAAAAAATCAAAAAAAGTAAAACTTGCACAAATGTCTAGCAATAATACTGATAATGATTTAATTAATTTATCTATAGCTCAAGCATTTGTAGAAAAAACATTAGGTATTCCAGTTTATGATGCTGTATTTATAAAAAGTGATAATACTACAGAAAAAGTATCTTTAATAAGTTTATATACTTATGATGATACTAATTTTCCATATAATTCTGGATATGATTTTATTAACAATAATATAGTTAATGATAGTGAAACTTTTGAAGAAGAATTAGATAAAATATTAAATAGATATGAGGTAGCTATTAATAAAGTAAATGATTATATTGATAAAGGTAAAACTACAGCTGGAAATTTAATTAATATTATAAAAGGTATTAAAATCCCAATCATTAAATTTAAAGATGAAATAGATGCAGATGCAAGAATTATTAAATATAAAAATGATTTAAATACTATAATTGATAATATTAAGGGTGATAATGTAAAAGATTTATTAGTTAGAAAAGAATCTGATATAACTAAAGAAAAACGAATAACTTTAGTAACAGCATCAACAGAGCCAACTAATATTGTTAAAGAATATGAAGATGTAATAATACCTACAAGTGTTGATAAGATAAAACAAGCACTAAATAAATTAAATGTTAAAACTCTTGTAGTAAATCCTAATAACTCTAATGAATATATTGATGAGAAAACTGGTGAAGTTTTTAATAGAGTATCTACTTTAAAACCAACCGATAATGAATTTTTAAATGAAAAAGCTGCTGTAAGAGGAACTATTATTGATGCAATGTTACGAACTTTCGTAAATGTTGATAATATGACTTCCAATGATTTAAAAGAGTTATATAATAATAATCCTGATAAAACTAAAACAGATAAGTTTACAGATAAATTTATAGAAGAATTATTTGATATATTTTCAGAAGTAAAAAAACTAGCTATTGAAAATAACTTAGAACTTATTTCAAATATACCTACACTATGGGGAATTATTAATGGAGAAAATTATGCTGGTACTATAGATTTATTAGGAATTAATAGAGATACTAATAATGTATATATTATAGATTTAAAAACATCTACACAAGATAGAACTAATAAACAAGGCGAATATTATGATAAGTATAAAGAATCTGATAGTATTCAACAATCAGGTTATGCAGAATTACTTAGACAACGTACTGGATTAACTGTAAAAAGTATTACATTATTTCCAATACAAGTAACTTTAAATAGAAGTACTAAAGAATATACTAAAGCTAGACCTAATGTTACAGCAGTTACAAATGATATAGAGAAACAGAAAGATGACATAGAAAGAAGAAGACTAGAAGAATTTATTAAGAAAGCAAAACAAGTATCAAAATCTGCAAAGAATATAATAGAGTCTATAGAAAGTGGTAAATCTCAAGTTTTTACAAATGTTTTAGATGCTGCTAGAGATGTTTTATCAAATTTACAAGCTCCTGTAGGTAATCAATCTTACTTTGAATATTTACAAGAACAAATTGATGCTAAATATGATGCAGAATTAGCTGCTTTAGAACAATCTAAACCAAGTAAAGAAGTAAAATATACAATGTTAGCTGAAATAGATAGAAGTATATTTCCTATTGATGCTAAACAATCTAATTCACAACAAACTATAGAAACATTTACAGATGGTAAACAACGTGTAGATAGTAAAGATTTAGATACTAATGACTATATTACTAAAGATGGTATTGTATTTGAACATACTGAAACTACAGTATTATTAACTGCTAAACGTTATCCAGGTATATTTAATCCTGAAGATAATAGTGTAACAGATGGTAATGGTAATAAAGTTAAGCCTAAGATTCAGGTGTTTTTAAAGAATTTATATAATACAATAGTAGCTGCTAATTATACAATTAAAGATAAGATAATACCTTTAGTATTAAATGAAAATTATAATAAGAAAGTTATTTACATGGATAACTTTACTTATAATTTAATTGATTCATTAAGTCCTAAAATAATTAAAAACTTTAATAAAGCTGGAGTTTATTTATATGGAGATTTATTATTAGAATCTTATAATCTCGATAATCCTAATAATAAGATAACTGATGTTACTCAAATACCTAAAGATTATATTAATAAAGATATAGAAAGTTTAATAGAAAGTAAATTTAAAGATGGTTCATTAAAAACTGTTATTAGAAAAAATCCTTATAATAATACAGAAAGTTATTCTAAAACTAAATTACCTAAAGCATTATTTAAATCATCTCCAATTAATTTATTTAATTATATTTTAGATGTTAAGCAAATTACTAATCCTAATGATGAAAGATTAAATGCTATTAGAACTGATGTTAATAAATTTACAGAAACTTTTAAAAATGAAGGATTAGTATTTGATGAATTAAACGATATAATAAATGAACTATTTAGTAGTGTAAGTAATAATGACGTACAAGATGAAATAAATAATTTAAATAGATTAATTAATAGTACTAAACAAAATAGAGTTAAGAAATATAAATTGTTTACTTTAAATCCTATTCCACCTACTCAAAGTGGTGGAGATAGTGTTGATTATACAGATTATCAAGATGAAATAGATAATTTTATTCAATCGAGTTTATACAAATCAACACCAAGAAAAATAGGAAAAGCATACGGTACATCGTATCCATCAAAAGAACCATTAGAATCAGCAGAAAGATGGTTATATGATTTTAATAACGCACAAAATACAAATTATACTATTGATGAATTAGCTGATTTACATAAAAAAATAGAAGTAAACACTACTGTAAATTATTTATATTTAGGTAATTATATAGAAAATGGAGAAACTAAATTAAAAGTAATAGCTTATATAACTAAAAATGGTAAAAAAATACCTATAGGTTTATTAGATAATGTTGAAAATGCTACAAATAAAAAAGCTACTTATAGTCTCAAATACAATGTAGAAAGTTTAAAAACTTTAATTGATTATATTTCTAGTAAAAATTATTTACCTAATACAACAGTAGAAAGTGTTACTGGTAAAATTAATAATGTAATATATACTAATACACATACTCCTGTAGAAGGAACATCTGTAAAAAGTTTATCTAGTGTTGGTATTGATTTTAATATTGTAAGATTTAATGAAAATAGAGATTCATTAATATATACACCTAATGGTAAAACAGTAAACACAAATGATATTATAAATTATAATGAAGTAAAAAATAAACAACGCAAATCAATTGAATTTTATATTGCATACGGATTACCAAATAATAAATATAGATTAATTCAAATTAATCAAGATGAATTTCAATATTCAAATTTTGAATTAGAACAAATATTTAGTAATACAAATTTTGATAGTTTATTAGAAAGTATAGATAGTATTTTTTATTATTTTGATGCAGTTAAAGATTATGTAACAAAAAATAAAGAGTTATTTAAAACTAATAAAAAAGATTTTATAACTAAAATGCTTAATACTTTTGATGAAAACCATGCACTTAAACTTAAAAATATTAAAAATATATCTGATGAAAGTGTATTAAAAGTTAAAGTACAAATAGGTATTCATGGTTACATGAATACTAACTTTACTGTTATAGATAATTATATAACAGATGATATTGTAGTAAAATCTGATATAGAAACGCAACCTGCTGATTCATTTAAAAGAGCTAGAGCAACTCGTGGAAATAAACCACGAAGGTCAGTAGCTAAAGGTAAAGTAGCTAAAAAACTATCAAGAGAAAATGCTTTAAATAATCTTAAAAGAATATTACCTGAAGGATATGATGTTAGATTCTATGAAAATCTTATTAAAGATGGTAATGATTATTTATGGGGTTATGTATCACAGAAAGTAATAGGATTGTCAGACCAGGGTAGAATAGGAGAAGAATATCATGAAGCATTCCACGTTGTATTTAATGCTTTTATTAATCAAACAGAAAGAGAAAGATTATTAGGTCATGTAAAAAATTATTATAAATCTAATAGTAATAATAGTTATACAGATGAACAATTAAATGACCCAGAATTTGCTGAAGAATTACTAGCTGATTTATATAGAGATTTTGCATTAGCTTATGATGAACAAGGTAATAAGAGTATTTTATCTTGGATTAAAAATATACCTAATGCTATTATAAGATTCTTTAAAAGATTATTTAATCTTGAAACAAGTATTCAAAGAGATAAACAAAAATTAGATAAATTCTTTAGGTCTATTAGTTCAGGAACTTTTACTAAAAATAGTGCAGAACTAATACAAACTTATAAAAGAAGTACAGCTAAAAATTCTAATAATTTCAATGGTACTGAAAGAGCTGAAATAGTTAAAATGTTATCGAGTATAGCATTAAAAGATAATATTTATGATTTATCAAAACCTAGTACAGTTTTAGATAACTTTGAGAATCCTGAAAAAAGTATTATAACAAATATAGACCCTAAAGTAGATTCTTTAATTAATGTATTAATTGATAATGTAAATTTAGTTGAATTAAATGATACTAGTTTTCAGTATTTAAGAGATATAGTTAAAGGATTAAGATTAGATTTAGATATAAAATATGATAATGAAGGTTATGTTGAACTAGTAAAATTAGAAGATGTTGAACCTACATTTGGTGATGTACATGGTTATCTAGTAAAATCATTTTCTAATTATGGATATATTATTAATGAAACTAAACTAGAAGATACTGTATTTGATGACAATGATGAAATACTTAATGATAAAATTAATGAAAATGATGATGTAGATTTTGAAGAAGAAGAAGTAAATCAAAAAGAAGCTTTTCTTACAAAGAGATTTATGGAAGCTCCTCATTTAAAATTAAGAGGTATAGCTAAAATGGCTTTGTCATTAATAGATACTGGAGTAACTGATATTTTTGGTTTTGATATTAATATAAAATATTCACCAATAGAAGCTACACATAAATTCTTATCTGCATTTGGTGGTTCAATAAGTGTTGAACATTTAAAAAAGAGAATAGAAACATATAAAGATTCAAATGATAGATTTTATAGAGAGTTGTATATTATGTTAGAAGGTATAGTTGATGAATCAGGAAATTATATACAAAGTCCAGTATTTATAGAAAAAGAAAAAGCTTATAGTAATTTATGGAATACTTTAGGTAAACTTTCTAAAGCTGATTTCTTTAATACTTATGTTAATGAAATGTCTAGTGGTGATATAGTAGTATCAAGAATTAATGCTAATATAGATGATTTAGTAAGTAAACTATATAAAAAGTTTAAAGATATTCAAACATCTATAGAAATTATTAAAACTAGTGATGGTAAAATTAAATTGTCTGATAATGAATTATTATTAAAAAAGTTTGGAGATAATTATATAGAAGAAGTTGTAGATAATTTTAATGAATTTAGTATTGAAAATAAGAAAGCTATTGTAGCATTAATGAATTATCTTGGTTATAGTGATATAGATGAATCAGTAGTTTCTAAAAATAAAGAGATTGAATATTATCAAAATATATCATTGATAAAAGATTTCTCTCAATTAAAAAACCTTGTAAAATTATTTAAGGATTATTATAACATGTTTAATGATGCTTATGATATTGAAGATATTACTGCTAGAAATAATGCTATAAATAATGCTATTACAAGTATTAATTTAAAAAAGAATAAAGATGATTTAAAAACAATAGCTGATAATTTTCCTAATGATATATCAAGTACACATAGAACATTAGATGACCAATTGTATTATGATTGGCAAACACCTAATGCTATTGGTAGATTAATTAATGGATTAAAAGCTGTTAATGAAAGATTTATATCAAAAGAAAAATTATTTGAGAAATATAAACTAGACAGATTATATACTGATTTACCTATACTAAATAATAATAACTTAGTTTATGAAGAAAGTAATGGTGTTATAAATAAAAAAGATAAGTATAAAAGAGATGTAAGTAATTATACTAGTTTTGATTTAATGTTAGAACTTATAAACAATGCTCAAAATGGAAGTTTTATAACTCCTATATTATCAGATTCTGGAAGACAAGTTTATGTAGGTGGTCTTAAATTAAATTCTCAATATCATGAAATATTAGAAGGTTTATTAAAACTTGTATTAATAGAAAATAATAGAGTATTAACTGAAGGTGGTTCTACTTTTAAAAACTATAGAGATAATAAAAGTAAACATTATATATTTCCTGAATTATTAGGAAAACTTCCTACAGAAATTGTAGATATAAGTAAAGTTGAAGCAAAAGATTATAGAGATTTACTTAATGAAATTAATCAATTAGTAGAAAAAAATGTTGAAGGTTTAACAAATGATTTAATAAATAGTAAAATATTAAATGATAAAGACAATTGGAATTATAATGTAATAACTAATACATCAATAGTTAATATATCTGTTAATGACCAATTAAAATTAATAGTAGGAAATCATATTTATAATCATGTACAAATAACTTATTTATTATTAGGAGACCCTGCTTATTATAGAAATCAAGAGGATTTAGTTAAAAGAGCTAAATCTACAATATCTCCATCAGCAGTTATTAATGTAAATGCAACATTTGATAAAAATACAGATAATAATTATGATACTAGTAGAACTATTAGAGTGAATCATAAAATGCGATTAGCAGTTCTTAAAGATGTAGAAAGACCTTCAATAAATGAAGAACAGTTAAATCAATTAGGAGATAAAGTAAATGGTAAATATGGTAATAATAATATAACAGATGGTTTTACTATTATCGATGATATTGCTTATAGAGATAGATTAGTAGCTGAAAATGCTTGGTCACATGAGCAACAAGAATATATGGATTATATGATGGAAGGTTTTCCAGCATCAAAACTTACACTAGAAAAAGCTCAATATAAAAAGAAAGAAGGTGAAACTAAAGCTGAATATGTTTTTAGAATAATAAAACAAAGTGGACTAAGAGTAATAAAACCATACTATTTTAATATGATTGATTATACAGAAATGGTTAATGGTGTAGAAAGAAATTATGTAGTACCATTTCAAAAGAAAGATTCAGAGTTTAAAACATCTCCTCACTATGGATTAAAAACAATTAATGGTGTAAAGAATCCAATGTATAATCAATTTCATTATGATATACTTACTACTAAATTTGGTTATACTATAAAACAAGAAGTTCTTAATAGTAAAGGTGAAATACTTTCAAACTTTAAAGTAACATACAATCCAGCTAATAGAATAGCTGATGCAGTTACTTTTGAATCTACACTTAAAGCTTTTATAGATACTAGTAAAGTAGGTAAAATAGAAAATGTAACTACTGATACTGGTGTTATAGAAGTACCATTTGAGTATTGGGGAAGACAGCAAGAAACTCCAGAAGGACATTATAACATATCTAATACTTTTGGTAGTCAGATATTAAAATTAATTACAAGTAGAATTAATAGAGATAAAAAGATTATTAGAAGGAATCAAGGTAATAGAGAAGATAGTGTAAGTGATATTCGTAAAGAATATAGAAAATTATTAAAAAGTGATTACGAAAGAGGGCAACAAAAATTCTTAGATTCTATACAAAAAGATGGAAAAAGAGATGCTAAAAAGTTATTAAAGATATTAAAATCTGAAATATATAGTAGAAGAAATCCTTCTCAATATATTGAAGCATTAGATTTACTAGGTAGTTCTGATGATTATAGTGAAATGCTTACAAAACTTCCAGCATCACATCCATTTCATACTGAAAAAATACAAAACATATTATATAGCATACATCGTAAAGCTGTAAATAGATTAAAGTTTAAGAGTGGATATAAATTAGCTAACGCATCTAATGTAGGATTTGAAAAACAACCTCAAATAATATTTAATAATCCTGCTAATCCTAAAGAAGGTATTAAACATTTTGAAGTATATGCTCCAATACATGATGTTAGATTATATGAATTTGTAGATGAGAATAGTGGATTAATTCCTGAAGAAAGAATGAGTGAGATAGAAACTAAATATCCAGGAATATTAGATGGAGTAGTATATCGTATCCCTACTGAAGAAAAATATTCAATGTATAAAATTAAAATTATAGGATTTATTGCTGATGAAATAGGTGCTATAATAATGCCTGATGAAATTACTACTCGTTCAGGATTAGATTTTGATATTGATAAAATGTTTGGATTTTTTAAAGATGGTGTAGTTACTGAAATAGATGGTAAAAAATATACAGGACTTACTCCAGAACAATATGCTTTTAAAACTTTAGAAAATATTTCTAAGAATTATAATAAGTTAATAGATGATTATATAAATCAAGTTTGTAATAATTTTACAGTATTAAAAAGGTTAGTTGAATTTGATTTAGCAAGTGATGATGAAAGAATTATCTATAATAATATTATTAAAAAGATAAAAGAAGTTAATGATAAAATAGATGCAGAAAAAATTAAACTATTAAATGATGTAGATTTTAATAAAGAATATAACTATTATCAAGCACAAATAGAATCAGATAATGCTAAACTTGATATCATGATGGATATATTATCTTCAGAACATACTGTAGTAGAACAAATGACTCCAGGTGGATTTGAAGATATGGAACTACATGCTTTAGAATTAGAATTTATTGAGAAATTATCAAAACCTAGATTAGTAAATGGTATATATACACCATATACATACGATGAACAACAAGCAGAATTAGAAAGATTTAATAGTTTAAGTAAATCAGATAAGCAATTAGAAGTTAAATCTCAACAATCTTTTTGGGATATTACTAGTATGTCAAATACTATTAGTAGAATGAATGTAGGTAAAGTTGTACTAGGATTAGCAGCTAACTATAATGCTATGTCTGCTGTAATTGATAATTACAATATTACTAATACTGAAATAAAAATTGATGGAGAATATGATGTAAAAATTAATGGTAGTTCTTTAAATAATAATGTAACAGATTTAAGAGACTTAAATGATAAATATAAACATGAAGGTACTGGTATGCTTGTAGCTGCATCTGCCGATAATGGTAAAGTTTCTACATTGCAACCATTAGGTATTAGTTTTGATACATTTAATATATATATAGGATTATATAGTTATGGTATTCCTAGAAGAACTATTGAAAAGATATTAAAAGTTTATATTAAATACTCTAAGTTTTTTAATTCAGTTTCTGGATTAAATATTAAAAATATATTAGAAATTTATTATCCTAAAGTAGTGTATGATACAGATTACAACATTACTGATAATAGATTAAATAAAGCATTATTACAATATGATATTGATAAAATTGAAGATTTTAATGTATTATCATTATTAATTACTATTGATACTTTAATATATGGTGAAGATGTAGGAGGACCTAAAAGAATAGGTGGTGCAGAAAATGAAGGAACAAGATTAGCTAAATTGTTTAAAAGATTAAAGTATGGTGATAGTGGATTGTCTAAAGATTTTTATGAAAATTCTAATACCTTAAATGATATTGATAGTTATATAAAGAATTTAATGGATGATGGAGATGTTGAAATGTTAGCAATTATAACTGATGAAACATTATTTTCCAATGTTTCAAGATTTAAAATGTATGATGGATTTTATCAAATAGCTAATGTATTAGGAATACCTCATCAGTTAAGAAAAGTATTTTCAAGATATGAAATTAAAGATGAATATACTAAAAAGTTTTATTACGCTATATATTCATATTTACACAGAAAACATGTAGATGAATTTAAATCTCCTAATGCTGCTGTGCAAATGGAAATATTATTTAAAGACCAACCTATAAAAGATAGATTTAGATATAAGATTAATCGTGTAAATAATGCAATGAGTTATCTTAGAGATTTTAAGAAAGCATATCCTCAAAATATATTCTTAGAACAATTAGATATAGTTTCATATAGAATGAGATTTACTGAGAAAAGAAAGAAAGATGAAAATCTTATTCAATCTACAATGGATGACTTTCAAGCATTATTAGATTCTAATGAAGTAATTGAAGTAGTTGATTCTTATAATCCTGATAGACTTATAAAAATTAGTACATCACAATATGCTAGAGATTTAGCTTATTATACTATGCAAGCTTATGGATTTACTTACAACTATGAATCATTTTCATATTTAATACCACCTAGTTATTATGACGATAATATTGAAAATTATACTGCTAGTATTACAAATTTATTTAAAAGAACTATAGTAAATGAAGCAGTATTAAATTCAATTTATTCTGAATTTTTAATGAATAATCCTGAAGTAGTATTAGATAGTTATCCATTAAATGATACATCACCATTTTATTTAAATCATATTGATGAAATTATAGATTATACTAATAAAATGGATGCTGAATTAAATGAACACGGTATTAGTTTATATCAAAATCCTATGTACACTAATGCTAATGCAATTAAAACATTTAATGATACAGTATTAACATTATCAAAAGTAAATAGTATTAAATACTATCCTGCACATTTTAAATGTGAATTTGACACAGAAACTAGTATGATTGTAAAAGCTTATGTTAAAATAAATGAAACTAATACTACAGCTCAATATGTTGTTGTTGATAAATCAGTTAATGTAAATAAATTATTTGACTATTTAACTAAAATATATGATGGAAGAATAAAAGATGAAACTTTTAAAAATGAACTTATAGATTTTAGTATATATAGTAGTTTCTTTCCAAAAAGTCACTTTGCTAATATACAAAAAACACTTAATATTCCTGTAGTAAAATCGAGACCTACTCCATTATCTAATTTAGATAAAACATTTAAAGTAGTTGAAAGAGTAAATAATATAAA
>Ga0315903_10005346_pt1 | contig 16779 bp, 13 predicted proteins | sample LakEriMetagenome_7_FD_203524 | JGI IMG/M metagenome (GOLD analysis project Ga0315903, IMG submission 203524) | Freshwater fungal communities from buoy surface, Lake Erie, Ohio, United States - Buoy 2 MA119 | ecosystem: Environmental > Aquatic > Freshwater > Lake | place: USA: Lake Erie, Ohio...
CAGTTGGAGACGTCGCATAGCCCGGTCTAGTGCGCCTCACTGCTAATGAGGTTAACCCCTAAAGGGTTTCGGAGGTTCAAATCCTCTCGTCTCCGCCATTTTCAACCAATAGAAAAAACATCAAATTTTTGAGATTAACTAAAAATTGAACAGAAAATTTCAAACCGAAATTTAGGTCAAAATTTCTGATATAATTTTTTAACCACGTCGATAACACGAATAGGAGTATCTTACTTGGATAATGCTAAAGACGCGATTCGTGAATTTTATGATCTCGTTAGTTCAAATTATGGTGATAGATACGACGAATCTCAAATTTTAAAGGCAGAAAGATACTCAGCAAATTATTATCGTCATCAAATGTTAATTAACATTCTCAAAGAGGTCAATGCGAAAAAGGTTTTAGAAGTTGGCTGCGGAGAAGGCACGCCGCTAATTCACTTACATGGGCTAGGATATGAATTAGAAGGGTTTGATCTTTCGCCGAACATGGTTTCGATTGCGAAGGAACGTGCGAAGTTGTCAGACTTAGATCCAAGCAAAGTATTTTTGGCGGATATTGAAAATATTGAATCACTCCGGTCATCTAAATATTTTGGTGAATATGACGTTGTATTTGCATTTGGAGTCTTACCCCACGTGAATTCAGTAACTTTATCTCTTCAGAATATGAAGGCCTTGTTAAAACCGGGAGGTAGGTTAATATTTGAGTACAGAAATAAATTGTTTTCATTATTCACGTTAAACAAGTTTACCGAAGATTTTTTCCTAAATGATTTACTTTTTGATCAAGATAAAGATGTTAAGTTAGCTGTGAAGAATTGGTTGTCTAAGCGTCTTGACCTTAACAGAAAAAGTGCAGAGCATTTAGTTAAGCAAGGCAGGACTTATGAGAGCATACGAGCAAATTTTCACAATCCATTAATGTGGCCAGACAAAGTTCAAGATAATGGCTTTAAATTTATTAAACACCATTGGTATCATTATCATGCGTTGCCCCCATCTTTAGAAAACATAGTAGGGACAGAATTTTTTCGCCAAAAATCAATGGAAATGGAAAGTCTCAATAATAAGGAAAGCGATTGGCGTGGATTTTTCATGTGCTCAGCTGGAGTAATTGAAGCTCAAAAGTTATAGTATGAGAAATTATGGCTAGATTTCCAATTGTTGATGCAGACAGTATAAAAAAATTAACACTAGATGCCGAAATTTTGTTGGAAAGTCTTTTTCCTATAATGAGAAGCATTACTGGATCAGGTGTGCGTCAAACTCACAAGATATTGCATGGTTTTATTCCATTAGTAACCACAGAGGTTGCGTCTGGAACTAAAGTTTTAGATTGGGTTATTCCTGAAGAATGGTGGATAAAGGATGCAAAGTTAGTAGGGCCTAACAATGTAGATATAATTAATTTATCGACAAATAATCTTCATGTAGTCAACTACAGTACTGGAGTTGATTGTGAAATAGACTTAGAAGATCTACAATCACATTTACATTCGATACCAGAATTACCCAACGCGATACCATACTTAACATCTTATTACAGCAAAAGTTGGGGATTTTGTTTAACTCATGAACAAAGAATCAAATTAATTCCAGGAAAGTATCATGCTTTTATTAACGCAGGTCATAAAAATGGATCTCTCACCTATTCTGTAGGTGAATTACATGGGACAACTGATAAAATTGTGCTTTTTAGTACCTATACATGCCATCCACAAATGGCTAATAATGAGTTATCTGGACCAATAGTAAGCTGCTTAGCGTATAAACTGATAGAAGAATACTTACCCAAAAGAAAGTTTAATTACAGATTTTTGTTCATACCTGAAACCATTGGATCAATTACTTATCTATCAAGACATGGTGATGAATTAAAACATAACCTATTGGCTGGGTACGTGTTAACATGTATTGGTGATTCAGGTCCCTATACTTTGAAAAGATCTAGAATTGGAAATTCTCTAGCTGATCGAGCTGCTAAAGTTGTTTGGAAGGATTATGAAGCTAAGAATGAATGTAAAGTTCTAAACTACTTCCCTATGGGCAGCGATGAAAGGCAATATTGTTCGCCCGGATTCAACCTTCCAGTTGCAGTTTTATCCAGATCAATCTACGGTTCATATAGTCACTACCACACATCGCTTGACGACCTAAGTTTTGTCTCAGTTGATGAAATTGTTAACGCAGCCTTAAGAATACTAAAACTTGCATTTGTACTAGAAAATAACTCTTATCCAGTAAGTTTATCCCAGTACGGAGAACCAAATTTTTCTTCAAGAGGCTTACAATCGCCATTAGGTGCCAAACGGGATAGAGACTTAGAAGTCATGTCAATCAAATGGATCTTAAATTTGGCAGATGGCGAACATGATTTGATAGAGATATCAGAGTTATCTGGTATAGATCCGGTTATTATCCTAAATACTACAGAAAAACTAGTAAGCAATCATCTATTAGAGTTAAAAACTCATTGATAGATATTTATCACTAAACTAGCATGTAGTCATGCTTTAATCACATATAACATATAGTTTTAAATTAGATCACTAAGTCAATATGTTTAGTTAGTGAAAATTTCATTTAGAAGCATTTAGGGAGAAGCACTAACTAATTAATTGAGGCGTAGTTTGAGAATATATACAATCGCGTTTATAGGAGCAGACCCTGCTGGCTGCTTTACAGCGCAAGCTTTTCAAAAAGCCAAGAAGGATGATTTTTTATTTGTAATCGATAAGGGTTTTGGAGATTCAGGTCCTCTTGTCTCCGCTCTTGTACTTTCACGTTTATCAGAATTGTCCATCCCCTTCAACAACTGTCATGAGTCCTGAGTTGATTAAGTGAATTAATGCTTTTTAAACATTTAATTAGTACGCCAGGAAGCCACAATCTGTCAGTGAGGGAGCGAGAGATACTCTAATGCGACCTGCACTAACAATTAATACTTTTTAAATTAGCCTATATTTTTTACACTTGTTAAATGTCGGGGCTTGTATATGATCGATTAATAAGTATGTTTTAGGATGAACTAATCGCGGCTCTTCTCATAGATAATATCAAAGAAGTTACCAAAAAAATGCTGAATCTCATAGACTTTTTTGAAACGTAATAAACTTAAGAATTCATTGATTGCCACAAAGGAATCTTCTCGCATGTCATCCATATGTCTTTCAAATTGAATAATCCTCACCTTACCTTCTCTGAGTGCTTTTTCGGCACCGAGAATAGCTTGCAGCTCATACCCTTCGGTATCAATTTTCATAATGTCAATTCTATCTATTTTGTTTTCACTAACAAAAGCATCAACTGTTGTTAGGCGAGTAGGAGTGGAATTAAGGAAATCTCGGTGAAATTGAAGCAAAATTCGATTTTTGCGTCTTAAGTACTGAGAGTTAATGTTGGGTCGGATAAATGTTGAAGTTTCACTTAGAATAAAATCAAAGAAATCTGCCACTTTCTCCTGGTCGCCAATACCTATTTGGAATATTGAAATCTCATTGTCTTCGATTTTATCTACAGCATGCTTCAGGGCAGCAAAGGAGATTCTTGAAGGCTCGAATGCGTAAATCACAGGTTTAGGATAAAGTGATGAAAAGAATTTAACTGACTCACCTTTGTGCGCCCCAATGTCGAGAATGATCATTTTCTCTGCTTTATTGACCTTTAGTAGTCCAAGGTAAGCCTCAGCTAACTTAGGGTAAAAAAACAATTTCTCACTTGCCCAAATAACTTTTGAGATTGCTGAGACATATGCTCTTTTCAAGAAATACATAAGTATCAACCATAGATGAAAAATCACTGTCATATGGCATTGATCAAAAATTTTCTTGAGCACACCTACGAGCCATATCTTATTACAATCTAAGTTTTTTGAATTTTACTATAACAATTTTGTAATCTTCTTGCCATACAATGATAGGTGATTTCAAGATTTCAATTGGGGAAGGAGGGAAAGATGATATTGTTCTAGTGTTTAAAAAGTTTGGATCTGCTTAAATATGATATCTCTGCCATTTGAGTGTCGGTAGATGGGTTAAAACTAAAGCATATCTTTTTTCCCACGAATTAGTCAGAATTGGGTTCTATCGAAGAATAGTTATCATTCAAGCTTAAAGAGAGCATATATGGCCTGTTCACACCTAATCATGACTTACTGTAAATGAGGTTGACCTTAAATGGTTTCGAGGGTTCAAATCCACCCGTCTGCGCCAATATTAGATAGAGTAAAGAGTGAATGTGGGGGGAAATTGCCGATTTATAAAGTAGCAATAGCAGGAGCAGGTCCTGCTGGTTACTTCACCGCGCAAGCTTTTCAAAAAGCACAATCTGATGATCTCTCATTTGCAATTGACATGATTGAGCGTTTGCCAACACCTTGGGGTTTAGTTAGAAGCGGTGTTGCACCAGATCACCCAAAGATAAAAACAGTTTCTAAAGTTTTTGAAAAAATTGCCAAGGAGCCAAACTTTAGGTTATTCGCAAATGTTGAGTTGGGTACAGATGTCTCTCTTAAGGATTTAAGGGATCAATATGATGTTGTAGTTCTAGCAACTGGTGCTTCAAGGGGGCGAAAACTTGGAATTGCAGGGGAGGAGTTAAAAAACTCACTATCTGCCGCTGAGTTTGTTCCTTGGTATAACGCCCACCCTGATTTTGTGAATGTAGAGGTTGATCTATCTAGCGACACAGCAGTGGTAATTGGTGCTGGAAATGTGGCGATGGATGTGGCAAGGATTCTAGCGATTGATCCAACAGAGCTTGATCCAACAGATGTGGCAGAGCATGCACTTGTAAAACTAAAACAAAGCAATATTCGTACAGTAATTATCTGTGGCAGGCGTGGCCCAGAACATGCTGCCTTTACCGCCCTCGAACTTCGAGATCTTCTAAAACTTGAAAATACCGATGTTTTTATAAATTCAAAACAAATTGAAGAGGCGATAAAGCATATTGAAGAGATGGATGAGGTTGAGAAAGATTTAAGGAGCAACATCGAGGCAATGAAGGCTGTTGCAGAGCATGAGAAAAAAGGAGTTGCAAGAAAACTAGAGATAAAGTTTTTATCCGCTCCAATTGAGATTAAAGGAAATGGCAAAGTTGAAGAGATTGTGTTTCAGAAGAATAAAGTTGAAGGTGGTAAAGTGAGTGCAACCAATGAGACATTTTCAATCAAGACTGGAATAGTTATTACGGCTATTGGTTATGACTCAGATGAATGTTCTGGCGTACCCATTGAAAATGGTCGGGTAAGCAATATTGCAGGACACGTTGAACACAATGTTTATGCAGTTGGTTGGGCAAAACGCGGACCAACTGGGGTAATTGGTACAAACAAGAGTGATTCAAATGATGTAGTTGATTTAATCATTGGAAATCTAAAGGACCCAAAGACAAGTGAAGGAATCACAGCATTATTAAAGTCAGGGCATGAGGTAATTGATCAAACAGCATGGGAAAAAATAAATGCATCGGAGGTAATTTCTGGTGAAATCGCAGGAAAACCTCGAGTAAAAGAGGTGGACTGGAAGCAGTTAATCAGTTTGGGCCGGACTTAATTAATCGCTAGACTTCCGATCACTTAACACTTTGCGCCCGTAGCTCAACGGATAGAGCATCTGACTACGGATCAGAAGGTTCGGGGTTCGAATCCCTGCGGGCGCACCAGTTTTAAGCGTAAGTAGGAAAACAATCTGGTGTTGTCTAATTGAGGTTAGAGAGTAGAAAATTAAAATCTTTTCTAGAATTCACTAGTTGCTGCACTTGCTAACCCCTTCTCAGATTATCCACCAAGGGAGGGAAAAGTTGATAGACTCAAAGAATGGATTTTTCAATAATCAAAAAATTGGGATTTAAACTAGACAACGTAATTCACGTTGGCGCCCATAAGTTTGAGGAACTAAATTTTTATCAAACCATCCAATCTCAAAAAGTCTTATGGGTAGATCCATTAGACATTTATTTGCCTAATTCGTTACCCATAGGCCACAGTTTCTTAAGACGTTTTGTGACTTCAAACGAAGCATCTCATTCAGAGTTTAAAACTTATGAAGATACTGCTATGTCAAGCTCTAAAGTCATATCTAACCCAAGAAATATACTTTTGGGTACTCCAGGAGATTTCTCAAAATCAATGGTCCCAAATATTTCAGGCAGAAACTTACAGGAGATATTAACCTCTGGATCCCCCCCCAAGTATCGATTTGCGTAGACGTTCAGGGTTCAGAGTGGGAAGTACTGAAATCTTTTGATCTCGAAAAGATTTCCGAAATTATTGTTGAAACATCTAGAACTAGTTTATATAAAGAAAGTGAACGCCATAAAGATGTTATCCAATTATTATTAGATGCAGGTTTCTACCATAATTTTAATGGCGCTGATTTTCTTCTGGGCCACGGAGACCAGTATTTATCCAGGTTAAATAAAAAATATCCGCTTTTTCAATTGTTTTATCAAGTCCGGGGATCTATTAACCGGTTGCTAAGTACTAAACACAGAATTCTCGTTGCCATCCGTAATCGAATCACCTATTCACTTTATGAAACATTTCTGATTGGGCGTAAGCACAGTCGGAAAGATAGGCCAAGTAAAGGTGAGTTTTAGGGAACTAAAAGCTCAGATTTACTGGCCAACTACGGATCAGAAGGTTCGGGGTTCGAATCCCTGCGGGCGCACCATAAGGTTTAACTTTAAGCCAATGACCTTCCGATCGCCATTCTGTAAGCCTTTTTAGAAAAGAAAGAGTATTAGTTTAGACAACGAGTTGGATTTATAAGAATAATGCCCTTATTCTCTTTTTCGTTTCATTTATTATGAAGTCAATAAGCTGACCTCGCTTTAGTAAGAAAAAAACTATAAAAAGTTTCTGTTCCGCCGAATTGTAGTCGCCAGAGAATTTTCTAAGATATCTTGGAAGAATTTGAAATCTCGATAATGGAAATTCGCCGTGCCAACCAAGTTTCACATTTGATTTATTTGACAATATAGTCCCATCATACCCCGAAAATATGATCTGCGGGTCATTACCTTTAGGAATTAAAACCTCAATTGGTTCCAAATCAGCGAGAAATGAATCAAGATACTTATCATCTAACAGAAATAAATTAATCTCTGTTGCTGCAATCACTGTATAGTCTTTCGAATTCGCGAGATCCCAGATCGCACTAGCACTAGCACCCTGCTTTATTTTTGGGTTTTTATCTTGCACAAAAAAAACCGAATTTGGGATAGTAGGATTGAACTCGATAGAAATTAATTTTGGACGGAATTTTTTGAGAGATTGTAGAATGTAATAATCCATCCCATCTATGTCAATAGAAAGAAAATCAAAATCTGTAGGAATAGGTGTTTCCGACAAAATACTATCTATACTGGTTGCGCCTTCAGGATGAACAAATGACGCGATTTTGATAACAGACTCTTGCGGAAAGTTAACCTTTAGATCCTTAAGTCGTTTTTTATCTGGTTCAATTAAAACAGCGTGATAATTTTCCTCTTTGATTAATCTAGCGGTATTTGACAGATAAACACCATCCCAGGCTCCAAATTCACAGCACCAACGATGGATGTTCTTTCTAGAGGGGGGGGGGAGTCTTCTAAGAATTTCAGATATCAACCCATCTTCACCCATCTGAGAGTAAGTATTCGAACGAAATGAGTTTAAAGACTTCACTTAATAATAGTACAGGAAGCGATGATCAAAAATCAACTTAAATATATCTGGATCGTTGCTACTTCCTAATCCAGTACTAAATTTAATAAAGTATAATTGCGAACTAAATTAATTTTAGTACTTGTGTAATTTGAAACACTTATTCTTGAATGACAACGCATAGAGCAATTGACTTTCTGATTGGGCGTAAGCACAGTCGGAAAGATAGGCAAGTAAAGGTGAGTTTTAGGCAACTAAAACTGCAGATTTACTGGCCAGCTACGGATCAGAAGGTTCGGGGTTCGAATCCCTGCGGGCGCACTAGTAGTTCAAAGCGTAACTGCAGCAAAGTTTCTCCATACCAGCAAAATTCCAAAAAGTAATTCTGGGAAAGATTAACTATCTAGAATCCGTTTTGTTTAAACATCTTAAAACTTCAAAAAATTCACTGCAGTAAAATTGATTCTTAAGCAGATCATCGACTTGGTCGATGAATTCCAACCAGTAGACTTGATCATACGTTTCATCCAAAAACCATTTTTGAGCTTCCGACGAAACTATAATGACTTCTGCGTTGGGCAAACAACTCAAAGTTTCTTTGAGAAATTTTTCCATCGCCTTCGGATATAATGGGTAGATCTGGAAAACTCTACATGTTAATTTCCAATCTCTTAATCCATACGCATGACCATTGTCATCGTTGGTGCCAATACGCGCATAACTTCCTGCCTTCCCAAGTTGGAGAAGCGCTCTTGCTTCGGTAGATAGCGAAGTTAAATCATCAATTGAAGATTTAACATTTTTTGGGGCAGGTAGAACATTCGCAGAATTGAACCCAGTTACTCCTACGGTTAAAATGGCTAGTATAGTAAAAACAACTAACGACCTTAAGATTTCAAAACTTCTTAAAATTTGAGCTAAAAGTATGAAGGAAAGAATTATAGGAATGGCAAAAATTTGGTTGTGATGCCACCATAATCCTGTTAGCATAATTATAAGTAAACTTGAGATTAAAGCAATAAAAGTGAAAATTAAATTATCTAACTGCTGAAAATTATTGATGCGAATAATAGAATACATTCTTCTCAGATTGCTTGCTGGTGCAGTCATATTTAACTGACTTCTGGTTTTAAACCATGCATAAATCAAGATAGCTAGCACCATACATATGAAGAAAACAGAGTTTGACGTTTTTGTCATTAAAAAGTGTGCAATTGGCTTTGGCCAAGACATATACAAGGGTTCATCGACGTAAGCTCTGTTAAAATTTAGTATTTCTAAATATGGAATGAATTCCCTGCGAATTAACAGTATCGACACAGGAAACATTAGCCCAGCAGTCATGCCGATAGCGATCTGAAACAAAGTACGTTTTTTTCCTCGAGAGATTTGTGCATATGTGATCAACAAAAATGCAACAGGAAACAACATTATTTTTAAAAAAAACAATAAACCTGCGAGCAGTGCAGCCCAAAAATAGGATTTATTGGTTAGGAGCGCAACGATCAGAAACACAACCGCAACGCCTGGCAGATGAGAGTAACCTGGACGATAATTTATTCCAGTCAATATTATGGGAGAAATAATGAAACCGATGAAAATGGCGACATAAACAGGGAAATCATTAAATCTTGATAACCAAAAAATTGCATAGGATGCTAATAAGACCCATAAATTTTCTAATACAATATCCATAAGTGGTGACAAAGCTCTTCCAAATGCAATCTGCCATATAAAAATTGGATCTTTGGCTTCAAAAATTTCTGCATAAAGTTTATCCCCTGCTAGCAATCGCTCTGCTGAGGATACGTATACTCCTCTATCTATACCTAGTGTTGGAATAGTTTGCGGAATACGCATAATCCATAAAAGTAAGGCAACTATCGCAAAAAATAAACTTTTCTTTGAATCAAAAAATTTGTGAGCGCTCATTAAAGCCATTATGCGCATTATCACCCAAATCTACTAGTCAGATTTCAAATCTGCATTATGTATATTCTTACTTAAATCCATCCTTGATCAATCATCTCTTTTATCCATGGAATTAACTCATCTAACATTGTCGCAATTGAGGTAGTTGCTTCAAAATCGAGTAACTCCTTTGCTTTTTTTACTGAAGGAATGCGCTTAGAAACATCGTATCTGAATCCTGGGTCAGAGACTGTACGTAATGGCTTATCTGGATTAATTTTTTTCCAAACCAGCTCAACAAGTTCTAGCACAGTTGTCGATTGATTGGTAGAGAGGTTAAAGTCTTCATTCAAAGCTTTTTCTGATTGCATTGCTAAAACTATTCCCCGAGCTAAATCGCCTCCGTATGTATAATGGCGGATTTGGTGTCCGTCTCCTAGTATGTGAACTGGATCTTGACCCTTTAAAATCTTTTGAATTAGGTCCGGAACCACATGACTCATTGCAAGTTTCACATCTCCAGATTTAATCTCGATATCCCCTAATGCTCTTCTTTCGCCAATTCCAACACAATTGAATGGTCGCAAAATTGTGTACGGAACCTTGTACTGATCCCAGGCTGCTTTTGCAAAATACTCCACTGCTAATTTTTGGAAACCATAGCTAGACATAGGGGGCGGAATAACAATCTCATCACCTTCAACCGAGGGCCATTTTTTTGTGCTTTCAAAAACCATTGAACTTGATAAATAGGTAACTTTTTTTAGAGGGCCTCCCGCCTTTATTACTTTGATAGCTGCATCACAAGTTGAGGCAATAATCCTTTCGTTATTTGCTAATAGATCATAAGCATAGGAGTGGAAATATGAAATACCTCCAATTGCAGCAGCTCCTGCGATTACATGGTCAACATCCTGCATTAAATTTGACATCAGCTCAACATCTTGAACGTCACCTGTAATTAGTTCGTAGTCACTTGCGTCATCAAAACTTACACCTACCTCCCCATATTTAGAAAGATTGTCAATGCCGATGACGCTATGACCTTTATCGAGTAATTCCTTTACAATATAGCCTCCGATAAAACCCGCAGAACCTGTTACAAGTACTCTCATATATCAATTCACGTTATTTAATTTAATATTAAATTTCGGAGCAAAGCATTTAATAAACCACGGTAGATACTTAGGAGCTAACTTCGTAACCGAGAAGTTTGAAAAACCGTGGGTCCGGTCTAACCAAATTGTTGGAATCTCTGCTATCGGCAATCTTAATCTATGCGCCTTTGACACCAATTCGATTCCAATTTCAAACGCACTTCTACTTTCAATTTCAACTTGCATTAATAGTGTTTTTGAATATGCCTTAAATGAATTAGTCGGATCGTGTGTTCCGATACCTGCAAACAAATGCAGTAACCGACCCGCATTTTTAGATAAAAATTTTTTCAACCTTGGCCCTCCAATTTGCTGCCCACCTGACATGTATCTTGACGCGCAAGCTATAGCAACCCCTCGGGAGACCAAATTAGCAAGTTCACTAATCGCGCGCGGATCATCAGAACCATCAGCCATCATAACCACTATACACTCGGTCTCCACCTTTTCAATAGCAAACCTAATAGCATTTGCAGGGCCAGAACCGTAATCTTGGACAATAATTTTATAACTATTTGGTTTATCAGCAATTGCATTAAAAGAGTTAATAGTTAAGTCTTCTCGACTGTCAACCACAATAATTACATCAATCGATGAGTTATACAGTGCCGTTAAATTCCGTATTAACCTTACAATATTTTGACATTCATTAAATGCTGGAACGATGACTGTTGTGAAATTCATTTTAAATTAAATTTCCCTTACCTAGTAAATTCCAAATGTCGACTATAGGTTTTGTAGTCTCTATTTTGCGATATACACTGTGGGGCGCTGCTACAATTAAAACATCAGAAGTTTCAATTAAATTTTCAAGTGGTACCAAATTCTGGTCCACTGTTACATACGGATCAGACATTAATACACTTTTTGACTTGAAAATAAGAATTTTTTTAAGTTTGTACGCAAGGCTAGACCTAATATCATCCGACTCACCCTTAAAAGCTGCACCGAGTATTCCAATATTCAAGTGACTTAAGTCGTACCTTTGTTGCAGCTTTTCCACTAGATAAAGTGGAAGACCCTCGTTGATCAACATTGCTGAGTGTCCAAGAGCGAAATTATTATTAGAAAATGCTGCCAATTGCATAGTGTCTTTAAGCAAACATGGTCCGGCTGAAAAACCAGCATTTGGGAGATCAGACGCTCGCGGGTAATCATAAATTACTGCTTCTCGTATTTTTGTAAAATCAAGTCCTGCTTCATTACTCATCAACCAAAATTGATTTGCTGTTGCAAATTTTATATATCGCCATGCATTAGTAAATAGCTTGGCCAGCTCAGCTTCCTCTAAAGATACGCATATTGTTTCCACTCCAATTTGTTGAAAAACTGCAGAAGCCCGTTGTGCTTCTAATGTATTTGCCGTTCCCACTATTTGAGGCAATCTTTTTATTTCTTCAATTGCATGACCTTCCAAAATTCTTTCTGGGCAAAAAGCAATATCGGGAAATAGATTTGACTCTCCAAGAATTTTCTTTACACTTTTTGTGACACCAGGAAACACAGTGCTTCGAAGTATCACCAACTGATTTGAATTCATGTAAGGCTTGCAGGCAACGACGGTATCTACTACGAGGTTAGGGTCTGGATTAAGATATTCATCAACCGGAGTGCCAACAACGAAAAAAATAATATCAGCAGATTGTATTACGTTGAAGTCTTTTGTGGCTTTAAATTGTTTATTTGCGAGATATTTTATGAGGAGTTCCTTTGCATGTAATTCTACGAAAGGAAGTTGTCCAGAATTAATTTTCTCAACTAATTCCTCTGAGATGTCAAGTGAGATAACTTCAAAACCAGAATCTGCCAAAACTAGTGCCAGCGGTAATCCAACATGACCCCCTCCTCCAACAACTACAACCCTTTGCATGGATATAATCTAGCACTAAGCGATGCAAAGAATTATTCAATATATCAAATTTAAGCTTTGTTGTACCTAGTGGCAACTATGAGAACCCACCAAAGTTATTACTATACTTCACTTATAGAGTGTTGTTGTGACTCCTGCTTGTAGTCCCACAAAAATTAAGAACGTGACAATCATGAAATTAATTGTTCAGGATCTTTACTTTCCTAGTAATTCAATAATGCTCATAATTAACGTTAAGAACTTGGATCCAACACTACGTACTTTCAACTAAGATCAATATTCTATTAGATAGCAGTATGCCATGTTCGATGTTGATAGTATTGTGTTATATACATCATCAGAAAATAACTCTCATACAACATTTGGTAAATTTGCAAAATTGAAATTCAGCTCTTTGATGTTTTTAACATTGGGAGAATCTAACTTATGTGGTAGGTCGATGTAATATGGTTCTGATTTAATCCTGTCATTTCGCAACAAAGTAATCTCGCAGACTAGTGGAAATTCTAAATCATGCAATTTCCACACTCCACATAAGTTATTTGGATGCAGATGAACTACTGTATGATTTTTAGTTAACTTATTTATAAAAGGTTGCAACAAGTTTTCTGTGTATACATCACTTTGAACTCTATTCAAATAATGCAACTCGATTACAATCACTCTGAATTGCTTCAGTAAATCATCGTCTGAAGCTAAAATTGATAAGTATTCATGGCCTTCAATATCCATTTGCAGCATTAAATCTTGACCACTTCTACAATTCTTTTGGATGATTGAATTCAATGTTGAATAACCGAGTTGGTCAGTGTAGCCAATGAATGTATTTTCAAAAACAAATTCCTCTGGCAGGTCTATCGGCTTCTTATTCTCGTGATCGACAATTATTGACGGTATCCGGTGGCGCTCCCAAAGATCTTTTTCAAATCCCCACATTGCTCCACATCCAGGTGATATGCACCAACTGATTCCTTCCAAATCATTAGGGACCAAGTAACCCCCATCAAACTCTGGTCCAACTCGAATCAAATCCACTCCGCAATGTAAAGGTTTGAATTGACCTAACAATTTTATAAGTTGCTCTTTTGATACTTCAACTTCATGATATCGTCGATATGGTTTTAGCATTAAGTCTAGTAATGCCAAAATTCTCCTATTTAAAAACCTAAACAATCGCTTCATATCCATGAGTGTACCTTTGCTATGCCCCTGAGGGGAAGTTCAAAGAAAATTTTAGTTTTTCAGAAAGATCCTTACTCTTGATTAAATCCTTATTAAAGACTAAAGAGGCTGCTTCACTGAAGTTACTCCCCCAAGAATAACTTGACACCTGGTAAATTTTAGAAGAATCACCTAGCAAGAAGAAATCTACAAGAATCATGAGCCGTTGTTCATCTGTGAAAGTTCCTTGCCCGGAGTGGTTTATCGCACCATCCCTAACTTTGTATCCAGAATTCTTTGCTAAAACATTGAAAGAGAAATTGTCTGATAAGAATAAGTAATTTCTCGATGCGGGAAATTCTGATTGTATTGCTTCTATAAACCAATCTAGGTTATAATTTCTTTTGAATGTCCCACCCTGATTTATGTTGAGAAATGAATCCCCAAATCTAATATGAATTGCTTCATAATTGAGATTCAATTTTAGCTCATTTTGAATTTTAGAATACAGTTCTAAAAATTCCTCAGTTGGTGTGAATAATTGGCACAATATGTAATCACGCATTCTTTCATCCCAAAGTCCAGAGTATTTCTTATTTGTAAAAACACACTCAAAATCACGGAATTTGCTAGTTTTATCAGAATGAAAAATAGGCTCAAAACTGTGACAATTTTCGGAGCTACCTCCAACCTCTTTCATCAAACCTTTGGTGAAATACATTTTTTTATCTATGCGTGGCATTCGACCTTTAGAAATCGCGTACCTATAAAGGAAGGCCGAACCTTGCACTGCATCGCCCAGCCCATGTGCCGAAAATTCATTTGTGCGATTTTCACTAGTAACCAAAACTTGTGTCAATTTTTTGCCAAAATACTTATCTTTTGATTTAGAGAGTACATCAAGGATTAGAAGTTGGTAGCGGCCAGAAAGTACCTTGTGGCCAAACTCAGAAAAGTGAGATATAACTGGTTCATCTATCACTAAATCATTTAAATCGTAGTTACTGAGTAACTCAGATGGGTCAAAGGACTTACAATTTAATTTTAACGCTTCTGAAACGATAAGCTTGCGTAAATCTGATCTAGTTCCCGTCTTTCTAGAACAAAAATGGGTTACGAATATTACCGGCTTAGGCTCAAGAAGTTTGACTATTTCAAGCATATCGTCTGAAATTTCTTTATCAGATTGAATTCGTTTAGTTATCTGAGTTTCAAATTTTAGCTTTTTTCTCAAATCTATGTCGTCGTATAGCACGTGGTGGAGATAATCTCCACCTGATTCGTAGGAAATTCTACTAGCAATTTCAACAACAAAAATATCAGTCTTATTAAATTGCTTATACAATTTAAATTTTGATTCTACAGGAATTCCGATTTGAACATTTCTGAACGCCAAAAGATTTCTTGGTGCAGTCTCACCTCTAGTTTTTATATACTTTATTGCTTGTATGATTTCTTTCGAGTAGTGTGGATACGTAAGGCCATCACGCAAATCAGTTACGTTAAAATTTTCATACAAAGAGTCTTGTCTACATGATCCAAAGACCGAAACCTTTATTTTTCGCGTTGAGCGGTTGTAATCAGAATTATTGCGCAGCTGGTGGAGTCTTTGCAACATTTCAACATTCCTTCGATAAAAGCTGAAAACAACTTGAGGCAGCACTGACTTTAATAAAGATTTCACCACTTCTGAATTATATGTCATTCGACCTTTTTATACTTAAAAGCTTGATTTACCAGCAAAATCCTCAGCCTAACTAACAAATAAATGCTCAGAACATTTTTCAACTACCACATTTAGTACAAATTCAATTTATATTGATGTATAAAACATCGGGTAGAGAATCTAGGCAAATAAGTGAGGAAATTTTGAGCGTCTGTTTAATTCATAATCGGTAGGTATGTTATGCGTTCTTAATTTCTCAATGTTCTGCAAGATGAAATTGGGAACATGGTAATCATTGATATCGACTTTGTTGTACCACGTAATTTCACTTTGTCTAGAATCTTCATATAATGGTGCAGCATTTACAGATAGGTACTCAGCAAGTGATTTTTGAGATGGAGATATATGGGGGAACATTTCATATTTTCTTATAACTCCTTTCATGTTAAAGCAAAATGTGTATTCTGTGACATATGGATATTGGATTTGACAAACACCGTCACTTCGCGAACGAAATTCAGACAATGATGCATTTTGATTTTTTAAAAGTTTTATACTAATTAAAGGCGTGAATCTTGGCTGTGGGTCTAAGTTGTCAAAATCAAAAGCAAACTTTTGTCGCTTGAGTAAAATAAATAAATCACCAGCCGACATTATTTTTATGATGCTATCCCGTATTGGTTGAGACTGCAAATTCAAAATCTCATCCACATCAGAAACAAGAATCCAATCATGGTCACTTTTGGCGACTTCCAATATCTTGGTTACTGCAGAATTCCGTGAGCAGTTCTCGGCATAGAAATACTTTCGTTCAACAAAGACTCTCATTTGGTTTTGATGGCCGGAAAAAAATAACTTTCGTAAGAAGATTTCTATTTTTTTTCTTATAAGAAATTTTCGGTTGTACTTAAAATTTGAGAGAAAGTTCTCCTCAATCTCTATGACATGTATTCGACCTAAGAATGCGTCGAATCTTTCATCGCCCTTGATTAGTTCTCGCAAAACGAGTGGCTTTTCAACACCCCGAAAAGTATATCTGCCTTCAACGATGATCCAAGTATCTACTAAACTTTCTTCTATCGTTATCTTTGCATGCAATAAATCAATTTCAGACGCATCTGAAAACATGAAAGCCGATATCAAACCCATACAACTCTTTTGCTTTTGGATTTATACACGTACACCATTCTACAGCATGTGCTAGGCAAAATTTACCAAAACCTATAAATCTTTATTTGATTCGCCACAGCTCCCATTTCCATTTAAACTTAAAAAGACTAGTGAAGTCTTTTTCTAGCAGTGTTTGAATTTTGACATAAACTTGTTCGTGCTCTGAATTAAAATTGTGAAATTGGATCAGTAA
>Ga0315903_10005349_pt1 | contig 16771 bp, 26 predicted proteins | sample LakEriMetagenome_7_FD_203524 | JGI IMG/M metagenome (GOLD analysis project Ga0315903, IMG submission 203524) | Freshwater fungal communities from buoy surface, Lake Erie, Ohio, United States - Buoy 2 MA119 | ecosystem: Environmental > Aquatic > Freshwater > Lake | place: USA: Lake Erie, Ohio...
GGGCAATCAACCGTCTGCAGAACAGCAACAGCTCCGAGGCCGTGCGCCAGCTGATTGACCGCTCGATCGTGCTCACCACGCTCAACAGCACGACGCCGAGCCTCGATACCAGGGATGCTGGCAACCGCGCCCAGCTGGTGGTCAACGTCGGCGCAATCACGACCACGGCACCAGCACTTCAGATGGAGGGCTCCGACGACAACGGCGCCAGCTGGTACGCGATCGGCACTGCGCTCACCGCTGTGGCCAGCTCCACGGTGCAGCTGACGGTGCAGGACATCAACGCTGCGCTGATGCGCGTCAGGGTGAGTACCGCCGGCTCAGGCGTCACCGCTGGCTACGTGATGATCAAGGCACACGACTGATGAGCAGCAAACGAGAGCAGATCCTGGCGCGCGTTGAAACGCTGCTGATCAACACCAGCGGTGTCGATGGGCGCGTCTTCCGCAGCAGGCAGCAGGCCTTCAACCGCGACGAAGCGCCAGCCATCGTGATCGAGCCTGGCCGGGACAACCCCAGCGTGGTGAACACCTGCAAGCTGGAATGGTCGCTGGATGTGCTGGTCGCCATCTATGCACGCGGCGTGGTGCCACATCAGGAGGCCGATCCGATCGTTGTGGCCATGCACAACGAGCTGATGGGTGATCGCTCCTTAGGCGGCCTGGTGATCGACATGGTGCCGACTGGCGTGGATCCGCAATTTGATCGCGCTGATTTCTCCACCCTCTGGCTGGTCTGCACCTACCAGGTGAGATACCGCACCAGCATCAGTGACCTGGAAGCCTGAGGCAATCCATAGCCTGAGCGTGGCGATTCGCGCCTGTACGTGAGCACCCCTAAACCGCTCCCTCCGTTCCCATCTGCCGGCGGCACTTATGTGCTGAACGACAAAGGAACCGAATGGCTGCTGGAGCAGCAAACCGCTGCACCGTCCCCTGAAATCCTGAACCCACAGACCGATGGCACTGACGCGCAATCGCCTGCTGCTGGCGAAATCTGAATCCAGCTATGGCGTGGTGCCGTCACCGGCGCCAGCCGGTACTGATGCGGTGCTGATCAGCAACCTCGAGGTGTCGCCGCTTCAGCTGGAGCTGAAAGACCGCGAGCTGGTGCAGGGCTACCTGGGCAATTCGGCGCAGGTGGTGGGGCAGACCAGCGTTGGCGTGAGCTTCAGCGTGGAGCTGGCAGGCAGCGGTACAGCAGGCACTGCACCGCGATGGAGCCCGCTGATGAAAGCGTGCGGATTCAATGAGGTGATAGTCGCCAGCACCAGCGTGACCTACACGCCGGTGAGCAGCAGCTTCAGCAGCGTGGCGCTGGACTTCAGGAACGACGGCATGAAGCACCTGATCCTGGGTGTGCGCGGCAATGTGGCGGTGGAGATGAGTGCCGGCGAAATTCCAAAGCTGAATTTCACTTTCGTCGGGATCTACGGCGCACCGACCACCACGGCCAACCCAACCGCGACCTTCAGCAACCAGGCGGCACCGGTGGCAGTGAATGCCGACAACACCACCAGCGTGAGCGTGCATAGCTACTCCGCGTGCATGAATGCGTTCAGCCTTGACATGGGGAACAACACGGTGTTCCGCCAGCTGGCCGGCTGCAGCAAGCAGGTGCTGATCACAGATCGCGCACCGAGCGGCTCGATCACGGTGGAGCTGCCGGACCTGTCGGCCAAGGATTACTACGCCATCGCCGCTGCGCAGACTGCAGGCGCAATCAGCTTCCAGCATGGTCAAACCACTGGCAATCGCGCAACGCTGACCATGAGCAACTGCGCGTTTGATTCGCCCAGCTTTGAGGATGGAGATGGAGTCCAGCACATTGTGCTGCCTTACCGTCCGCTGCCCACCAGCAGCGGCAACGATGAAGTTTCTCTTGCGCTGACCTGATGGGCTTCATCCTTGAGCAAACGCCGACCTTCTCCTGGCCGATCACGATTCGGGAGCAGGTAGACAACGGCCGCTACCGCACGCATACGTTCGAGGCAGTCTTCAAGCGGCTGCCGCAGAGCAGGCTGGAGGATCTTGCAATCAACTTCCAGCAGCTGCGTCATGCCGTCAAGAATGACGACCTGATTGATCGGATCCCTACCAGGGAGATTGCCAGCGAGATCCTGGTGGGTTGGAGCGGCATCTTCGAGGCCGACAACACCACGCAGATTCCGTACTCCGAGGAGACCAAAGCGCAGCTGCTGGAGGTGGCCACTGTTGCTGAGATGTTGGTGCAGACCTACATCGAAAGCGTGGAGAAGGCCAAGGCAAAAAACTGACTGGCGCCGTGGATCACCTATTCCGCGGCGAGAAGGCAAACGATGACCTGCTGGCTGACGCAGCAGAGTATGGCATCGAGCTGCCGGAGGCTATGTTTGCGCCGCAGCATTTCAAGCTGTGGCCTGAACATGCTGAGGTGGTCGATCTGTTCCTCCGCTGCATGACGCAGTGGCGCCCTACCAGCAATGGCGTGATCGGCTTAGATTATGGCGTGGTGTTGCAGCTGGCTAGCCTGTATAAGATCAGCGACCCGGCCGTAGTGCTGGAGGATTTGCAGGTGATGGAACTGCACGCCAGGGCGCAGATCAACAAGCAGTTGGAGAAGCGCTGATGGCCGTCATGGAAGCGCTGCTGAAGATCAAAGCATCGGTTGATGGCGAAGGTGCTGTGACGGCACTCGCCAAGGGTATGGGTGGCCTCAAGAAAGGTGCAGAGGATGCCAGCAGCGGCCTCGGTGGAATGCTCAAGAGCGCCGGCGGTCTGAGCGGTGCGCTGGGCAGCCTGGTGCCATTGGTGAGCGGCGTTGGCCTGGCGGCCATGGCCAAGGGCGCCATTGATGCAGCGGACAATCTGAATGACCTGTCGCAGAAGACAGGCGTGAGTGTTGAGCGCTTGAGTCAGTTCGACCAAGCGGCCAAGATGAGCGGCACCACGATCGATGCAGTGGGCGGCGCGATGGTCAAGCTGGCCCGCGGCATGGTTGCAGCTGGCACGGCTACTGATGAGTATGGACAGACAGCTGAGCAGGCGCTGCAGGATGCAACGCAGGCGGTAGAAGATGGCGAAGATCGCCAGGTGCAAGCTGTCAAGGATGCTGCCGACAAGCGGCTGGCGGCACTTGAAAAGGAATCAGACGATCGACTGCGAGAAATCAACAAGCGATACAAAGCAGAAGCAAGACTGCTAGGTGATTCGTTTGATGATCAATCAAGACAGGAAGCCGATGCGGCAAAAGACAGACAGCAGCAGGAAGAACGCGCAATAAAGCTCCAATTTGAAAAGCGTGCCAAGGCAATCAAAGACATCGAGTACCTGACTGACCAGCAGAAGGAAGCAAAGCTGCAAGCATTGCGCGACGAAGAAGAAAGCGTCCTGAAGGCGTTGGATCGTGGCTACCAGCAGCAGCAGACGCAACGCACACGGCAGTTTCGTGATGCACAGCAGCAACAGGAAGATGCGCTTGAAGAGCGCAAGCATGCCGAAGAAGAACAGATCAAGGCCCGAATCAATACAGAGAAGAACCTGACCAAAGAGCACGCCGATGGCCAGGTGAAGCTGATCAAGCAATCAAGCAAAGAACAGATCGAGTCCTTGAAAGAATTGGCTGAAGGGCCAAAGGGTGTAGCCGCAGCTTTGGCGGCGCTTGGCTTGAGTGCGGTGGATACCAGCGGCAAGATGAAAAGCACTGATGAGGTGATGCTCGAAGTAGCCGACAAGTTCAAGATGATGCCAGATGGCGCCAAGAAATCAGCGCTTGCCATCCAGCTATTTGGCAAGTCTGGCGCGGACATGATTCCACTGCTTAATGGTGGCCGCCAAGCAGTGGAAAGCCTTGGCATCACCATGACAACCAAGTTTGCCAAAGGTGCTGATGATGCCAATGACAAGCTGGTGGTGCTTCAGACCAAGCTGCTCGAGCTCAGCGTGAAGCTTGGCACTGCATTGATGCCAGTGCTCAACACGATCACAGATCTGGTCATCTCGCTGGCCACTGGTTTCAGCAGCCTGCCGGATTGGATGCAAGGCACTATCGCAGCCGTTGGCGGCCTGGTGATTGCGCTCGGGCCGCTGGTGCAGATCCTTAGTGGTGCGATGGTCGTTATCAAAGGGATTGCAGCGTTGCAGCTTGGCGCCACCATCGCCGGCTGGGCAGGGGCTATTGGCCCCGCGATGGGCGTCATCAGCGCTGCATTCACCGGCCTGCTGGCCTTCTTGAGCGGCACCGTGCTGCCAGCGCTGCTGGCGTTCTTCTCTGGCCCTGTCGGCTGGACGGTGCTGGCCGTGGCGGCGGTGGTGGCGATGGCCATCGCATTCCGCGAGCCGCTAGGCAAGTTCATTACCTGGCTTGGCAGTGTGTTTAAGAAAGGATGGGATGGCTTTGTGAACAACATCCTGAAAAAGCCAATTCAGAACTACTTCAAGTGGTGGCGCAGCAACTGGGAAAAAGCCGCGGGCTTTGTGACAGGAGTATTCGGCAAAGTAAAAGGAGCCGTTGTCACAGTGTTTGGTGCAGTCACTGGCGTCGTTCGCGGCATCATCGCCGGTGCGTTTCGCTTTGGTGCAGAGCTGTTCAATAACTGGATTGCAGCACTGAATAACATCCTTAAAGGGTTAAAGGAAATCCCATTCCTTGGCTTGCGATTACTGCCCCTGTTGACACCTATCAAAGTTCCAGCATTTGCTCAGGGTGGTTTGGTCACAAGACCCACCATCGCAATGGTGGGTGAAGGGGGTCAGAATGAATTCATCCTGCCAGAGTCAAGGCTGAAAGATTTTGCGCAGCTCAACGCTGAGCTTTCGTGGCAAAAGCTTCTCAACAGCGCCTGGCTGCGCAGCCTGCAACCATCCACAGGAAGCGACATTGCTCGGGAAAGCTTTAAGCGATTAGAGCAACAAATCACCGATCTCGGCTTAACCGGCAATGCTCCCAATAAAAACCTGCTAGTCGGCAATGAACCAAAGCAACTTGCTATTCATCAGACCAATACGTTTGACGTTGAGCCCATAATTCAGATCACTACTGGCCCCGTGATTCAATTTGACAATCAGAGGTTTGTCACGCTTGATGAGTTTGAAGCTGGCCTGCGGACGGCAGTGCGTTCTGTATTTGATAGCCTGCGCAATCCGGCGACACGGATTCAGTTGGGGCTGTCCTGATGGCACGCGCACAAGCCCAGTACCTTCGGATTTACTCAGCCGCTGGTGTCACCATTAACCGCTGGCAGAGCTACTACAGCAAGGCCGTGTTGCTCAATGGTGATCTCTGGCTCAGCGTTGCATTCACAGCGCAGGGCTTTACAGAAGGCGCCAGCGGCGTTGAATCTGACATCAGCATCACAGCGCCCGCAACCGGCATTGTGGTGGCGGCATTTGAAGCAGCACTTCAGAATGCCTACCTGGTGGATCTGACCACCTACCAGTTCGATGCGCTCAACGGGAACGATGTTCCGCAGACAGGGCAGGAGCTGATCGCGTCATACACCGGTCAGGTGGTGGGCGGCAGCGGCAGCCTGACCAGTCTCGAGATGACCCTGGGCGCACCGGTTGCTGCTGTTGGCGCTCAGGTGCCACCACGCACGCTGACCAGCGCGATCATGGGCACTGGGTTCCGGCCATGACGTTCAGAGGATCAACCACTCCGCTCAGCACTCCATCAGCCGCGCCTACCGGTGGCGGCAAAGCGCTTGACATTCCGTTCTTTGCGCAGGACTTGAACCCAGCGCCGGTCATGAGCATTCAGACCGGCATCGTGCCACCACCTGCCACGTCGCCACCGGCGGCGGTGACCAGGCCGCTGGATGTGGCACAGCAAGCTGCCAGCCTGGGCGATGTGGTGCCGATCGTCTTCTGCCGCCAGGTCGCCGGCGTTGGCGGTGTGCTGATCAGCCCCAGCGCCACTGAAGCGCGATTTGTGAACAGCGCCACCAATCAAGTCACAGCGTTCTACTTGCTGGTCTTGGGCGAAGGATTGATGGATTCGATTCCGGTGCGTGATGTGTTCTCCGGCGGTTGCCGCCATGGCAGCCACACTCAAACCTTCAACCGTCGCGCGGGCGATTGGATCCCAGAAAATGCCATCGTGCAGCGCAGTGGCTACACGCTGCCAAACTGCCCGCAGAACTGCGGCAGCATTGGCAGCTACCCAGGCATCTCAACGCTCAGCTTCTCGCGGCAGGTGGCTGATGGCTCAACGCTGTGGGACCGGCAGGTGCATCTGTTCATTCGCGGCGGCATGTATGTGCAGCGGTTAGCAGATCAGGCCTTTGGCCCCAGCGATAACTTTGCAGACCTGACCAACTGGCTGCTTGCCAACATCGGCGGATTGAATGCCAACCTGATTGATACAGCAGGCCTGACCACGGCCGCGCGATTCCTCGGCGCCAATGGTTTGAAGTGTGACTGCGTGCTGAAGGAAAGCATCAACTACGAGGAGCTGATCACGAAGTGGGCGCCTTACTTCCTGGTGCGTGCCAGCCGCGTGCAAGGCAAACGCGGTTTGAAGCCGCTGGTGCCAACGCTGGTGGATGGCTCGATCAACACCACCAGCTCAGTGGCGGTGTATCAGTTCGATGAGGATACGATCCTGCTGGATTCGTTCCGCATCGAATACAGCGACCTGACGCAGCGGCAGCCGTTTGTAGCGCAGGTGATGTGGCGCCAGCAGGCAGAAGATGACATCGGCATCATCCGCACCGTGGAGCTGCGTTACTCCGACACCGCACGCACGAACCTATCAATCGAAACGCATGACCTCAGCGAGTTCTGCACCAGCGGAATGCACGCTGCCAGGTTTGGCGCCTACCTGTTGGCCAGCCGCGTGAACATCACCCACTCAGTCACGTTCAAAGCAAGGCCCCAGGCGCACAACGTCAGCGTGAGTGTTGGCGACCTCGTGCGCGTCAAGCTGCCGCGCGCATCGGTAGGCGTTGGCGAAGCTGTGCATGACTTCCTCTATGAGGTGGTCACCATGGGCAAATCGCTGGAAGGTGTGGTGAGCTACGAGTGCATCCACCATCCAGTAGATACGCTGGGAAGAAGCATCGTGGCAGTTGCGGTGGCCAATGTTCCCTATACAGCTGGCCTGGTGGATACCGCCAAGACCGGCCCCAGCTGCGACGCTGATGCCGGCCGCGCGACGGATTCAACCATCCCGGCTGAGGTTTACATCCAAGTGATCGACCCGCCGGCACCGCTTGATCCTGCTGTTGAGGATGCTGTGGTGCCATCGGATGAGGTGCTGATCGGCAACGTGCCAGTGCAAGGCACAGCAAGCGGCACCGTGACCAATCCAGACGACGGCCTGGATAGCTACGGATGAGCACCTTCCCTGCGCTGGTACCAAGCAGCCGGACGTTCACGCCCGGGAGCTACCCGAACACGGCTTACCAAGGCGTGAACGGCATGGAGAACCGCGTGCGGCATTCCAACGTGCTGATCGACTCGACGCTGCAGCTTGAGTTCATCGGCCTGAGCGAGGCGCAGGTGTTGGCGATCCTGCTGCACTACCAGGCGCGCCGCGGGCCATACGGCAACTTTGGATTGCCGGCTGAGGTGATGAGCGGCGTGAGCAGCGTGGCTGATTATTCGTTGCAGGGTTACGCATGGAGCTATGTCGAGCCGCCAACGGTTGAGGATTATCCCTGCGGCAGCCATGGTGTCAGCGTGACGCTGAGCAGCTCTGTGGCGCCGACGGCGGACATTTTGCCGTTCACGACGACCATTGCGATTGGATTGAGTGCTGGTCGTGGTGCAGCTGCTAATGGCACTTCACAGACGCTGGCGCTGACGCTATCAAGGACTGGCGCACCTGGCGTGATTGTTGAAGTGCCTGCGCTGGTTGCTGTGTTCAGACTGCGGTTCCCGGTTTCGTAGCCATGGCTGTAACTGTTCACCTATTTAACATCTCCGATGTTGTTCGCTATGGGATTATCCAGAAGGATAAGACTGTTGCTTTTGCAGGCAGAAACCCCTTCTACTTGACCCTTAGAAGCGTTGGCATAGCGTCGACAACTGGTGGCTATGAGTTGTTGCGCGAATGGAACGGCACCTATTCCAGCGCAGGCGCAAACGAGTTATCTACTGGCAATGGTTACACCAAGGGCGGAAAGGCATTGCAGAATGTGCGAGTTAACTACGCATCAGGCGAATTGACAATGGCGGCCGATGATGTTGGATGGAGCGCAACCGGATCCGGCATCGCCGCACGATCTGCATTGTTGTGCTACGAGCTACCGCAGGCCAGGTCAAACAATGGAGCATCGCTTAATGATCCGTACACCGCATCAATAGCGCTTGCGTTGATTGATTTTGATGCACTGCTGACTGCCAGTAATGGCACAGCCTTTACTGTGCAGTGGCCATCTGCTGGCATTTTCAAATTCACCATGGCATAAAGCAATGGCAGTAACCGTCAACATCTACCAGCAGTCTGCCATTCGGTATCTTGCAACTTATGGCATGGATCAGCAAGACGCAAAAACCTTCTGGTTTAAAAAGCTAGGAACGGTGTTCGCTCTGCTGTGCAGCACTGATGTTGCGCAGTTCGACAGCAGCTACACCGGCCGCGTTGACCAGCTGCTGGGTAGTGGCGTAACTGAACTGCCTACCGCCAAAGGCTACGCCAAAGGTGGTCAGTACGTGCAAAACCTTTACACCTACTATAACGGCCCTGGCCCGTTTGACTTTCTCCAAGAGTCTAGTTTAATTCGCGGCAGCAAGCTTTTAGAATTGCGGCCTGCGTCTCAAGGATTCCCAGGTTCAGGTGACACAATCAACTGCTTTAGGTGGGTGCCATCAGGCACGCTAAGCGCAAAATCATTGCTGCTTTGTTTGCAGACACCCTTGAATGCCGCAAATTCGTCGGAGCCAATTTATAGCGCAGCGTACCCGCTGGCAATGGTTGATTTTGGCGGCACTGTTACGGGCACGCCTGGATCTGTGCTAGCAGTTCCTTATCCAATCGTGGCTACTGCAATTCGCTGGACAATAGACTGAATCACCAGGAGCGTGCAGCATGGCTTCCTTTGTCTACAACTCGGTGCTGACTGATCTGATCAACGGTGATCTGGATTTTGCGGTTGACAGCTTCAAGCTGTTGCTAGTTGGCGTCGGCTACACGGCCAGCAAGGACGGGCACGACCGGCGCAATGATGTGAGCAGCGAGATCTCCGGCACGGGCTACACCGCTGGCGGCAACGCCACCACCTGCACCATTACCAACGACACCAACAAGAAGATCCTCACCTTCTCGTCGGTGTCGTGGCCATCAGCCACGTTTACAACTGCAGGCGGCGTGATCTACAAAGCGCGCGGCGGTGCGAGCAGTGCTGATGAACTGGTTGCCTACCTGAACTTCAGCGGCGAGGTGGTGTCAACCGGCGGCACCTTCAGTGTCAGCACCAGCGTGATCACGCTGGCGAACTGATGGCCACGTTCTGGGAGGAATGGGACTGGCAGCCGCAGGAGCCATTTCTCTATGGTGCGATCACCACAGCGTCATACCCAACACTGACGCCAACCGGCCGCAGTTACAGCATGGGCCGCTTTGCTGTCTCGCGTGAGGTTGGCTTTGGTGGCGGGCAGGTGAAGTTCCTGCACAGCAGCCGCGTCAGCAACCTGACGATGGAGCTGAGCTATGAAAACCTGACCCAGGCCGAGATGGCCAGCATCCGTGATCACTACCGCGGGCAGCAGGGTTCATTCGTCAGCTTCCTGCTGCCGGCTGAGATCTGGGCAGGCCAGTCGAGCGTGTCCAACATCGTGCCGGCTGGGATGCGCTGGCGTTACCAAGAGCCACCGGAGGAGTCGCAGAAGCGTGGTGGGTACGTGGACACCACCGTGTCGCTGGTGACGGATGGCACATGGCTGCCAAGCATTGAGCCGCTGCCTGGCTTCGAGCTTGGCGTGAATGTGATCTGGAATCCAGGCGCTGCAACGCAGACCGGCGAGATCGACCTGGTGGTGAATGTGGCGTGGGTCGCTGGAGCGGCTACTGGAGCCGCAGCTGATGACGATGGCTTTGCGGCGTCGCTATTCTGGAATGAAGATCAATACACCACCTGGCGGTGATCAATGGCAGCGCCAAACATCAAATCAGGCAGCTCGGTCACGACGGTCGTCGGTAAGACCGTGGGTTATGCCGTGACCACCTCAATGGCCGCCGCACTTAGCAACGCCGCCAGCAGCGGCAAGGTACTGAAAATCAATTCGGTGTACTGCGCCAACGTGGATGGCACCGCAGGAGCTGACATCAGCTTGGAGCACTACAACGGCACGACGGGGTTTGCCATTGGCAAAACGATCACTGTGCCAGCCGACGCCACCCAAGTTCTCGTGACCCGCGAGGCGTACATCTACCTGGAGGAAGGTCACAGCCTCCGCGCACAGGCCAGCGCTGCTAATGATCTGGAGCTGGTCATCAGCTACGAGGACATCAGCTGATGCTTGGCTTCAACGGCGGTTTGATGGGCAAGAGGCGCAAGCAGGAAGCCACGACGCCAGGGCTGTGGTTCCCAAATGAACGGGCAATCATTGTCGGCTCAGATCCCTATTGGGATAATGTTGTATTGCTGTTGCAGCCCAACGAAGAGGCCAACAATTCCACAGTGTTCACCGATCTAAGCAGCTACGGCAGAACGCTGACCGCGAATGGCAATGTAAAAATTGACACAAGCGTTACCAGATTTGGTAGGCCGACAATCCTGGCTGATGGCACAGGAGACACTATTTCGGCGGCGGATAGTGCAAGCCTGGAGCTAAGCAGCTCAAACTTTACGCTAGAAATGTGGCTGGAACCGTTCTCTCAAACGCGCCAGTACGTCACACTAATTGGCCGAAGTGATCTAAACTATACAGGCGGTACCTGGCTACTGCTAGTCAACTATCAAAGCAGCACTAGCGGCGAGATTGTTTTCTATGCAGAAAATAATGCTCTTACTTTCCAAACCACCGGTGTTAATGTCAGGGACGGCAACGCACACTTCATACAGGTTGTACGCACCGGCAATGTATTCGACATCAACGTTGACGGCACAAATAGGGCAACAACAACCAACAACCTTGCATTTAGCAACTCCACATTCCCGCTCAAAATCATGGGCGAAGATGGTTCGTCGCCTAACAGAGACGCTGCAGCCAATGTCGGAGCCGTGCGCCTGACCATTGGAGTTGCAAGGCCTAACGTCGTCCCAACAGGCCCATTTCCTGTCTACTGATGGCGATGCTATACTCCCACCTCCAATCCACCCCAGCGCCTCTCCCTCACCGCATCCGCTTTGCGGACGGCAGCACCCGCACCGACAGCACCACCTTCGCGCCCGACGAGCTGGAGCGTGCCGGATACAGCGGCCCTTACGAGCGCCCTGAGTGCAATCCCAAGCTGGAAACGATCGCCTGGGACAGCGAGGCGCTTGAGTACGTCGTGCGCCCCTACAGCTTCGATGAGCTGCAGGCGCAGTACGCCAAGATCCGCCAGCGGCGCATCGAGCTGCTGCAGTCCTGTGACTGGACGCAGATCACCGACTACGACCTCGGCGCCGATCGTGACGCCTGGGCCGCCTACCGCCAGGCCCTGCGCGACCTGGCCGATGCGCCCAACCCGTTTGACATCACCTGGCCGCAGCCGCCTGCACCCTGATGGCTTCCTTCATCTACAACTCCTGCATTGATGACATGGCGCGCAACGCCATCGATTTCGACACCGACAGCTTCAAAGTGATGCTGGTCACTTCGTCCTACAACGCGGACAAGGACACGCACCTCAAGCGTTCCAGCGTCACCAATGAAGTCAGTGGCACGGGCTACACCGCTGGAGGCATCAGCGTGCCTGTCACCGTCACCAAGGACACCGCTAACGACAAGGTGACCATCCAGTTCGCAGCGGTTTCCTGGACCAGCAGCACCATCACCGCACGCGGCGCGGTGTATTACAAATCCCGCGGCGGACTAGCAAGTGCTGATGAACTGGTTGCCTACAACGACTTCAACAGCAACATCACCACCAGCAACGGCACCTTCTCCCTGGCGGCCAGCACGCTGACGCTGGTGAATTAGACTGTCTGAATAGCCTGAGCCATCAGCGCATCAGCTATGGCGCCCACACCGGAAGACATCACCAGCATCGCCGTGGCATTGCTGGCTGGCTCTGAACTGCTGGCAATCGTGCCTGGCATTCGCGCTAACAGCTGGACCCAGCTGATCCTCGGCGCATTGCGTGGCATTGCCTCCCGCAAGCGGTGATGACACCAATGGGTAACGAGCCATCACACGGCGAGATCTTGCGCGCCATTGGTGTACTCGAAGGCCAGCTGAAGCAGCTGCTGGATGCCGCCATCACCGATGGCCGCGAACGCAGCAGCATTGGTGAACGTGTCGGCAAGCTTGAAACCAAGATGGCGCAGGTGGTGATCCTCGCCATCGTTGCCGCGATGCTCAGCCCCATCGTCTGGTCAGAAGTCAGAGGCGCCTTTGCTGATCGGCAGCCTGTCATCCAGCAACACCGGCCATGACCAGGCGCCTGATTGATTGCGTCAAGCACTCCAACCTTGAGCTGGCGCATCACCGCGCGTTCTGGGAGGCCGTGGAGAAGCACCTGCCCGCGGGCGCACTGGAGAACAACGGCGAGCTGGGCAGCATCTGGAATGCAGCGGTGCCGAACACACCAGCGGCCTGGCTGGCGCCGGCCCGGGCCATCGTGCGTGAGTTTGAAGGCTGCCGCCTGGTGGCCTACAAATGCCCCGCCGGTGTGTGGACCATCGGCTGGGGGCAGACCACACTCAACGGCCGCGCCGTCCAGCAGGGTGACACCATCAGCCAGCAGCATGCTGATGCGTTCCTGGATGCTGAGCTCCAGGGCACTGGTGCGCAGCTGCTGAAGCTGCTGCCGATGGCGACCAAGTGGCGCGCCAATGAGATTGCCGCGCTGATCAGCTGGGCCTACAACGTCGGTCTCAGCGCTGTCGCCAGCTCCACGCTGCGCAAGCGCCTGCATGCTGGTGATCCACCGGCGGTGGTGATCCAGCAGGAGCTGCCCCGCTGGAGCCATGCCGGTGAAGCAGTGCTCGCTGGCCTCGAGCGCCGGCGCGCAGCTGAGGTGGCCCTGTTCAACAACGGCCGGCCGGTGGTGCAGCAGCCGCCGGCCAAGCTGACGCCTGCATCAGACTTCGCCACCCGCATCACGCCGCACATCCAGCTGGGTGAGTTTGCGTTGTGGCAGGAGGCCCGGCGCTTTGATCATCAACACCAGCTGGACACCGCGGCAGAGCTGGCGGCATTCCTCGAGCGTGTGCGCGCGCAATTCGGCAATCGTGCGGTGGTGATCACCAGCGGCTACCGGCCGCCGGCGGTGAATCGCGCTGTTGGTGGTGCCAGCGCCAGTGAACACCTCTACAACGCACCCAGCACCGGCGCTGTGGACTTCAACGTGCCAGGCGTTGACATCAAAGCAGTGCAGGCCTGGTGTGATCAGCACTGGCCATTCAGCATTGGCTATGGCGCACCCAAGGGCTTCGTGCATCTGGGCATCAGAGCCGGCCGGCCCCGCGTGCGCTGGGATTACTAGGGCAACTGCCGGCCGCGCGAGCGCAGCACCGCCTCGAGGATCGTCAACGCGCTGCTGCCGCTGCTGGCGGTGATCAGCTGATCAGCGGTGACCACCAGCCAGCACGCAGAGCCGCGATCGTCTACGCCAACCGTGATGAATGGCGCCTGCTCAGACTGACCTGATGGCTGCTGATGCGGCATGAGCTGGCTCGATCCAACCCTCAGCCTGGCCACTGAACTGCAGATGGAAACCGACCGCCGGCGTGCGGTGCGCCTCAAGCTGCAGGAGCTGCAGCAGCAATCCGATCGGCTGATTGTGCAGTGGTACACGCAGCAGCATCTGCTGAACCAGGCGCTGCGGCGTGTGGCCTGCCTCGAGGTGGAGCTGCTGCTGGCAAAGGCTGAACCGTCGCTACCTGGTCCGAGTGAGCGCTACATGGAGATGGCGCGGGAGCTGCTGGCCAGAAACTCAGCTGAGCTGTGATCACCAGCAACCGCGGCCTGCGCTCCACCTTCACCCGGGGTGGCAGCACCGCCACCGGCACCGTGATCAACTCCAGCTGCACAGCCATCTGCTGCAGCTGCTGCTCCACCGCCTGCAAGATGACCTCCAGCTTGCGTGTGCTGATGCCCGCCGCTGTGGCCACCTCCTTACGGCTGCGCTGCACACCATCAAGGCCATGCGCCTGACGCACCAGGCGCTGCTCACGCCTTGGCAGCCGGCTGATCAACTGCTGCAGCTGCTGCGCCTGCTGCCGCCGCTGCTCCTGTTCTTCCTGATCCTCGAGCGTGGTGTCATGGGTGGCGATCAGATCGCCCAGCTCCATGCCGCCGTCATCAGCGATCACCCGATCCAGGCTGCCGATCGGCTGCATGTTCACCAGCAGCTGCTCGAGCACGCGATCGGATACACCAAGCGCTTCGGACAGCTCCTGGCGTGATGGCTCGCGGCCGAGCTCCAGCAGCAACCGCCGGCGGATGGCACCAAGCCGGCCGAGGTGTTGCGAATGGATCGCAGGGATGGACACGGTGCGGCCGTGCCGATCCGCCCAGTTCGTGACCGCCTGCCGAATCCACCAGTAGGCGTAGGTGGAGAAGCGGTAGCCACGCGCTGGGTCGTACCGCTCCACCGCCGTGATCAGACCCAGGTTGGCGGCCTGGATCAGATCATCGTGGCTGTGGCCCTTGGCCAACCTGTTGCAGTGCTTCGAGACATAGCTCACCGCCAGGCGCAGGTTGGCTTCGATGAATCGACGCTTGGCACGCTCACCGCGGCGGCGGATGCCTGGCGGGCAACGATCTGGAAATCCCGGATGGTTCAACCATGCCTGGATGGCAGTGCCGAGCTCGATCTCCTGCGCTGGGCTGAGCAGCGGATACCGACCAATCGTCTCCAGCCACCAGCCCAGACCTGCAGAGCTCATGTCACTGCAGCCGCCACAGCACCGCCACCACCTGCAGCAGCTGCAGGCAGATGGCCGCCAGCATCAGCTGATGCAGCCGGCGCAGATCAGCAACCGGCACCACGCGCACACCGCTTGAGCGGTTGACGCCATGGCCGCGCATAAAGGGCAGATCAACCATGGCGACCTCGCCGCAGGATGTGCTGCACAAACCGCACGGTGTCATCAGCTGACAGCAGCACCTGCTCCGGTTGCGCCTGGGAGCGCCACCACAAGCGCAGCTCAGACTCGATGGCCTGAGCGGCAATCGACGCATCAGCAGTGCGCATGGCGTCAACAGTTGCGCGATCCATCAGAAGGGTGCCTCCTCATCGTCCGCAAACTCGTCCACATACTCAGACGCCTGGCCAACCACATAGCCGTCCTGCTCATCGAAGCCATCGGCAACCTTGTCGCCTGGATCTTCGCGTGGGATCAGCGTGACCACCTGCACCGCTTTCGGTTGCAATGTGATGCCACATCCCTCAGAGCGATTCCACGGATACACCGTGAAGCCGATGATCAGCTCAGAGCCGTTGCCGATCTCCTGGCCATCCCATGGCTGCTTCTTGGCATCCACCATCCGCGGACCCTTGGTGAAGGTGCCGTCGTCGTTGCTGAAGCGGTTGGCCTTGAAGCGCACCACCGTCTTGGTGGCATCGTCCTTGTCAGGCCGCCAGGGTTCACCCTTGGCGCTGCGTGATTTCTTGGCGCCGTGCTGCGCTACAAACTCAGTCTCGAGCTTGGCCAGGAAGGCCTTATGCGCTGCGTTGTTGTTGTCCAGCACCAGCTCGCAGCTGTAGCTGTACTTGCCTTCGTATTCGTCGGCGTTGATCAGGTGCGCCCAGCGCACTGGCGCCTTGGGGCTATAGAAGGTTTCAGAAGCCATGGGTTCAGTTCAGAGGAGGAAGGCCCGCACCAAGGCGGACAAGGTGATGAATCGCGCCAGATCGACTGAGCTGGTGCTTGGTCATGACAGCCGTGACGGCCTGCAGGGCATCTGGATGCAGCACCGTCATCACATGGGTGGACGGTGGCCGGCGCTTTGGTCTGCCGTATGGCTGCGGCTTTGGCTTGGTCATGCCTGCACCTGCCAGCGCCGTGGGTATTCATCCGCCGGCGCAATGCAGACCACCGGCACCAGGCGCCAGCTGCTGGCATCCAGCTCGAGGCGCCGCAGGCCTGCAGCTGCTGTTGCAGGATCCAGCACCAGCCAGGCCGCATCAGGCTGCATCGTGGTCCTGCCGCTCGGGTCGAGATAGCAGCCGGATGTGCTCTCGATGATCCAACCGTGGCGGCTGATCCAGGATCGCCTGCAGCTCATCACAGCAGCGCTCGATCGTGTCGATGGTGCGCCCGCAGCTGAGCAGCTGGCCGATGTCGCCAAGGGTGACGACGGCTGGCATGGCGTTGAGCTGCAGCTGCTGGAGATCGCTGGCCTGCTGGCAGGCATCAACGGCACGGCGGAGCAGCTGACGGAAATGGGGATCATTCACTGATACCCCCTGCCGCTTCGATGCTGAAGCGATCGATGAACTCGAGGTGCTTGAGCTCGGTGATCAGCGGAATGATCGAGCGTGCATCCCGATCAACGCGGAAGGCATCACGAAACGAGATGGTGAACGCCTTCCTGGTGGCCGCATCCATCGCCTTGCACATGGCCACCGCAGTGGCCTTCTGCTGATCGTCCAGCAGTTGGCTGGCTGGCTGCTGCTCGGGTTCGGCTTCGGGTTCTGGATCGACAGGTGCCGCCGGCCGCACTGCAGGGCAAACGACCGGAGCGGCATCGTCGCC
>Ga0315903_10005352_pt1 | contig 16767 bp, 16 predicted proteins | sample LakEriMetagenome_7_FD_203524 | JGI IMG/M metagenome (GOLD analysis project Ga0315903, IMG submission 203524) | Freshwater fungal communities from buoy surface, Lake Erie, Ohio, United States - Buoy 2 MA119 | ecosystem: Environmental > Aquatic > Freshwater > Lake | place: USA: Lake Erie, Ohio...
AGGGAACTGTGTCCACCGCCGGCGACGTCGCCCGCACGGCGATGGGCGAGGTTCGCCTCACCGGTCGACGCGACGCGGGTGGAATCCGCGTGGTGCTGCGCCCGGAACAGCTCGAGATCGTCGGGGCTTCTGTGGCGGATGCCACAGGAACGGTCGTGTCACGCAAGTTCTACGGACACGACGGCACGGTCGTCGTTCGGCTCGCAGCGGGGCCCGAGGTCTCCGTGCGCCTGCACGCCACTCTGCTGCCGGAGGTCGGTGCCGAGGTCGGGGTGCGCGTGAACGGTCCCGTGCTCGCCTTCGACTGAACGCGATCAGCCGCGGCGCGCCTGCATGACGGCGGCCACGACCTTGCCGTCGGCCTTGCCCTTCGAGGCCTTCATCACCCGGCCGACGATGGCACCGGCGGCCTTTTCCTCGCCCGCGCAGAACTTCGCCCACGCGTCGGGGTCGGCCGAGATGGCGTCGTCGACCATCGCCTCCACGGCCGAGGAGTCGAGCGCCTCGAAACCCTTGGACGCCGCGATGGCGGCGGCGTCACCACCGCCCGCAGCGACGATGTCGGCGAGCACGGCCTTGGCCTGCGTGGCGGTGATGCGTCCCTCCTTCTCGAGGAGGGTGAGGGCCGCGAGGTCGGCGGCCGGCACGCGGGGCGAGGAGCCTTCGTCGGCATAGGCCTGCTGCACGTGCACGAGGGCCCGCACCGGGTCGCCACCGGCCCCGGCCACCTCGGCGACGTAGTCATGCTGACCGCGCTCGACCACCACCACCACGGCCTCGGACTGCTCGTCGTATCCCGTCAGGGCGGAGAGTGCCGCGCGGCGAGCGGCGGGCAGGGGCGGCAGGGCCGCGCGCACCTGCTCGATCCACTCCGGCGAGGGATCGAGGGTGACGAGGTCGGGCTCGGGGAAGTACCGGTAGTCGTCGGCGTCCTCCTTGGTGCGCAGCGTGTGGGTGCGACCCTCGGCGTCGTCCCAGTGGCGAGTCTCCTGGCGAACGGTCCCGCCCGTCTCGATCAGGTCGATCTGTCGCCGCGCCTCGTAGTCGATGGCGCGTCCGAGAGCCCGGATCGAATTGACGTTCTTGATCTCGCATCGGGTGCCGAACGGCGTGCCCGGCTTGTGGACCGACACGTTGGCGTCCACGCGCATGGACCCTTCCTCCATCTTGGCGTCGGACGCACCGATCACCTCGAGGATGGCCCGCAGTTCGGACACGTAGAGACGCGCCTGCTCGCTGGTGCGGATGTCGGGTCGGGACACGATCTCGACGAGCGGTACCCCGGCACGGTTGAAGTCGATGAGCGAGAAATCACTGCCGTGGATGCGTCCGGTGGCCCCGCCCACGTGCGTGCTCTTGCCCGTGTCCTCCTCGAGGTGGGCGCGCTCGACGCCCACGCGACTGCCGTCGGGGAGGTCGAGGTGACCGTCGGCGTTGAGGGGAAGGTCGTACTGGCTGATCTGGTAGGCCTTGGGCATGTCGGGGTAGAAGTAGTTCTTGCGGTGGAAGATGCACCGCTGCACCCGGCAGTTGAGGGCGAGCCCGATGCGCATCGCCAGTTCCACCGCGCGACGGTTGAGCACGGGGAGGGCCCCGGGCAGACCGAGGGTGACGGGATCGATGTTCGTGTTGGGTTCGTCCCCGAAACGGTTCGGCGACCCGCTGAAGAGCTTCGTGCGGGTGGCGAGTTCCACGTGGACCTCGAGACCCACCACCAGTTCCCAGCCCCCGGGCAGCAGCGCATCGCTCACCGCGCACCCCCCGCAGACTCGAGAGCGCCGCCCACGGCGAACATCGCCTCCTCGCCGAGTGCCGGCGCGAGCACCTGGATGCCCACGGGCAGGCCGTGGGCACCGGTGCCGAAGGGCACGCTCATGGCCGGGTGCCCCGCGAGGTTCACCGGGATCGTGAAGATGTCGCACAGATACATGGCGAGGGGATCGTCCGACTTCTCCCCGAACGGGAAGGCGACCACGGGAGAGGTCGGAGTGAGCACCACGTCGGCCGCTTCATAGGCGCGGGCGAAGTCGTCGGCGATGAGTCGGCGCACCTTGAGGGCCTTGCCGTAGTAGGCGTCGTAGTAGCCCGCCGACAGCGCATACGTGCCGAGCATGATGCGGCGCTTCACCTCGTCGCCGAAACCGGCGGCGCGCGTCGCCCCGTACATCGAATTGGTGTCGGCGGCAGGTACGCGCAGTCCGTAGCGCACACCGTCGAAACGCGCGAGGTTGCTGCTCGCCTCGGCGGGAGCGATGAGGTAGTAGGCGGTGAGGGCGTAGGTGAGACTCGGCAACGACACGTCGACCACCTCGGCCCCGGCGGCACGCAACGCCTCGAAGGACTCCTCGAGCCGCGCGGTGACCTCGGGCTCGCTGCCCTCGGGAAGGTCGACGATGCGCCCGATGCGCATCCCCTCCACGCCGCGGCGCGATGCCGCACGCAAATCGGGAACCTCGCGCGGAATGGAGGTCGAGTCGAGGGCATCATGCCCGGCGATCGCCTCGCACACGAGGGCGGCGTCATCGACGGTGGTGGCGAAGGGCCCGATCTGGTCGAGGGAACTGGCATATGCGACGAGGCCGCGACGGCTCACGCGACCGTAGGTCGGCTTGACACCCACCACTCCGCAGAGGGCGGCCGGTTGACGGATGCTGCCGCCGGTGTCGCTCCCGAGCGCGACCGGCACGAAACCTGCGGCAACCGCGGCGGCACTGCCGCCGCTCGAGCCGCCCGGCACGCGCGAGATGTCGAGCGGATTGCGCGAGGGGCCGAAGGCCGAGTTCTCCGTGCTCGACCCCATCGCGAACTCGTCCAGATTCGTCTTGCCCACCATCACCGCACCGGCATCACGCAGACGCTCCACCACATGGGCGTCGTAGGGCGGCTTCCAGCCGGCGAGGATGCGCGACGAACACGTCGTCTCGATTCCGCGTGTGCACAAGTTGTCCTTCAGCGCGATCGGCACACCCGCGAGAGGACCCACCGGCCGGCCGGCGGCGACGTCGGCATCGACGCGATCGGCGGCTTCGCGCGCGTGCTCGGTGGCCACCAAATTGAAGGCGTTGATCTCACCGTCGCGAGCGGCGACCTCGGCGAGACTGCGCTCGAGCACCTCGCGCGCGGAGGTGCGGCCGGAGCGCACCGCGTCGGCGATCCCCGCGGCGGTCGCGGGGAGGTCGGCCGCGCTCATTCGGTCAATCCGATGATCGGGGGCACCCGGAAACGCCCGTCCTCGGCATCGGGTGCGGCGGCGAGCACCTCGGCCGTGTCGAGACAGGGCAGCTCCTCGTCGTCGCGCATGACGTTGACGAGGGGATAGGGCTGGGTCATGGGTTCGACGCCGGCGAGGTCGAGGGCATCGATGTCCCCGAAATGGCCCATCACCTTCGCCAATTGGGCGGCGAACACGCCCACCTCGTCCTCGCCGATGTCGAGCCGGGCGAGACGGGCCACCTTGGCGACGTCGGCGGTGGAGATGATCGCGTTGTCGGAGGGGGGCACGGACACGCCCGTCAGCCTACGAGCGCGCACCCGTGCCGGTGCGGGTCAGGCCCCGGGGTCGACCGGCGGGAACTCGGGCTGGCGCTTCTTGAGGAAGCTCACGACACCCTCGCGGAAGTCGGGCCGCAGCACCGACTCGCGCATGAGCGCGAGAGCGTCGTCGCTGGCCTCACCGAGGCCCTTGTCGGTGTCGGCCCATACCTGGCGCTTCATCACCGACATCGATGTCGGCGACACGTCGAGGGCGAGGCGCGTGGCGTACTCCATCGTGCGGGCCATCAACTCGTCGGCGGGATGGACCCGGTCCACGAGACCGAGCGCGAGGGCCTCGTCGGCCTCGACGATTCGCGAGGAGAACAGGATGTCCATCGCCGCCGAGTGACCCACGAGCCGAGGGAGGATCCAGGACATGCCGTACTCGGCGATGAGGCCGCGCTTCGAGAACGCGGCGGTGAACTTTGCCCGGTCGGAGGCGAATCGCATGTCGCACATGAGGGCCTGCACCATCCCCACACCGGCGGCCGCGCCGTTCACTGCGGCGATGACGGGCTTGGGGATCCGCGTGATCTCGTGCTGCATGCGTCCGTCGATGATGCTCGGCCCCGACGATCCCTGCTGGCCGGGCTCGCCCGAGAGCTCGGCCATGTCCGCACCGGCGCAGTAGCCGCGACCCGCTCCCGTCACCACGATGACGCGCACCCGCGGATCGGCGACGGCGGCGTCGATGTGCGCGAAGTACTCCACACCGAGCTGGCCCGTCCATGCGTTGAGACGATCCGGGCGGTTGAAGGTGATCAGGCCGATGCCCGGCTCGACCACCTCGTACAGGCACTCACTCATGGTCGACGACGCTAGACGCTGCGCCGGGGTCCCCCGAACGGGGACGACCGAACGACAGCCAGCCCACGGCGGCGAGGAACACCGCGGCGGCCACCCACTGGTTGAGCCGCAGACCGGCCCAGGAACGGGCCTCGTCGATGCGCAGTCCCTCGATGAGGAATCGCACGAAGGTGTACAGCGCGACGTACCCGGCGAACAGACGACCCGGGTCGGGGCGACGACGACGGTCGACCATCACGAGAACACCGGCGATCGCCAGACACGCGAGCGATTCGTACAGGAACGTGGGATGGAACGTGGTGCCCGGCGCGTAGCCCGCCGAGACCGCGGTCTCCGGCGACACCTCGAGTGCCCAGGGCAGTGTGGTGGGTCCGCCGAAGAGTTCCTGATTGAACCAGTTGCCCCACCGTCCGATGGCCTGGGCGACGGGGATCGCTGGTGCCGCGCATCCGAGGATGATGACGGCGTCGAGTCCGCGCACCCGCGCGCGCCAGAGTCCCACGACGACGCCGACGGCCACCCCTCCCCAGATACCGAGTCCGCCCTCCCAGATCTTGAACGCATCCAGCCACCGTCCCGCGAAACGGTCGGCGTCGGTGATCACGTGGTACAGGCGCGCACCCACGATGCCCGCTGGCACCGCCCACACCGCGATCGAAGAGAGGTCGTCGACGCTGCCCGCACCGCGCGCGGCCGCGCGGCGACCGGCGATCTGCACGGCTACCACCACGCCGACGGCGATCATGAGTCCGTAGGCGTTGAGCGTGAGCGGACCGATGTCGAGCGTCCCTGACGAGGGGCTGGGGATCGAGGCGAGCAGGTTCACCGGGTGACCCTGTCGGCGAAGGCGACGCTCGCGTCGAAGATGGTCTGCTTGTCGTAGTCCTGTGTGGCCACATGGAAACTGCGCTCCAACACCACGTGCTCGACGGGACCTCCGTACACCGAGGCGAGGTGGTCGGAGTCGGCCGGGGACACCACGTGGTCGTTCACGGAGGTGAACAACAGGAGGGGCATGCGCAGCGTTGCGTAGCGGGGAGCGATGTCGATGAGACCATCCACCTGAAACGACAGCAGCGGCGCCAACGGCGTGGCGTCATAGGCGGCCTCCGTGCTGTCCGGGTCGGCGATGTCGCTGCCGATGCTCTCCATCGTTTCGGTCCCCGCGGTCAGGAGCCCCCGGATGCCCTCGAGCACCTCGTCGGGCTGGGGCCGCACGGCCGGATTGATGCACACGATGCCGCGCGTCTCAGGATGCGTCAGTGCCGTCCACAGGGTGAGCGACCCGCCCATCGACAGACCCATCACCGTGATGCGGTCGGTGCGCGACGCGAGGCGTTGCCATGCGTCCTCCACGTCGCGCGTCCAATCGGCCCAGCGCGTGGGGATCATCTCGTCCACCACGGTCCCGTGACCGGCGAGCCGGGGCATCTCCACATGAAAGCCCGCCGCGACGCACGCCTCGGCGAGGCCGCGCATGGAACCGGGATTGCCGGTGAAACCGTGGAGCACGAGGACACCGGCGTCGCGGGTGCCGGCGTGCGAGAGCGGCTCTGCCCCGGGAATGATGGGTGCGGACACGGCGTCCCCTTTCGTCGCGGTGCTCGGACGACGCCGAGATGCTCCGACGAACGGTAGTCGCGCGGCGTCGAACGAGACGCCGTCCCCGTGCGGATGCAAGGTGTTGACCCCGACCGACCCTGCTGGTGGACTGTCGGGGATGGTGTCACCCCGCAGATCGCCCCGGGCGAGACGATTCGACGGTCACGCGCTCGTGGCCTTCGCCCCGGTGCTCCCCCTGTTGCCGGGGTGGCTGGCGGCGATGTGGCTCTTCTGGTGGATCCTCGTGAGGTTCGCCTGGACACCGTTCCCCCTGTTCGCGGGAGCGGCCTTCGCGCTCGGCGTCCTTCTCTTCGACCGCAACATGCAGAAGTTCGTCCTCACCCGACTGCTCGGGGCGCGTCGACCCACCCGAGAGGAGGCGGCGACGCTCGACGCGGCCTGGCGCCGAGTCACCCAGGCCGTCGGCACCGATCCGCGTCGCTTCGTGCTCGCGGTGTTCGACTCCGACGAACTCAACGCGTTCGCCTCGGGCGGCCACCTTGTCGTGGTCTCCAGCTACGCGATCCACAACCTGTCGGAGGACGAACTCGTCGGGGTCCTCGCCCACGAACTGTGCCATCACCTCGGCATGCACACGGTCGCGCTCACCGTCGCCCAGTGGCTCGCCATCCCCGTCATCGTGCTGGCCCGCATCGGTCTGGCCCTGCAGCGCGTCGCGGAGGCGGCGACCGACGCGTTCACCCGACGCGAGGGCATCCCCGAGATGGTCGGCCGCCTCGTGGCGGGCGTGCTCACGGCGGTGTCGTGGGTGTTCCTCGCGTTCCTCACCCTCTCGCGCTGGACGGGCAACCTCGTGGGCAAGGGCTCGGAGTTCCGCGCCGACGAGATGGTGGTGGCCATGGGCTTCGGACCGCAACTTCGCGACGCCCTGCGCGCCGTGCGCGGGAACGGCGACGAGAGGGGTCCGCGCGGATGGCGCGAACGCATCGTCATGTCGCATCCTCCGGCGCGCACCCGATTGGCCCGCATCGAGGCCGACCTGCGCGCCGTGCGGCGTCTGCGCTGAGCCGACCCGCATTGCGGGTCCGCCCCCGCCGCCGATAGGCATGGGGGCGATGACCAGCCTCCCGAACGACCCCTTCCTCGCCGCGGCCCGGGGTCTGGCCCACGACCGCGTGCCGGTGTGGTTCATGCGCCAGGCGGGACGCAGCCTGCCCGAGTACCGGGCGGTGCGCGGCGAGGGCAGCATCCTCGAGGCCATCAAGAAGCCCGACGTGTCGGCCGAGATCACCCTCCAGCCCGTGCGTCGCTACGGCGTCGACGCCGCCGTTCTCTACAGCGACATCGTCGTGCCGCCCCACGCGGTGGGCTTCGGCATCGACGTCGCTCCCGGCACCGGGCCGGTCGCGCCCGAGCCCTTCCGCTCCGCGGCCGACCTCGACCGACTGCGTCCGCTCGAACCCGGCGACATCGGCTACGTGCTCGACACCGTGGACATCCTCGTGCGCGAACTGACGGTGCCGGTCCTCGCCTTCGCGGGTGCGCCCTTCACCGTGGCCAGTTACCTCGTGGAGGGCCGACCCAGTCGCACGTACCAGAACACGAAGCGACTCATGCGCGCAGAGCCCGCGTTGTGGCACTCCCTCATGGAGCGCCTCGTGCAGCATTCCGTCGAGTTCATCTCCGGCCAGCTCTCGCGCGGTGCCGAGGCCTTCCAGTTGTTCGACTCGTGGGCCGGTGCCCTCTCGCGGCGCGACTACGACGAATGGGTGTTGCCCCACAGCCGGGCGGTGTTCGCCGGCATCGCCGCGCGCCACCCGGGCGTCGCCGGCATCCACTTCGGCATCGGATGCGACCATCTCCTCGAGTCGATGAACTCGGTCGGCAATGCGATCATCGGCCTCGACTGGCGCACGTCCATCGCCGCGGCTCGTTCGCGCCTCGGTGCGGACACCGTGATCCAGGGCAATCTCGACCCCGCCCTCGTGCTGGCGGGTACCGACATCGCCCTGGCCGGTGCCGCCGACGTGCTCGCCGACAATGGCGGCCATCCCGGCCACATCTTCAATCTCGGTCATGGCGTGCAGCCCGACACCGACCCCGGTGTGCTCGCCGCCGTCGTCGACTTCGTCCACTCGTCCACCGGAGGAGAGCCCCGATGACCACCGACAGAACCGCCGTGCTGCTCATGGCCTACGGCACGCCGCGCACCCGCGAGGAGATCCTGCCGTACTACACCGACATCCGTCGCGGCCGCCCGCCGACACCGGAGCTCCTCGAGGAACTCACGGCGCGCTACGAGGCCATCGGCGGATTGTCGCCCCTCGCGGGTCTCACCGAGGCCCAGCGCGACGCCCTGCAACGCGAACTCGACGCCCTTGCTCCCGGTGCCTACGAGGTGAGCCTCGGGTTGAAGCACGCGAGCCCCACCATCGAGGAGGCGACCACAGCCATCGCCGAGGCCGGCCACCGGCGCATCGTGTGCCTCGTGCTCGCACCTCATTACTCCTCTTATTCCATCGGTCAGTACGTGGGTCGCACCCGGGCCGTGGCCGAACCCCTCGGTATCGAGGTCGCCGCCGTCGAGTCGTGGGCCCGCGACGATGCCTTCGTCGGGTTCCTCGCCGCCGACGTGCGCGAGCGCCTCGCCGGGCTGCCCGAGCGCACCCGTGTCCTCTTCACCGCCCACTCGCTGCCCCAGCGCATCATCGACGGGGGCGACCCCTACCCCGACGAGCTGCGCGCCACCGCCGAACTGGTGGCTGCCCGCGCCGGGCTCGCCGCCGACGCCTGGTCGATCGCTTGGCAGTCGGCCGGTCGCACCCCCGAGCCCTGGATCGGGCCGGACATCCTCGAGGTCATCGATTCACTCGCCGCAGAGGGCTCAGCCGACGGCGTCCTCGTGTCGGCCTGCGGATTCGTCGCCGACCACCTCGAGGTGCTCTACGACCTCGACATCGAGGGCGCGCAGCGGGCCGCGTCGCACGGCATGGCTTTCGCCCGCACCCGCTGCGTCAACGACGACGCGGTCGTCATCGCCTCGCTGGCGCGCCGGGTGGTCGCCGCGTGACACGACGCGTCGTCGTCGTCGGCGGCGGCGTCACCGGCCTCACGGCGGCATGGACTCTGCTGTCGCGCGGAGCCGACGTCACGGTGATCGAGGCCTCACCCGCCACGGGCGGCCTCATCCGCACGAGCCCTTTCGCCGGTCTGCCTTCCGTGGATGAGGGGGCCGATTCGTTCCTGCGGCGCGTGCCCCACGCCCTCGCCCTCGCCGACGAGATCGGGCTCGCCGACGACCTCGTGTCGCCCACGGGAGCGCACGCGGCCATCTGGCACGACGGGCTGCACCCGATCCCCGTCGACATCGTCCTCGGCGTGCCCGCATCGATGCGCGCGGTGGCCGGCACGCGCCTCTTCTCGCCGCTCGGCAAAGCGCGAGCGGCGCTCGATACGGTCCTGCCGCGCCGCGACCACGGGGACTGTCTCGGTCGCCACGTGCGCGCGCGTTTCGGCACCCAGGTGCAGGAACGGCTCGTCGATCCTCTCGTGGGCAGCATCTACGCCGCCGACACCGACGACTACAGCCTCGCCGCCGTGCCCCAGATCGCCGCCCTCGCCGCAGAACGCAGCATGCTCGCCGCCGCGGCCACGGCCCGGCGCTCCGCTCCGCGGTCGAACGACCCGGTGTTCGCCGCTCCGCGTGCGGGCATGGGGGCACTGGTGACGCGTCTGGCCGAGCGCATCACTTCGTCCGGTGGTCGCATCGTCTCCGGCACGTCGGTGCAATCGGTGGAGCGCGCGGCATCGGGTTACGTCGTGCACGCCTCGGACGGCGCGCACGACTGCGACGCGGTGGTGCTCGCCTCGCCGGCCCGCGCCACCGCTCCGCTCGTGGCCGAGCTGGATCCGGCGGCGTCGGCACTGCTCGCTCGCTGGGTGCACGCCACCGTGGTGATGGTGACGCTCGCGCTCCCCGCCGACCAATGGCCGCGGAAGCTCACGGGGAGCGGTTACCTCGTGCCCAAGCCCGACCAACGCTGGCTCACGGCCGCTTCGTTCACCTCGAACAAGTGGGATCATCTTCGCCCCGACGACGGCTCGATGGTCTTGCGTGCCTCGCTCGGCCGCGACGGCCTGGTGGTGGACGGCTTCGACGACGACACGCTCGTCAACCTCACGCTCGCCGACCTCAAGCACCATCTCGGAGTGGACTTCACGCCCACCGCGGTGCGTCTCACCCGGTGGAACGCGTCGTTCCCCCAGTACCGGCCGGGGCACTTCGACCTACTCGCGCGCGTGGAGGCGTCGCTCGCGGTGCACGCCCCGGGCGTCGTGCTCGCCGGCGCGAGTTACCGCGGCATCGGGGTGCCCGCGTGCGTGCAGCAGGGCCGCGCCGCCGCCGACAAGGTGCTTATTGCCCAGCCGGATTGACTGCCACTACACTCCAGGCCATGACGCATCGCCTTCTCCGCCATGTTCTCGTTTCTGCCGGTGCCGCCTCGGTGGCGGTCCTCGGGATGCACGGGGTGTCCCTCGCAGGAAAAGCTGCGTACTTCACCCTGACGCCAAATTCGGTGGAACTCTCCACGGGTGGCTCCACCATCGTCACGCTGCCGATCACCTACGCGGACGGGGTCCCCACCGAACCCGGCGAATACGACGCATGGATGGTCATCGACGAGTACAGCCAGTCCGACGTCGCGTGCGATGCCCTGCCTGAGGGCCTGTCCTTCTCGTTCCTGCCGGGCACGTCGCCCACCTGGATGACCCAGGACGGTCGTCCCGCGTACTACTGGGGCGGCAACACAGTCGTGCCGGGTTCGACGATTTACAACAACGCGCCGACGGGCATCGCGATCTCGGGAACACCGACCGAGACCGGAACGTTCACCATCTGCTGGGGCGTCGTCGAAGGCGGCTCGTTCGACTTTCCCCCCGTCACCGCTATGGGACTCTGGGTACCCCTGAGCCTCAGCGTGACCGATGACCTGCCCGACACCGGGTCCGGCATCACGGGCCTCGTTCTCATCGGCATCTTCGCCGGAACTCTCGGAGCGGTGGCATCCGTCGTCGCGTCGCGCCGACGCATCATCTGACGCTCCACGACTACCGCCTGTGGATAACTGGGGCACGGTGATCCCGATTCACCCGAGACGGTCCCGGAAACTAGGCTGACCGTCCATGACCACGAAGCGACTCATCGCCCTCGCCGGAGCCCTGCTCTCGCCCGTGTTCTCTCTCGGTCTCGGTGTGGACATCGCCGACGCCGCTGTGTGCCCCACCAACCGACGCACGATCTCCCGCATGACCCTTCCGATCCACGGCGGGTTCACCTCTGCCAAGACGTTCACGATTCGCGGTTACTCGGGAGCGGGAACGCCGGAGGTCGTCCACTACGGACTCGGCCGGGATTCCAGCACCCCGTACCCCAACCCGCTGACAGGGGCACTCGCCACGGGCAACCTGCTCGTGGGTGGCCACAACACCACGCGGCTGTTCTACGGCAAGAACAATTACGACTACCACATGGTGTTCTTGCGCCAGAATCCCAAGCCTCCGTCGACCGCCAGCCTCGCCCGACGCACTGCATGGCTCACCAAGCACAACTCCTGGATGAGGGCCCGCCGATTGACGGTGACCCCCCACGCCCGCAAGAACCCGGCACCCTTCGCCCACATCCAGACCCTCCGGGCAGGCCAGATCATCAAGGTTCGTTCGGGTTGCTGGGTGCACTCCTACAAGGTGCTCGCCGGAACGCACGAGACGATCAACCCCAACCAGTCGACATATGCGCTGCGCCCGCCTCAGAGCACCAAGGCGTCGAGTGTCTTCTCCTCGAACGCCACCCTGCTCCGATCGGCGGGGATCTCGAGTGCATCCGCTCTCTCGACCTCGGCGAAGCTCCTCACCATGTACGGCTGCGTCAGGATCGGCAGCGACTATGCCGCCAAGCGCAAGATCGTGCGCGCGGTGTGGGTGAGCAAGAGCTGGACCGACGCTTCCTGACGACCGATACCGTTGCGCCATGAGGCGCCACGCCACTCCGCTGTTCGCGGGTCTGCTCGTCGCCTTCTCCATGCCCCCGTGGGGATGGTGGCCGCTCGCCCTCGTTGGCCTGGCTCTCTACGCCGGTGCGGCGCGCGCGCGCCGTGATGACTCTCCCTTCGCCACCGCATTCGTCTTCGCGCTCGGATGGTTCGTGCCGGCACTCGCCTGGATGTGGTGGCTCACCGCGCCCGGCTACCTCGTCACCTGCGCACTGTTCGCCGGACTGCACGGCGGGGCGGCTTGGGCGGCGTCGCGCTCGGCACCGCGCGATCCGTCGCGCCACGCGCTCGCCCTCGTCGCCTGGCACGGACTCGCCGAGACACTGCGCCTCGCGTGGCCCTTCGGTGGGGTTCCCCTCGCCACGCTCGGCATCTCCCAGGCCGCGTCCCCCCTCGCCCGTCTCGCACCGCTCGGCGGGGTCGTCCTCATCGCCGCCGCCACGATGTGGATCGGCTTCTCACCGCGCCGTCGCCTCCCCGTCGTGGCCGTCGCCCTCACCTGTCTCGTCGCACCGATCCTCGACGGCGTGTCCACGGGCAGCGGCACGGTCACCGTCACCGCCATCCAGGGCGGAGGGGAGCAGGGCACCCACGCCATCGACACCGACCCGCGCGAGGCCTTCGACCGTCATCTCGCCCTCACACGATCGCTCATGCCCGGCGGACGCGCCATGGTGGTGTGGCCCGAGAACGTCGTCAACATCTCGGGCAAGGGTCTCTTCATCGACAGCCCCGAACACGACGAACTCGTCGCAGAGGCGCGGCGACTCGGAGTACCCCTCGTCGTGGGGGTCACCGAGGATGCCGGCGAAGCCTTCACGAACGCCCAGATCGTCATCGATTCCGACGGCACGATCACCGACCGCTACGACAAGGTGCGTCGCGTGCCCTTCGGCGAGTACGTACCCCTCCGCGGTGTGCTCGCCTCGATGGGTGCGCCGGTGGACATGGTGCCCCGCGACGCCGTCGCCGGACGCGGAAGGGCGCGTCTCGACGTGCCGGTCGACGGCGACACCGTGCGCGTCGCCGTCGTCATCTCGTGGGAGGTGTTCTTCGGCGGTCGCGTCAACGAAGGAGTCGCCGATGGGGCGGCATTCATCATCAACCCGACGAACGGTTCCAGCTACACCGGCACCATCCTGCAGTCCCAGCAGGTGGCGTCGTCGCGTCTGCGGGCCCGCGAGCAGGGACGCTGGCTCGTCCAGGTGTCTCCGACCGGGTTCTCCGCATTCGTCTCCCCCGGCGGCGAGGTGCATGACCGCACCGGGGTGAGCGAGGCCGCCGTCATCGAACGAGCGATCCCCCCGGCCACGGGACGTACCCCCTACTCGCGTACCGGTGATGCTCCCGGCGTCGTAGGCCTTGCATTGCTCGCCCTTCTCGCACGGCGGCGTTCCACTCGGGAGTTTTCCACAGACCCCAAGTAAACTGGCCCGTCTATGCCGATCCCCGCGACGGCCGGCCGAGGCGACCCGAATGGTCCCCTGCGGATCGCCTACCTCACCTACCGCGGCAAGCCCCACGTCGGTGGCCAGGGCGTCTACACCCGACACCTCACCAAAGCCCTCGTCGACCTCGGGCACCACGTGGAGGTCTTCGGCGGTCAGCCCTACCCGGTGCTCGACGACCGCGTTCCCCTCCACAAATTGCCGAGCCTCGACATCTTCAACGACCAGTACCCGGGCCGTCTGCCCGCCTACTGGGAGATCAAGACCTGGCCCGACGTGGTTGAGGTGGGGCGGTTCCTCACCGGTCAGTTCTCCGAACCGCTCGCGTTCTCCAAGCGGGCCCTGCGCGCGCTGCGACCCCGCATCGGCGACTTCGACCTCGTGCACGACAACCAGTGCCTGGGTCGCGACATCCTGCGCCTCGAGAAGCTCATCCCCACGATCGTGACCCTCCACCACCCCATCACCAAGGACCGCGAGCTCGAGATCAGCCACGCCAAGAACTGGTTCAAGCGCCGCTCGGTGTCGCGCTGGTACTCGTTCGTCGGCATGCAGGGCCGGGTGGCCTCGCGCATGCCGCGCATCGTCGTGGTGAGCCAGAACTCCATCGACGACATCCACGCCGACATGGGCGTTCCCCGCGACCGCATGCGCCTCGTGCCGGTGGGCGTGGACGTCGACCTCTTCCGTCCCCTCCCGTCCGTGGCGCGCAGTCCCGGTCGTCTCATCACGACAGCATCGGCCGACGTGGCCCTCAAGGGACTCGCCTATCTCCTCGAGGCGATGGCCATCCTGCGCCGCGACCGCGACGTGACACTCACCATCATCGGCAAGCCCCGTGCCGGAAAGAGCATGGACCTCATCGAGTCGCTCGGGCTCCGACCGCACATCGACTTCGTCTCGGGTGTGCCCGACGAACGCATCGTCGAGCTCTACGCCGAATCCGAACTGGCCGTGGTGCCGAGCCTGTACGAGGGCTTCAGTCTTCCCGCCATCGAGGCGATGAGCACCGGAACGTGTCTCGTGGCCACCGACGGCGGCGCGCTCCCCGAGGTGACGGGCACCGACGGTGAGACCGTGCTGCAGTGCCCTGCCGCCGACGCCGCCGCGCTCGCGGCCGCCATCGCCCGGGGGCTCGACGACGGCGCATTGCGGGCCCGGGTCGGCGCCGCGGGACGCGAACGTGTGGCATCGCGCTGGAGCTGGCGCCACTGCGCGGAGCTCACCGTCGAGCAGTACCGCGAGGTGCTGGCCATGCGTGCAGGAACCGGAAGGACCCGCTGATGCTCACCGTGCGCTTCGACACCCTCGGCCTGAAGCCGGGCGAGGCCTTTCTCGACGCCGGCGCCGGTTTCGGACGTCACGCCTACGAAGCGGCGCGCCGGGGCGCCAGGGTGACAGCCCTCGACTGGGCCGCCGACGAGGTGGAGACCATGCGCGCCATGTTCCTCGCCATGATCGAGCAGGGCGAGATCGCTCCCGAATCCTTCGGCGGGGTGATGCGCGGTGACGCCACGCGTCTGCCGTTCCCCGACGCCACTTTCGACCGCATCGTCACCTCCGAGGTGCTCGAACACATCCAGGACGACGTCTCCGCCATCGCCGAGTTCGAGCGCGTCCTCAAGCCCGGCGGCACCCTCGCCGTCACCGTGCCCACCTGGTACCCGGAGAAAATCAACTGGATGCTCTCCGACGAGTACCACGCACCCAAGAGCCCCGGCGGACACGTGCGCATCTACAGCGCCACCGAACTGAAGGCCAAGTTGCGCACTGCCGGCCTGCGGGTGCGCGGCAGCCACCGGGCCCACGCGCTTCACTCCCCGTACTGGTGGCTCAAGTGCGCGGTGGGACCGCGCCGCGACGACCACCCGCTCGTGTCCCGCTACCGGCGCTTCCTGGAATGGGACATCATCGAGCAGCCCACCGTCACCCGGGTCGCCGAGCGTGTGCTGAGCCCGGTGCTCGGCAAGAGCTACATCGTCTACGCCACCAAGCAGGTCGTGTCGTGAATCGCCCCCATCTTCCCGGCATCCTCACCACCGCCGACCTCGCCCGCACCGCGGACTCGATCGAGACTCTGCAGCTTCCGAACGGGATGATCCCCTGGTTTCCCGGCGGACACTGTGACCCGTGGAACCACGTGGAGACGGCCATTGCCCTCGACATCATGGGGCGCCACGGGGCGGCGCGCGCCGCCTACGACTGGCTGCAGGACACCCAACACCGCGACGGCTGGTGGTTCAACTACTACCGCTCCGACGGCTCGGTGGAGGACGCCAAGCTCGACACCAACGTCGTGGCCTACGTCGCCGCCGGGGTGTGGGCCCATTGGCTCTGCACCGGCGACTCCACCGAGATCGCCCGCCGCTGGCCCATGGTGGACGCGGCGCTCAGCTGGGTGATGTCGATGCGGCGGGCCGACGGTCTCGTACTGTGGGCGCGCGAGGTCGACGAGGCACCGTGGGACTACGCCCTCCTCACCGGATGCTCGAGCATCAGTCACTCGCTGCGATGCGGTCATGCCCTGGCCGCGCTCGTCGGCGAAGTCCGTCCGGAATGGCTCGCCGCCGCCGAGAGGATTGATGCCGTCATCGCCAGCGACCTCGGGGCATTCGAACCGAAGGACCGCTGGGCCATGGACTGGTACTACCCCGTTCTCACCGGCACCATGACCGGGGCACGGGCCAAGGCGCGTCTCGCCGAGGGCTGGGACACCTTCGTCATGGACGACCGCGGCGTGCGCTGCGTGAGTGACGAGCAGTGGGTGACCGCGGCCGAGACGAGCGAGTGCGCCATCGCCCACGCCGCCGTGGGTGACCGCGAGACGGCCCGTGAGCTGCTGCTGTGGACCATGGCGCACCGTCGTGTCGACGGCTCGTACTGGACCGGCATCGTCTATCCGGCCGAGCCCGACAGGACCATGGTTCACTTCCCCGCCGAGGAGGCGAGCGCCTACACCGCGGCGGCCATCATCATGGCCGCCGATGCCATCAGCGGCGGTTCGCCCGCCGCGCCGCTCTTCACCGCGCGGGTTCCGGGCACCTCACGTACGCGCTAACCGTTCCGGGCGGGTCATGCCTCGCGGCGCAGCACGCGCAACGACCCCGTCGCCGACACCTCGGTGAACTGGCCCGAGTCGAGCGCGGGCCGGTAGATCTCGTCATGGGGCGGGCGCCCGCCGTCGGCGGGATCGGGAAAGACGTCGTGAATGGCGAGAAATCCGCCCGGTGCCACCTTCGGCGTCCACAGGGCGTGGTCGAGCCGTGCCGGTTCGATGCCGTGCCCACCGTCGATGAAGAGGAACGCAAGCAGTCCCTGCCATGCCCGTGCCACCGTGTGCGAGTCCCCGACGACGGCGACCACGC
>Ga0315903_10005355_pt1 | contig 16759 bp, 19 predicted proteins | sample LakEriMetagenome_7_FD_203524 | JGI IMG/M metagenome (GOLD analysis project Ga0315903, IMG submission 203524) | Freshwater fungal communities from buoy surface, Lake Erie, Ohio, United States - Buoy 2 MA119 | ecosystem: Environmental > Aquatic > Freshwater > Lake | place: USA: Lake Erie, Ohio...
GCCAAAGTTGACGGCATTATTGCGATGATTATGGCTCTTCACTGCCATTTGGATAACGTATTTGTAAGCGATTCATTTGGCTTTAGGTCGCTGGAGTGGTAAAGTATGTGGAAATAGGAGCGAATCATGGGTATTCTTGATATTTTCAAGCGCAAAGATGTAGGCCAAAACGAGGCCAACACACTCTTTGGACAGACCGCTTTGGGCAACAATATCGTCTATCAAGGCGATAACAAGCGTCCAACGGTCAATACTCAGATTCTCTATGTGACCACCTCCAGCGCCACTGCTGCTGGTCGTAGCGTGGATATGTCGGTGCTGAGTCGCAACAGCACAATCATGGCCTGCGTTGGCCTGAAGGCCCGTGCGCTTGCTCAGTTGCCGTTGAAGGTGTGCTGCGAAACAGAAGATGGTCAATATGTTGATGCCATTCGCTCTGACAAGGTTGGCGCTCGGGACAAGGCGAAAGCCAAGCAGGTTGCCAAGCTGTTGGGCAACCCAAACAACTTCCAGAGCAAATACGAATTCTGGTATCAGTGGCTTATGTGGTACGAACTGTCTGGTGAAGCCTTTACCCTGTGGTGGAGGAAGGATCAGAAAAGCTCGACCGAAACTCCGCTGGAGATGTATGTTCTGGACAGCACTTTGATTGCTGCTCAGATCACTCCTACCCGTTATCCGTCCTATCGCCTGTCCACACCAAGTTATGGCTTTAGCAAGGACGAGCCATTGGCAGCGCATCAGGTCATGCACTGCAAAGAAATGGCTTGGCAAGGTTCTGCTGGCTTTAACAAAGGCATTTTGGCAACTGAGTTGGTCGGCCTTGACCAAGACATTGATTTGTACGCCAACTTTGTCATGCAGAACGGCGCAAAGCCCTCGGGTATGTTTGTGACCGATCAGGTTGTGCCTGATGGCAAATACAAAGAGGTTGCGGCCCGTCTGAAAGAGGCTTGGGCCAACATGACTGGCAGCAAATCCTCTGACCCAAGCAAACCGGGCCAAGGTATGTTGCTTGACCAAGGAATGAAGTACCAGAAGCTGGAAATGCTGAACTTACAGGACGCTGACGCTGCTGCTTTGAAGCTGCAAACCATGAAGCGTATCTGCGGTTTGTTCGGTGTGCCTCCGTCCATGATTGGTATCTCTGACAGCAAGTTCAACAACACTCAAACGCAGTTGGATGAGTTTTACAAGTCAACCATGTTCCCTGTCATTGTGAACGTGCAGGAAAAACTCAAGGCTCACTTGCTGCAAGGCTACCCAAGCCTGTGTATTGAGTTCGACACCAAGAATTTCCTCAAGGGCGCTCCTCTGGACCAGATGAACTTTGCGACTGCTGGCGTGAAGAATGGCATCATGACTCCGAACGAGGCCCGTGAATATATGAATATGCCTCACATTGATGGGGCAGACGAGTTGGTGAAGGATGACAAACCGGAAGAGCCAATTGCTGGCAGCTCTCCGCAGGATACGGGCGGCGGTGGTGGAAGCCAATCTAAGAAGATGAACATCGGCTCTAAGACTTGAATAAAAATGCGTACTGATTCAAAATATCTGGTAGCATTAGCAAGACAGGTCATTAGACCACCAATACAATTGCCCGTATCACAGGGGCAATCCCCTAAAATACAGGACAATAATTTATCCATTGCTTTAGGGGCAATCAATGAAGCAACTGAATCTAATCTGCGAAGCAAAGCTGAACCTGTCCGAAAAGGCCGCAAACGGCGAACCGACAGGAAAAATTGAAGCTCGTATCACCACTTGGGGCGCTCGTGAAGGCGCTGATGGTCGTAAATTCTTCTACAAGCCTGAAGGATTTATGGAATGGGCAGAGCAATTTGCCGAGTCAGGTCGTCCACTCCCAATGTTCCTGAACCACAACGCTGATTCCATGCCTGTTGGCGAATGGACAGAGTTGGAAATGGATGATGAGGGCATGAGCGCCAAAGGTCGCTTGTTCTTGAACACCACTGCTGGTTCTGACCTGTACCAAGTCATGTCTGAGTCGCCCAATATGTTTGGCGGCGTTTCTGTTGGCGCTTACGCTGATGAATATCAGTGGGTTAAGGAAGATGGAGAGCCATTTCCTGCTGGCTCTGGCGACTACTACGAAGACGGCTATTTCCAGATCACTAAAGGTGGCCTGCGTGAAACTAGCGTGGTGATGTACCCCAACAATCCCAAAGCAGAGGTCAAAAAGCTAGAGTATTTCCGTGAAGACGGCTCTGCTGACCTGAAAGTATTGGAAGAAGCCCTGCGGGATGCAGGTCTGTCCAAGCAGATGTCGGTTGCCGCCGCATCTGTGTTCAAGACGGTGATTGAGCAGCGTGATGCTGTGAAACCGCCTATTGAAAATGCGCCAACTCAGAGTGATTCTGATGCGGAGGCAACCGAAGCTGAAATTCTCGCTGCTCTTGAGCAACGTGAGTTTCTTAAACTCCTAGACAAACGACTGAAAGGTTAATCATGTCACAAGTTATTCTTGAGAAATTGGATGCTATCGAAGCTAAACAAGCTGAAGGCATCTCGGCTATTGAAGCCAAAATCCCCGCTGCTGTTGAGGCCGTCAAAGCCGAATTCAGCGAAATGGTTGCTGCTCTGGAAGCCAAAGTCGCCTCCGTGCAAGCTCCTGCCCTCATCAAGCCTGCCAAGACTGTTCGCGGCGATGTGAACAAGTCGGTTCGTGAGCAACTGAAATCTGTCCTGAATGGCAAGTCTTCTTTCGAGAAAGAGTTGAAGATTTTTGCTGATGAAGCTCAGATGGAAGCGTACCTGAAAGAAGCCTCTGCTTTGACCGCTGGCGGTGATGGTAAGGGTGGTCGTACTGCTTACGATCCAGTGTTCCGCGCTCTGCGTTTGGCTAACCCCTTGCGCGGCGTGTCTCGCACTGTAGCTACTGATGGCTCTAGCTATCAGTTCCGTGTCAAGACTGGTAATGCTGGCGCTCAGTGGGGCTACGCCATCCAGAACAACGGCACTCCTACAACTGAAAACACTTCCATCTGGCAAATCGTGTTGAAGGACATCAACGTCCAGTTCCCAATCCGTACTGCGGCTTTGGACGACATCGATGGCTTGGAAGCCAACGTGGTTGACGATATGCTGGCTGAATTCGCTCAGAGCGAAGCCCTGTCCATGATCGTGAACAACGACCAAAGCGGTAGCGGCACTACTGTTGCCACGGGCGGCGCTGACGGCCTGCGTGGTTTGGACCAGTACGGTGGTGCTAACAGCGTGTACGCTGGCGGCACTACCTCTGAGGCTGCTTTTGGCTCGTCCGGCACTGGCTCTAGCTCTGGCCTGCACAGCTTGGCTACCTACGACCAGATCACCACCAACGGCAACACTGTTGGCGCTGCAAACATCACTTACAAAGACGTTGTGAACTTCATCTACGCACTGCCACAGCAGTACTGGACTGAGAGCGCCAAGTTCGTTGTAAGCCCTGTCTTGCTGGCCCAAATCCGTGGCTTGGTGGACGACAACGGCACTCCCGTGTTTGAGCGTATGTCCCCGCTGGAAACTGACGGCATCGTTGGTCGCCTGTTGGGCTTTGATGTGGTGGTCAACAAGTATCTGGATAATCCTTCCCAGACAACTACTGGCACTGCTGGCACAACCAGCTTGTACCCAATGTACTTTGCTGACTGGAGCCGCTTCCACACCATCATTGACCGCTTGAACATGGTTATGCGCCGCTATGACCAGACTTTGCCCGGTTTCATCACCTTCTTTGGTGAGAAGCGTTTGGCAACATCGGTGCGCGATCCCTTTGCTGGTGTGCGCTATCGTTCGACAGGCACTGCGACCTGATAAAAATGGGGGGGCTACGGCCCCTCCTTTTTGCGCCTCAACTTTAGGAAATTGCCATGACCATCACTGAAAAAATCCTCGCTGGAATTAAGCAAGCCATTACTGAAGGCGGCACAGTCAACATCGACCTGAAAGAAGCCTCTGCAATCACTGGCTCTGGCTCTGGTGTGGGTGGTCGTGCAGTATTTGATGATGCTTTTGCCGCCTTGCGCTACGCAAACCCTTTCCGAATTGGTTCGCGGATCGTGCCTGTTGCTGGCTCTGATATGCAGTTCGTTGCCAAGACTGGTAACGCAACCAACCAAACAAACCCTTGGGGTTATCCCGTTCAAAATAACGTGGGTACTCCTGACACCAACACATCGATTTGGCAATTGCCTGTTCGTGCTGTTACTGCTCAATTGCCTATTCGTTCGGCTGTAATGTCGGATGTCAATAACCTTGAAGCAACCATTGTCGAAGACCTCGCGCTGGAATTTGCTCAAGTTGAAGGCGCTTCTATGGCGGTCAACTCTGACCAGTCCGGCTCGACCACCACATCCACTGGCGCAACATCCGGCCTGCGTGGTTTGGATATGTATGTGTCTGCCTCTGCAAGTGCTTATGGCACATCTGGCACGGCCATCACAAACGGCATTCACAGCATCGCTACCGTGGCTCAAACTGGCGGCGGCGTGGTGTACAACAACATCGTTGATGTCGTTAATGCCTTCCCAAGCCAATACTGGTCTTTGCCCGGTAATGCTTGGCACATTCGCCCATCCATGATTGATTCGCTGCGTAGCCTGAAGGATTCGCAAGGCTTGCCATTGTTCTTGGAAGTTGGTGATGAAGACGGCGCTGCTGTTGGTCGTATGTTTGGTTTCCCTGTGATTCCAAACCCATACCTGTCCACAGGCTTCCCAATCTACTTGGCAAACTGGCCTCGTTTCCTGACCATTGGCGACACCGAGCAGATGTCGATTCAAATGATGGACCAAACTGCGCCCGGATTCGTTACACTGTACGCAGAAAAGCGTGTAGTTAGCTCCGTGCGTGACCCGTTTGCTGGTGTTCGCATGAGCGCCTAATAGGGGATAAGTATGTCCGTGCAAAGTGTATTGACTGGCCTGCCTTACGGTGGTCAAACCCGCAATCCGTTTAACTACGTCAAGGTTGAGCAGATTGGCAGGGATGTGACCACCAATTGGCTGACTCCTGATGAAGTCACCAATCAATTGAACTTGTTTGACGATCAGAGCCAAGACAGCTATGTCATGGGCTTGGATTTGGCAACTCGGATGTACATTGAGGACTACCTCGGGCTGTCGATCTTCCCTGTAACGTACCGTGTTTGGTATGGCGCAGAGAGCTTGACGGCCACTCCTGTGAGTCTTGACCTGCCAGAAGTCAGTCAGAATGTGCAACCAAACCTTGCGCCTCTGACAATCGGTTCTGTCGGTTATTACAACTCTCTTTTCCCGCCTGTCTTTGTTCCTGTTGACCCATCGCAGTATTACTACGACAACAGCGGTAACAAAATCATCATCACCAGCTTGCCGACCGACATCAACACACAGATGACGGCTCCAATTGTGGTGCAGTACACGACCGTGGGCAGTCCTTTGGCGGCTTATCCCGTGATTAAGCAGGCTGGATTGCTGATTCTCACGCACCTGTACAACAACCGTTCGGACACAACTGAAACCAAGCTGAAGACCATCCCTTATGGCGCTCAGACTTTGCTGCGTCCTTACAAGCCACTGGTGATGTAAATGTCTATTGCGCGTTTTGAAGATGTTGCCATCTACAATTTGACTTTCAGCAAGTCAAGTTTTGGTGAGCAGGCAACCACTCAGACCGAGTGGTTCAAGACCCGTGCGCGAGTGGAAGATGTGGCGAACAACGTCAAGATTTCGGACAAGTACCGTCTGTATCAAGACTTGGTGAATTTCACATTCAATTACACGCCAAACACAAAGCGGATTGTTGACCATCAGCAGTCTTACTCTATTTTCTGGCGCGGCAATTTTTACCGCATCACCGATGTCCGTGAAACGAACAATCGGATGAACGTGAAAATGATGTGCTATCGCTCTGACCCTGTTACGGCGGTGTAAATGGCAACACAAAACAATGTCGTACAGTATGGCAAGGCGATTCAGTACACGCTGAGTCAGATCGTCAATCCTGTGCCTGTTTACGCATCGTTTAACCGAAACTTTGCCGATCAGCCTAAGTTTATTACTTGGATGCTGCGAAACGTCCATCAGCCCGTCTATACGGGTCAGCAGCAGAGCAACAAAGGCATTGACCGTCCTGTATTTCAGATTTCAATCTTTACCCAACAGATTGAAGACGGGTTCACTATCTCCAATCAGATTCTTCAGAGTCTGCATGGATATAGTGGTCAACTTGGAAGTCCCACAGATGGCTTTTTCATTGCGAAGGCCGATGTGATGTGGCTTTACAATAGCTACAACAACGAGGAAAATATGGCGCAAATCTTCTTGGATTGCACCATAGACGTCCCGGCGTAATACAAGACAATTTGTTCAACTATCTTTTGAAGGAAACTCAAAATGGCTCTCATTAACAAAGTCTTGCCCGGATATGTGGCGACCCTCTGGTGTCAAACTGGCGCTACGCCCACACCTCTGACTGATACTCAACTGTCCACATGGACTGGTCAAGTTGCCGACATCATTGGCACTGCTGCTGGCGGCACTGGCACTGATGGCATTCTCGTGCCTGTGGAAGCAATTCCTGCTTTCGGTGCTGACGATGCTTTCGCTGCTTACTCTGTGGCTGGCGCTCGTACTGGTGCAAAGATCACCACACAAAACCAAGTGACCTCGCTGACTATCACTGCTGCTTGGAATCCCGCTGATACAGCACAGTTGCTGATCCGCGAAGACGGCTACAACGGCACAATCGTTCGCACCTATGTGGTTGCCGTGTATGACGGCGAAGACACTGTTGCCTACGCTTTTAACGGCATGGTTGGCGGTATGTCTTGGGATATGTCTCCTTCTGCCGAAGGTAAGTTCAACTTCACCATCCACCCCATCGGTGGCAACAGCTACGGCTGGTCCAACAACGCTTAATACAACATGACGACAATAAAAGACAATACAGACCTGCTGAGTTTCCTTGTGAGCCAAGCCGATTCTTCCAAGAATTGGTTTGGCTTTACACAACAACGCATCACTGCTATTGCGTTGGCTCACGACATTGCAAGGCATCACGCCGACAAGATGACACCCGAACAGGCCGTGGAATATGCCATCGCCTTGAATCAGGCTGTCTATGAAAAGATCATCAAAACGACAAGATAAGGAAAAATTATGTCACGCATTCAATCTGCTTTTGGCGACAGTTACCAAAAGGCATCCGCACATCTACGCACCAAGACATTTGAGCTTGGTGGTCATGTCTTTAAGGTTCGCATCCCTTTGACCAAAGAGATGGAGCAAATTGAGACAGCAATCACAACCATTGACGATGAAGTCCTGAAGCAGCGATACGAAAAGATGTCGTCCAGCTTCCGTACTGGCACATTGATTGAGGGTGTGGAAATCACAGAAGATGATGTCATTGTTGAGGGCCGATCCACAAAGGATTTGGTCCGTCAAATCATCATGATGGAACAGCGAATTGTTTACTTCATCAGGCTGCTGGTTCCAGAGGTCGGTACTCTGGACAACTTGACCTATGAGGAAATTGACGCTGAGTGGCCTATGGCTGTGCAGTTGGAAATGATTGCCAAGATTGCAGAGGCAATCCAACCCGGCTACAAGGATTCCAGAAAAAACTAATACAGGACGCCCACTCACAAGCCCGAGCGTATGTGTACGCTCACGGTGGGTGTCCTGACGATATTCCGGTCGATGACCTGCGGAACATTGAGATTATGTTGGTTGATGGGATGATTGGGAACAAGGCTGTCTTGCTGGCGCTAAGTTCCTTGACCACAGGCAACTTAAACTCGAAAATGCAGAAGACGGCAAAGCCATTCCGAATGCAGGATGTCTTGCCGTCAACGCACGACTATATCGTCCCGCCTTTGAGCGAAGAGCAGCAGCGTGAACAGACGAACAAGCAATTGATGGCGTTTGTAGCGATGAAGCCCGGTTCGGAGGCATTCTTGAAAGTTTGACATGGCCTATACCCCTCAAGGGCAAAAATACCAGCTAACCGGATTTGCTGAGTTTGAGCAGCAATTACAAGAGATGGCTAGGGATTTTCGGGGTGACTTGGTTGCTAGGAACACTCTTGTTCCTGCGGCTAAGTCGGCTATGGAGTCGGTTTTGAACTCTGCCAAGTCCAAGGCCAGAGTTGGCGATAAGCCAAGGGATGCCGACAATCCATTTCACATGAGAGACACCATTCGCGTGAATGCTCGCGTCCCAAGCGAAAGGGATAAACGCAGTGAATATGTCAATGAAACTGATGCGGCAATTGCGGTTGTATCAGTCAAAAAGAGTGCTGTTTCACTGGCAAACGAGTTTGGCACTAAGAAGACGCCAGCAAACCCTTTTTTACGCCCTGCATTGCAAGAAAACGTACAGACAGTACTTGGCGCACTAAAATCTGAATTGGCTCAAGGAATCGTTGATTACGCCAAGAAACTGGAACGCAAGAGGAACAAATAATGGCTTCACAAAACATTGCCCGACTTGGCGTTGTCCTTGGCTTGGACACGGCTGAATTTACTGCGTCTATCGATAAAGCCATTTCTGAAAATGCGAAGCTGAAAAATGCGATTCGCCGCGACACTGATGCTGCGGCAAAAGAGTTGAGAGAGCTAACTCACGCCACTGATGATTATGGTAAGGCATTGTCTCGCGTTGAGTTGATGCAGCGTGAGACAACCAGCGGCAAATTCATGAACGCTACTTCTGACATGAAGAGGCGTTTGATGGATCAGGCGGCAGCTTATGACAAGATGGCTGCTTCTGCTAAGAATGCGACTAACGCTCAGTTTAAGATGAACGAGCAACAGAAGATTCAGTTGACTTACCAAACAACTGACTTGGTGACACAGATCGCTTCCGGCCAAAGCCCATTTATCGCCATCTTGCAGCAGGGTGGTCAGCTTAAAGACGTCATGGGTGGCGTAGGCAATGCGCTCCGTGCTGTTGGCTCTTTGTTTACGCCTGTAACAATTGGCGCTGGCGGTGCTGCACTGGCAATTGGCACTATGGCTCTTGCCGCATATCAGGCGGCAGATGACTTGCACAGGCTGCAAGACGCATTGACATTGACAGGCAAGTTTTCTGGCGTAACCGAAGAATCTTTCTTCAGGCTTGCCAAGACACTTAGCGAAAGCACAAACGCAAGCATTGGCAAAACTAAAGATGCTTTGATGGAAGTAATTTCCACAGGCCAGTTTACTGGCAAGGCTTTTGAGGCAGTCACTCAAGCAGTCATCACTTATTCTGAGATTGCAGGCGTTAGCGCAAAAGAAGCAACTGACAAACTAAAAGGCGGTTTGAACGGCACTACTGAAGGCGCAAAGTCTCTTAATAAAGAGATGAACTTTTTGACGCTTGAGCAGTACAAGCAAATTGAAGCCCTTGAAAGGGCAGGCAAAAAACAAGAGGCCGCACAAGTTGTGGCTGTAGCCCTGAACACCAAACTTGAGCAACAGCGCCGAGAGCTTGGCATTCTTGAGGGAGCTTGGAAGGATGTTACAAAAGCTGTCAGCGGTTATTACGACAAGCTGAAAGAATTGCTTACAGGTCCAACTCAGACCGAGACTTTGGACTCATTGACCAATCAAATTGATATGGTCAAGAAAAAGCTGGCTGGAACCAAAGAGGATGAGGACACTGTTTTCACTCGTGGATGGCGCAAAACTCTTGCGGCTCTTGAAGCAGCCAAAGAAAACATCCTTGAAATTCAGCGACTGCAAAACAGATCAACAACAGCCAAAGATGTTGGCGATGCCAAAGCCAAAATTGACGAGTACGACAAGTACAAGGGAATGCTGCGTAGCAAAGCATTTGAAGTCGCCAAAGCTCAGACCGATGCAGAGTTTGCAGGCGCTCGTGTAGGTGTTGGAGAGATTGAGGCTTTGCAGCTTGAGTCAATGAAGAAGTTGGCTGATGCTCGCACAGAGATGGCGCAAAAGAACCGTGAAGAAGACGGCAGGGCCACCGCGCAGAACCTTGAGATTTACAAAAATAAGGCTATCGTCATTGCCACTGAGACTGCCGAAAGGATTAGGCAAATTCGCACCAAATATATGCTTGCCGAATTTGCTGATGAGCAAAAACTGCGTGATGAAGCAAATCTTGCTAGAGCGACTGAAGATAATCGACTGGCTGCTATCCGCACTCAAAATCAAGGCAGAACCAGAGAAATGGAATTTGCCAAAGAGCAACTGGAGATGCGGAACAAGATGATCTTTGCAATGGAGAAAGAGCAAAGGCTTGCACAGCTTTCGCTTGAGTACGCACGGCGCAGGAAAGAGGTTGAAGCGCAAGGCGGTCCTGACCAGCAGTTTAACCTTGACCAAATTGACCGCCAAGAGCAAATGGCAAAGCTGTTTATTGAGATTGAGACATCCATGCTCAGGACGCAGCGTGTGTTTGACTCTGTGTGGAACAACATGAGTTCTGCCATTGACAACTTTGTCAAGACTGGCAAGTTGAGCATGAAAGACTTTGCTCGTAGCGTCATCCAAGACTTAATTGCCATGCACATGAAGATGCAGGCTATGACGTTGCTGCGTGGTTTGTTTGCCAGATTTGCTCCTACAACTGGCATTGGCAACCCAAGTATGTATGCTCTTAATGCGCCATCAGGTAGCGGCATCGGCCTAAGAGCCAATGGCGGCCCTGTTTCTGCTAACACTCCATACATGGTTGGCGAGAAAGGTCCAGAAATGTTTGTTCCATCGGGATCGGGCACGATCATCCCGAACCACAGCATGGGCATGACAACCACCACCAACGTGACAAACAACTACATTAATGCCATTGACACCAAATCGTTTGAAGATCGTCTTCTAGGCAGTTCTAACGCGATTTGGGCGGCTAATCAGTACGCCAACAAGAACCTCGCTACCAATTTCGGGAGAACATAATGTCGTTCCAGACCATCTTTGAGAATCAGCAGTCCATGACTGTGAATAACCGAAGGACGGTAGGCCAGCAGGTCAGCCGTTCTGGTCAGGTGCGCGTGGCTCAATACCTTACTGCTGTGCCGTGGGTGTTTACAGTTGTGCCTCACAACTATCTGCCTTATGCGACTTCCCGAGACATCATTCAAACGATTGACAACCTTGATCGCCAGTTGCCAGAGACAATCACGTTCAACAGCGGCAACTTGTCTTGGTTTACTGCGTATCAGGGTGAATTGACTCTTCCGCAAGTAAATGCCTTGACTTTGGCTGCTGTGCCTGCTGCCAACTCGCAAATTATTTCTGTTGGCAATCTTCCATCCGTGCCTTCAGCAAGGATTGTGTTTAAGGCTGGTGATTTCTTGCAGATGGGTCAATACACATACAAAGTGCGCCAAGATGTTTTGCGCGGCGTTAACACAACTGTATCCGTCAGCCTGCATCGTCCTGTGATTGGCACTGTGTCTGTTGGCACTTTGACCAACGTAGGAAACGATTGTACTTTTACAGTCTTGGCAGAAAAATGCCCAACCTATACACTTATGCCAGCACCCGGAAGTGCCTTTGTGCAATGGGATGAAGCGTTTGTATTTAGAGAGGACATTACAGGATGACTACAACAATGACCGCGCTGAATAGCTCGTCTATTCAGCAAGCAGAATTTATTAGGCTTACTGTTTCGTCAAACATATATACGTTTTGCAACGCAGCGTCACCAATCACTGTCAACGGCATCGCGTTCACAAACCTTGGTAGTCTGCTGCAACTGAGCGACATCAAGCGAGACATCAAAGCAACTAGCTCTGACTTGTCTGTGTCCTTGACTGGAGTTGACGGAACTAACGTGGCTGTTGTTTTGGGGTCTAACATTAAAGGTTCACGCATTGAGGTGTGGCGTGGATTCTTGGACTCCAACAACCAAATCATTACAACGCCTACGCAGCAGTTTTTCAAGCGTTATCAAGGCATTGTTTCCAATTACTCAATCACAGAAGACTTCAACGAGCAGCTACGCATTCGCGTGGCAACTGTTGGTCTGTCCTGTGCCTCGTTCCGGACAATCCTTGAGAACCGTGTTGGCGGTGTACGCACGACACCAAAGATTTGGCAGGTGTACTATCCAAACGACACAAGCATGAACCGAGTTCCGACTATTGCTGGCTCATACTTTGACTTTGGCGGTCAACCCAATACCTCTGGCAGTCAGGCTTCATCTAACGCACCATCACAAAGAATCTTTGGACGATGATAAGACTAGCGACAAGATACGACATACCACGACTGCTTGAGATTGTTGAGGCGTATGCCTTTGAGAATCCCATTACGGTTTTGGGTAAACAGGTCAATCATGACCCTAAATATGTTGAGAGCTTGTTGTTTGGCATCATCATGGGGCGCGGGTTTGTCTATATAGATAAGCACATGAGAGGCGCAATTATTGGCATCAAGAATCAGAACATCTGGTGTCCAAAGGTGAGAGAATTGAATGAGTTGCTTTGGTGGGTAGAGCCTGAGTACAGAAACGGCACAATTGGTGGTCGGCTCTGGAAAGCGTTTGACCAGCAAGCCGATCAGATGTTGAGCAGTGGCGATGTTCATTGCGTCATTACATCTGTATCGGCATCAGGCCCATTGATTGATTACACCAAGCGCGGCTACAAGGCGGTTGGCGCTAGTTTTGTGAAGGAATAGATATGGTTGGGTCAATGATTGTTGCCGCAGTTACAAAGACTGCTATTGCTGCGTTTACATATGGACAAATTGCGGCTGCTTTTGTGATTAACTTTGCAGTGTCTAGCATTGTGTCTCGTGTATTTGCACCAGACGCAGGAAGCAGCCAAGCAATCGACAACGGCGTTCGCCAGCAAGTTCCCCCGTCATCTACCAACAGCATTCCAATTGTTTACGGAGATGCTTACTGCGGCGGCAGGTTTGTTGATGCCGTCTTGAGTACAGACGCCAAAACAATGTACTACGTCATGGTTGTCTCGCACATCAGTCCAAATGGTCAGTTTACGTTTGACCAATCTGATATGTATTGGGGCGATAGGAAAATTGCATTTGACGCAACTGACAGGACAAGGGTTGTTAGCCTTACTGATGGCGCTGGCGGCGTTGACACAAAGGTTAGCGGCAACCTGTTTATCGCCTTGTACACATCAACACAGGCTGGTGTGATTAGCTCGACCAATGGCGCATCTTTGCCGAACATCTTTATGGGTGGCAGCGACATTCCCTTAGAGACTCGTTGGTTAAGTAACGTCAGGCAAATGAATGGCTTGGCTTTTGCAATCATCAAGCTGAACTACAACCGAGATGCAGAAACAACGGGTATGCAAACCGTTACGTTTAAAGCCCGTCAATATCTCAATGGAACTGGCGCTGCAAAGCCGGGTGATGTTTGGTATGACTACATCACAAACGAACTGTATGGCGGCGCTATGGCTGCTGACATTGTTGATGCAACTTCTGCTGCTGCTTTGAACACATACTCGGACGGCTTGATTCCCTACTTGCAAAATGGCACACAGTTTTTTCAGCCACGCTATCGCATCAACGGTGTTATTGATACAGGCCAATCATGTTTGGAGAACATCAACGCAATCATGATTGCTTGCGACTCTTGGAATCAATACAACGCAGCCAAAGGGCAGTGGGGTGTTGTCATCAACAAGGCAGAAACAACAGCACTTGCGTTTGATGACAGCAACATCATTGGCGAGATTCGCGTCAGTGCTTATGACATTACTAGCAGCGTAAACCAAATTGAAGCCGAGTTCCCAAGCAAAGAGAACCGCGATCAATCTGACTTTGTGTACTACGAAACACCCGCTGGATTGCTGTATCCCAACGAACCAGTAAACAAGTCTTCCATCCAATTGTCGATGGTTAATGACTCTGTGCAAGCTCAGTATTTGGCTTCCCGCATTCTTGAACAGGCTCGTGAAGACCTGATCGTCAACATCAGCACCGCATACACGGGCATTCAAGTTGACGCTGGTGATGTCATCTCAATCACAAACTCATCCTACGGCTGGACGGCAAAGCTGTTTCGTGTCATGAAGGTGTCTGAAGTCAGTTTGCCTGATGGCAATCTTGGTGCAACCTTTGAGTTGAATGAATACAACGCACAGGTGTATGACGACCGCGACATTACTAAATACACCCCTGCGCCAAACACAAATTTGCCGGACCCTGCAAACTTTGGCAACTTGATTGCGCCAATTGTTGTGTCGTCATTCCCAAGTTCGCCAGTGCCTAGCTTTACTGTTCAGCCTTACGTTGGCAGCGGTGGATTTGTCACCTATGCAGAAGTTTGGTATTCGGCATTTAGCAACCCAACAGCATCGCAAATTTACTTGGGCGGCACAACAAGCATTCCAAGCAACGGAGTGCCTTACTCTGCTGGTCAGACGCTGCCAACAGTTGAGGTGCAGATTCCGGCAGGCAATTGGTACTTGTTCTATCGCCTTGTCAATCCTGTGGCTACAAGCCAATATTCGCCAGCAAGTGCTTTGTTTAACTGGAGGCCAACTACTTTCCAATACACCGAAAGATACCTTGCTGTGCGTTATGCAGACAACGCCACAGGCACATCTGGCTTTAGCACAAACCCTCGCAACAAGACGTATTACGGCTTGCAGAATAACGTCACAGCCAATGCCAGCACTAACCCTGCTGACTACACTTGGTATGCAGGCAACTTTGGCTCATCAAATTATTTGCTGTATGCAAATCGAACAAATCGCAAGTTTAGTTTTGCCGTAGGAAATGCTGCGTTCAACAACCTTGGCGGCGCTTTTGTGCCTACTGAATCATCTGTGTACGACACTTCTGTTTGGGGCGCGCTAGAAGACGGGACTAACTTTATTGATCTTGACTTGCGAACTGGTCAATTGACCAAAGCAGGAACAACAGCAATTAGTTCTGCCGATGGTTTGTTGAGTGTGAGCAACAATACAAACGGCTCAATGATTGTGTCTTTGCAAAAGTTCCTCAACTTTGGCAATGGTGTTTACTCCAAGACGTTTAACGCAGCCACTTTGACCGTTGATGTGTTTGGTCGTGTTGTCGGATTCACGCAGCCTGATGACTTCTTTTACACAGAAAATGTTTTCATTGCAACATCTGGACAGACCACTTTTAGCGTCAATCATGTTGTAGGCAACATTCTTGTATTTCGTGATGGCGTACTGCAAGACACAAGCGATTACTCTGAAACGACCACAACTGTAGTTTTAGATAATGCTTGCGCTTCTGGCGAGGTTGTGACTGTATTCAACATGAGGGCCGTCAGTACAGATCAATACTACGAAAACTTGAACGTAACAATTGTCTCAAGTACAGCCAACTCAATTACCTATAGCGCACCAGCTTATCAAATTATCAGCGCAGGCGACCTGCTTTGCTTTGCAGCCGCACAGCCTCAGCCAGCAGACACGCCTACAACCTACACTGTTCAGTCTGTCAACACGACCACCAAAACAATTGTGTTTACAACCAACATTGCTGGAGCAACCAATGGGTTTAGCGCGTTTAGGCGTAGGGCTGCTGGTTCAACATACAGGCCGTTTAGCCGATACACGGTTGACTTGAGTGCTGCTAACTCATACGAGCCGCCTGAGTTCACGATTCGCAATGGTTTTGAAATGGTTTACGTCAACGGCGCACAATTTAGCGAAATTGACTATGACCTTTCTGGCAATTCAATTGGCGGCTTCCCGGCTGGTGTGGCTGGAAAAATGACGTTCATCATGTTTTCTGAAAACAACTTTGGTGTTCCGGCATCCAACGTGACAAACACTGTGGCTTATTCCATCAATGGAGCTTTGAGCTATGTCTTCCCAAGCAATCCCTTGGCTATGGAAGTGTATGCAAACGGAGCTTTGCTGGCCCAAGGAACTGGCTTGGACTACACGGCAAACTCGGCTGGATACAATCTGGTTCAAGCCTTCAACAACAACTTTACCTTGCTCAATCAGCAAACTTTTGCTAGGATTGGCCCCGCATAAGGATATGAAATGACTCAAGCGTACAACTTATCGCAGCTTGCAAACAACCTAGATTCGTCTGGTCGTTTGGACGCGACTGACGGATTGGTCAACGCACTTCCTATTGTCAACGGAGGCACTGCTGCAACCACAGCCTCTGCTGCACGAGCCAATTTGAATGTTCCAGCAAGAGATGGCAGTGATGCTTCTGGCAACTGGAACATCAATGCTGCGTCAGCATCTACTGCCGCCGAACTCAATACGGCAAATTGGACTATTGAGCAACAAGGAACAAATTTGGCATTCTTGTATAACGGCGTTGTCGTTATGCGCGTATCCAATTTTGGTGCAATTACTGCTGCGTCTGATGTTCAGGCTGGCGGCGCTGTTTAAGGAGAAACAAAATGCCAGTAACCGTTCGGAACACCGATATTCTTTTTAACAATGGCACAACACAATCTACTGCCGCCAGTGCTGCTTCAACCGATTTTGGCGGTGTCGGCTCATACGCTGTTCTTATGATGGCGGCAGATAACAATTTGGCATCAGGAGGCACGATTGCTGGCTCCAGTTTAAGAGTTAACGCGCAGATCAATCAATCCATAACCCTTACTAGCAACCCTTTTCCAAATACTTCAGTTGGAGGTAGTTATGTCGGCGGTGGATCGGCGGTATCTGGCACTTGGCGAAAAATGTCTGGGGGTGTAGTATTTCTTTTTGACTCTCAATATGGACTTAGATATTACGCCAACGCCCTTTATGTTCGCATTTCTTGACGAGGAAAAAAAATGATTGTTACCATCACATCTGTTCGCAACCCGAAATGGGTTAACGAAGAACA
>Ga0315903_10005357_pt1 | contig 16755 bp, 10 predicted proteins | sample LakEriMetagenome_7_FD_203524 | JGI IMG/M metagenome (GOLD analysis project Ga0315903, IMG submission 203524) | Freshwater fungal communities from buoy surface, Lake Erie, Ohio, United States - Buoy 2 MA119 | ecosystem: Environmental > Aquatic > Freshwater > Lake | place: USA: Lake Erie, Ohio...
ACACAGCGACTCGCCGTCGACGGGGTGTTGATCATCGCCGAGCATGGCGATTACCCGGTCAACGACCGCGGACAGATCCTCTACCCCCGGTTTGAGTTCTTCGAACAGGTGGTGAAAGTCTTCGATCAGGATGGCCGGTCCGTGCCGGTGTTCAACGACAAGCACCTCTCCTACAGCGGTGACAAGGCGGCCCGGATGGTGGCGCACTCCCGCCGATTGAAGTTCCCGTTCCTCGCAGGATCTTCGCTTCCCGTCACCTGGCGGCTCCCCGCGGTCGAACTGCCGCTGGGGACCGAACTGGACGAAGCGCTGATGGTGGGGGTGGGAGGCTCAGACCCCATGGATTATCACGCGCTCGAAGCCATGCAGTGCATGATTGAACGCCGGAAGGGAGGAGAGACGGGGGTGCGGAGCGTCCAGCTGATCGAGGGGGACGCCGTCTGGAAGGCGGGGGACGATGGACTCTGGTCATGGTCGTTACTGGAGGCGGCCCTGTCCCGGAGTGATTCGCTGCAGGGAGATTCGGACCTCGATTCACGTCCACAAAACCTGGCTCGCAATGGTCGGCTCCCGAAGCTGGTCCCCCATCCAGCGGCCTATCTCATCGAGCGGAACGACGGGCTGCGAACCTGCCTGCTGATGCTCAACGGAGCGCTGCAGGATTTCTGCTTCGCCACCCGGCTCAAATCGGGCGAAGAAGTCTCGACCCAGTTCTTCCTGCCGCCAACCCCCAATGTGACCTATTCGGCCTGTCTGATGCGGCAGGTGGAGGACATGTTCACCACCGGCCGGGCCCCCTACCCCGTGGAGCGGACTCAAATTGTCAGCGCCTTGCTGGAGCGGTGCCTGGAGTCGAAGGTCGATGGGCATCGGCGAATCGAGACTCCCGAGTTGGCGATTCGCTACCAGGCACCGGCGGAATCGAGGTTTGGCGGCTGAGGCGTTGAGAACGCATCACCTATCGAGCGATCACAGGCGGCCGCTACGGAAGATCCCCAAGATCAGCCACAAACCGAGGATATTGAACAACACGAACGCACCAGCCCCCAGCCACCATGCCGCCGGGCCGGAGGAGCGCAACACCAGCGCCGAGGCGACAATGAGGGCCGCCATCACCAACCCGGTGACCAAGCGGTTGCTCGACCGGTCCAATTCCGTGATCAGGTGCTCCAGATGGCGATGCTCAAGCTGGATCCGCAGGTCGTCCTGGCTGAGTTTCTGCAACGTTCGCCCCATGTGTCCCGGCAGATCGTGGGCCACTGCCAGCAGCGCCCGCAGGTCATCGACCGTACGGGAGGCCATCCGTCGGGGACTGTAGCGATCGGCCAGCATCTGCTCAGCAAAGGGGCGCAGATGCGCGGCGAGGTTGAACTCGGGATCGAGATCGCGCCCCACCCCTTCGAGGGTGACAATTGCCCGGATCAACAGCATGAGGTCGGCGGGATAGCGAATGCCATGCCCCGACAGGACCGCGACGAAATCCCGGAGCAGATTTCCAACGTGAATGCGTTCCAGGGGGACTCCGTAGTAGGCCTCGATGAAGTCCCGGACATCGGCCCGCAGCAGGGCCTGGTCGATGGGACGAAATGGCTTTCCAATCAGCAGGATCTGATTCACGCAGCGGGCGGCGTCGCCATGCGACACCGCGGCCAGCAGGTCCACGATCTGTTCCCGCTTCTCTTCTTCGAGGCGTCCCACCATTCCGAAATCGATCAGGCCAATGACGCCATCGGGCAGGACCTTGAGATTTCCGGGATGAGGATCGCCGTGAAAGACTCCCAGGTCGAAGGCCATCTTCATGAAGATGCGGGCTCCGTTCGCCGCGATCACCGCGGGATCATGCCCCGCCGCCTCCAGTCCGGTCCGATCGGAGATCTTCACACCGGCGAGAAACTCCATCGTCAGAACACTCTCGGTGGTTTGATCCCAGTAGACTTTGGGAACACGCAGGGTGGCATCATGCCGGAAGAGACGCTGGAACTCCTCGATCGTGCGTCCTTCGCGCGAGAAATTGAGTTCGCGGCGAATCGAGCGCGAGAACTGGGCCACCAATCCGACCGGATCAAATGGCTCGGCCTCGGGAACATGCGCCTCGATCAAGGCCGCCAGCTCGGTCATCAGCGACAGATCGCGCTCGACATCCCGCACAACAGTCGGACGACGGATCTTGACCGCCACCTGCTGACCATCGTGCCGGACTCCCCGGTGCACCTGCCCCAACGAGCCCGCCGCCAGGGGCTGGCGATCGAACTCGGCAAACAACGCCCCGACCGGCTGCCCCAATTGCTCTTCGAGCAGCCGGATGGCGTCGGCCGAGGGAAACGACGGGACCCGGTCCTGGAGTTTCTCCAGCTCCGCAATCATCCCGGCGGGGACCAGGTCGGGACGGGTGCTCATCACCTGCCCAAACTTGACGAAGGTCGGCCCCAGTTCCTCCAGAACCTGGCGGATCCGCTCATAAACAGTCAACGGGGGCCCGGGCTCGGGAGCCTGCAGCACGCGCCGCCGCCACCATCCCAGATATTGGAGCAGCCGCAATCTTTGAACCAGATCGCCAAAGCCATGATTCAACAGAACCGACACGATTTCGCGTGTGCGGCCCAGGTTGCGGAAAAACTTGATGGGATTGAGCGCCATGCCATTGACTGCACAGAAGATCACAGCGGCCGTGGCCGGAGGAACGGCCGGCGAACCAACGTCATCATATCGCCTCGGTGGACACCATTCATCGCCTGCGGCAAATCAGCCCCGGGGAATGCGATATTCCAAACCGAATCGGTTATCAGACAATTCCCGATACCTCGCGGATCTGAAGGGCAGCTTCGGAACCTCGCCCCCGGTCTGTTGTGGAACCACGCCTCACAGACTGCGGCCAAACGCAGACAGCGGTGATGAGTTGGTTCTCGTGTTGGAGGTTGCGGCATGTGGAGGATCGCGATCCGAATTCGGCTGCTGGGGCAGGCTCGTCTCGCAGAGGTCATCCTCCTCCGCGTTACGAAGATCCATCGCAAGGAGAAGTCGGTGCGGTGGATGCTGCTGGGGGTCTTGCCGCTCGCGGCATCGCTGTGGATCTCCCAGCCGATGAATCCGCCCGAACGATATTTTGATCGCCCCCTCCTGGAGGAATTGAGACACAATTCTCCACGAGGAACCCCCGATCTGAAAGCCGGTCCGTCGATCGCCGAAGTGGAACGGGTTTTGGACTGCCCCCTCGGGACATTCGGCAAACCTGAGTACGTCACCTCGCCTCACGAGCGACTGCCGTACCCGATTGACGACCGGTCCCTGGAGCAGCAATGGGTCGGGACAACGCACCAGTCCAGGGACGATGATGCGGTGATTGTCGACAGAACTTTCGACGCGAAGGGGTGGTTCAGTTGAGGTCCCCCCCCGCCCAAATCGATCGAATTCGGACGCATCCTTTTTTAGTCATTCAGCTCAGCCGTCGGCTACGGCTCGAATGACCTCAAAGGCCGCATTCCGTCTCGAGCGACTTGACCTCTGGCACGATGGAGCCAGAGGTCCCAGAACGACTCCCCGTCCAGATACATCCCGGTTCCAGAACAGCCGGACAGAGCCGGTGGTTTCCAGCCACGAGACACGCGACCGCATTCCGGCATCACACCTCGACCTGAAACAGCGTCCCCTCATCAAGGCACTGGCAGAGAAAGCCGTAAAGTTCCTCGACGGCATCGGCGCTGGGCTCGGTCTTTTCGAACAGCCCCCGGGCGATTCTGCGAGAAAGTGGTCCCTCATTCACAATGACGTCCAGTGTCGCCAGGTGCGTCGAGTCGATCCGTCCCGCGGCCGCCGCGCGATCCAACAGAATCCGCCACAATTCCTGCAGTGTGCACTCTTCCCGGTCGACACCGAACACTTTCAGGTAGTCATCATTCCACACCAGGGTTCGCTCGGCATTGCGCAGCGATTCGAGGAACACACTCGCGAGGGGCTCCACCTCGACGGCTTGCTGAGCGCTCCAAGAGACGTACCGTTCTTCGACCAGTTCCCGCAGGACGGCCACCACGGCCGCACAAATCGCCACGTCTGCCGCCGGACATTCCTGCACATCCATGACCCGAATCTCGATCGCTCCGCGTTCGAATCGGGCGATCGCGCCGCGGGCATTCAACCATTCGTGGCGGAGGATTTGTTCGGGATCATGCTCGGCAATCGCAGCATAGAGTCGCCCAAGGATCTGGTCACGATAGTCGGCAGGTGTGAAGACCGCTTCGGGTATGACGCGTCCGGCCACCAGGGGCACTGCCCGGGAATTGGTCCGGTAATACTCCAGCCGGTTGTCCATCAGCCCGGTCAGTCGTCCCTCGACCACGGGAGAACTCGCGGTAAGGGCGGGCAGCAGCGGCAACACCAGTCGAATCGCGGCATGGAGCCTGCCAAACTCCTCATCCGAGGCAAAAGGAAGGTTCAAATGCACGCTCTGGAGATTGGACCACCCATGCCCCTGACAGCCGAAAATCCTGTCAAATGCACTGTAGACGGCGTTGTACTCATGGGGCCAGAGCACGGTCTCTTCCAGCGGATCCATCCAGGGATGCATCGCAGTTGGCATGAGCCGCGCGTTGTGTGCCGCCAGCCGCCGGTTGACTTCCCGAACCTCGGTCTGAAACTTTTGCTCCAGTCCCGCCAGGGTGGGCACCGGCTCGGCGACCTTCAATTCAATCACATGGGCGACGAGTTCATTCGACCAGTCGACCGCGCCCCGTTCAACCTCCCCGGTGACGGTGCCATCGGCAGTGCACAGGACCGTATCTGCAGCCGGAAGAATATCGAGCGATTCGGCATCGACCACCATGTATTCAAGCTCGACCCCAAAAGCCGAGAACAGACTCCGCCGACTCTCCATGAAACGACATCCTCGTAATGCTGATTGGGGCCTCGCCAACGTCCCGGGATTGTTGCAAACGACGAAAGTTTGTTGAATACGGATCTGACGACGGATCCTGACCCACCCCGACCCGCGAATGGACAGCGACAAAACTTCCCGGCGACCGGCTCAGCCTGCCCAATTCCCCGCGAGTGGAGGGAGGAGCCCGGAGGGCCCGTTTGGGACCGGTTTTCCGCCAGTCTCAAGGATGTCCGGCCCAAACACTTCGGTTCCAGAGCGATCCTGGACTCCTGTCGGGGAGCCGTACATCCTTCACCTCGAGACACGCCGGCCGCAGCAGGCACCAGGCTTGCCCCCGTCGAATCCCCCGGCATCACCCAACACTCCCCCGATGCACACATCCGTGCTGTTGCGTCCTGTGGTTGAGCTGGGAGTGGCGTTGTTGATCCTGGTACTGCTCTTCCGCTCTTTTCTGGCGGGGGGTTACATGATCGAAACGGGGTCGATGGCCCCCTGCCTGCTGGGCTATCACCGGCAGGCCGTTTGCCCTGCCTGCCAGCACTCATTCCCGATCGACGGGACTCAGGGAGCGGGGAACGCCACCTGCCCCAACTGTGGTACGGGAGAAATCGCCACCGAGGATTTGCTGCTGAATGACGGAGACCATCTGCTGGTTTCGCGTCCAACCTATGACTTTCAGCCCCCTCGCCGGTGGGAGGTGATTGTGTTTGGCAATCCCTCCAAACCGAGACAGGCTTACGTCAAACGGTTGGTCGGTTTGCCGGGAGAAACCGTTCATCTCTGGAAGGGAGATCTGCTGGTCGACGGCGAAATCCAGACCAAATCGTTCGAGACCCAACGCAGCATGAGGGTGTTGGTGCATGACCAGAACAACCTTCCGGACGAGGGTGATGAAGGGTGGCGCCCCCGCTGGGTCATCGAGACACCGCGGGCGGGCTGGGCCTGGCGGGGACAGTCCTTCGTCTTCGCCCCCAAAGCCCAGCCCACCCCCAGTCCGGACGAACTCGAGACACCACTGGAGTGGGTCTCGTACCGTCACTGGATCCGGGAAGGAGGAAGCCACCAGACCAGTGTCACCCTCGTTGACTGGCCCGCTCCCCTCCCCCCGAGTGCCCTGTTCGAGACCAATCTGCGGTATCAGTCTGAAAACAAGGTCTTGATTGCCCAGGGGGCGTTGTCTCCCGAATTGCGTGAGCGTCTGTCGCGGGAAGCAGGGAGTGTCCACTTCCGGCACTCTCTGGACTCGCTGTTTGAAGCCTCCCACGTCTCTCCCATCCGGGATGTGTGTGGCTACAACCACCCGCTGGACCGCCAGGAAGTACATGAGGTGCGGGACCTCATGATCTCGGCCCGGGTGACCCTGCGCGGCGAACCGGGGGTGTTCGCTCTTTCGTTGACCGACGGCGTGCTCGAGATTCGATGTGAATTCGACACAGCTCGTCAAGAAGTGCGAATGATCGACGAATCCACTGGCAGAGTCGTGCAGTCGGCCCCACTGCCAGAGCAATTCGCAGAGGGGGCAGAGGTCGAGTTTTCGCTCTGGGATCGACAGGCACTTCTGGCGATCAACGGAAGTGTGCTCTTCCCACCCCATGTGGATCCACGACCGGCTGACGCCGGCCGAACCCCCTGGCATCCGGCGCGGCTGGGGGCGAGCCGCCTCAGGGCCCAGGTCCAGAACCTGCGTTTATACCGGGATGTCTACTACACCGAGAATGTGGGGGAACGAGGCGTGATCCGGCCACTGACTTTGGGACCAGACGAGTTTTTTGTCTTGGGGGACAACAGTTCCGTATCGCGGGACAGCCGGTGTTGGACTGACGGTTTGGTGTTGCACCGCGACCTGCTGTTGGGCAAGCCGCTGATTGTGCACCTGCCGTCCCGGCGACAACGGATCCAGGTGGGAAGTTGGCAGACCGAGATCCGCATTCCCGATCCCTCCCGCATTCGCTACATTCACTGAACATCCAGAGACTTCTCTCCCTGCTTCCGCGCCCCATGCCCGCCAAAACTCCCCGCACACCCAACTCCGGTGGGCCCCCAGTCCCCTCCTCCAGCCCCGGTGCTCCTTCTACCGGACCAAATGACCAGGTCCCAACTGCGACAGGGGCCCTGCAACCCAGAGGTTCATCCCCGGGAGCACCTCCCATACGCGAGGAAAACTGGCGGGAGACGGCCGAATCGGTGGTGATTGCGTTTATTCTGGCCTTTTTGTTCCGCACCTTCGAGGCCGAGGCGTTTGTCATCCCGACGGGTTCGATGGCACCGACGCTGTATGGTGCCCATCGGGACATTACCTGCGAACAATGCGGGCATCGATTTGCGGTGGGGGCCAGCACTCCCCCTGCACAGGATTCGGAACTGCGCAACGGCTGGATCGATCATGATCGACGCATGCATTCCGCCGTCTGCCCGAACGCCGCCTGTCAATTTGCCAACAATGTTCTGGACCGCGAGATCTTTGCTGGCGACCGGATTCTGGTGAACAAATTCCCGTACGACCATCGGGAACCAAGCCGATGGGACGTCGTGGTTTTCAAGTGTCCGGAGACAGCCAAGACCAATTACATCAAGCGGTTGGTGGGACTTCCGGGAGAGGAAATCCAGATCCGTCGCGGGGATATCTGGTACCGCCCCCTCGACAGCGATGCCCCCTGGCAGATCGCCCGCAAGCCGATCGAAAAACAGAACCAGATCCAGATCCTGGTGCATGACAATGATCACCCGGCCCGGGCCCTGCTGCAGAGAGGCTGGCCGGAAAGCTGGCGTGGCTTGCCCGGAACACAGTGGGAGGGCGACCCCGGGCGGAGATCGTTCCGCATTGATCCGGCAGGTGAGGGACTGCAGCGTCGGCAGTGGCTGCGATACACGCACTATCTCCCCCGTCCGCAAGACTGGATGGCATCCGACGGTGGCCCGATCTCGCAGCAACCCGAGCCACAACTGATCCGGGACGTCTATGGCTACAACATGCGGATCACCAATGATCAAGCCGAGGCATCGCAGCGGAGGCGCGAACCACTGTCACTCGGCTTTCGCGAGTTGGCATCGAATTGGGTCAGCGATCTCAGCCTGAGTTGCGAGTTGCATCCAGAGGGCGATTCGGGCGAAATCCTGCTGGAGATTGTGGAAGGACAGCGGCGTTATCGGTGCCGCTTCAATCTGGGAACGGGACAGGGTCAGCTAGAACATCCCTCGGAGATGTCACCCGACGGGGACGACAGCGATTTGGTTCTGGTAGGTGTTCCCTTCGAAAGTGGATTGTCGGCGGGCCGCCCTCATGCCGTCCAATTCACCAATTTCGACAACCGACTCGTGGTTCTGGTGGATGGCAGTGTGAAACAGAGCGTGGACCTCGACTTGACCCCAGAGGCTCCGCATCCCGCCCTGTCGCCAGACGATTTGCGGGACAGCCCCCAGGACCGGAGCCCCGTGGGGATCGGTTCCCAGGGAGCGGCCCTGAGAGTTGCGCAACTCCGGATCCATCGGGACATCTACTACACCGAAGACAACGTCCAGGGGCGCGCCGACCCCTTGTTCCGACTGGTTGACTCAGAGGATAATAGCCGGGATGAGTTCTTGATGCTGGGAGACAACAGCCCCCGCAGTCACGACAGTCGACTCTGGAGAGATTCGCATGCCGTTCCACGGCAGTTGCTGATTGGCAAGGCGTTCTGCATTTACTGGCCGCATGCCATGCCGTTCCTGAATGGCGGACGGGGATTCCCGGTTTCTTCCTATCGGGAACAGGGAGACTCCAAAGCCGCCACCATTCCCCGGTTCAGTCTGCCATTCCTTCCCCAGTTCGGTCGGATGAAACGGATCTGGTGAAGGGCGGCGGGCCAGATCCCCGCGTGCGGCCCCCCCTGCCCTCTGGTCTACACCCGTGTTTCAAGGAGGAAACCACCATGCCCCCGCGACTCCAGTGCATCGGCCTCAAGAAAGTCTACAACGGGCGCACCGTTGTGAACGATGTGAGTTTCGAGGTTGAACCAGGTGAGATCGTCGGGCTGCTGGGACCAAATGGTGCGGGCAAGACTACGTCATTCCGAATGACCTGCGGCATTGTCGAACCAACGGCGGGGACTGTGCTATTGGATGGCGTCGAGGTCACGTCCTGGCCCATGTATCGCCGAGCCCGACAGGGGATGGGATACCTTGCACAGGAATCCAGTGTCTTCACCCGACTGACCGTCGAGCAAAACATTCTGGCGATCCTGGAAATGCTGCATGTTGGTCGCTCCGATCGGAAAAAGATCACCGCCGGGCTATTGGAACAGTTCGGCCTCACCAAACTGACCCACTCGATGGCGTCTGTCCTGTCCGGAGGCGAGCGGCGCAGGCTGGAAATTGCCCGGTGCCTCGCCAGCAATCCTGCCCTGATCCTGCTGGATGAGCCATTTACCGGCATCGATCCGGTCACGATCCAGGGAATCCAGGGAATCATCCGACAACTGCGCGACAGTGGGATCGCGATTCTATTGACCGACCACCGGGAAATGGAAACGCTCACAATCACTGATCGCAACTACATTATTTGTGAGGGCCGCGTGTTGGTCTCGGGAGATTCAGAAACTGTACTTGCCAATCCCGAAGCGCAGGCGAAGTATTTCGGCAAGCGGTCGTACCACGATACGGGGATGTTTCATCCTGCCGCTCGGGGCCCGCATGCCAGTCCGGCAACGGGATCACACAACTCCATTTCCGACAATAGGTTAAGATAAGCAGCCACGGGGTTGAGGCCATCGCCGCCGAAACCCGCATGAGACCAAAAGTCTGGTCCCCAGGCGTGTGTCACTCCAGGAACTCCAGTGCAATGGTTCCAGGGGATTGACCCTGGTGAGAATCTGGGCATAAAATCTTCTTGGGTGTCCGTAAGCCAAAGCGGCCTCGAAGCTTGCGAGGATCCATCCAGCGTTGTGGTTCGCGACTCTAGAAAGTGTGGTGGAAAGTCTGAAGTCTGTCGAGCCGCTCGCGGGCGACCATTCTTCTACACAGGATTGATCTCGATCCGGCCATCCGGCCGATGGCAAGTCGGACCTGAAACTCCGCAAAAACACCGATTCTTTGAGAGGACATGACCGAATGTTGGTTCTATCGCGCAAGAAAAATGAAAGCATCGTCATTGATGGGAAGATCGTGGTCACTGTGGTGGAGATCAAGGGGGACAAAGTTCGTCTGGGGATTTCAGCTCCGTCTGAGGTCCCTGTCCATCGCAGCGAGGTTTTCGAGGCCATTCTTCAGGAGCAGTCTGCTTCTCCCCCAGTGTCCAGCGAGCCTCCCCAACCGGTCTGAATGTCCCTCATTACTGTTCACTTCGATCTCGGGATGATCGATTGAGGAGGGGAATGTCCCCGTCGGTTTGTCGTGATCGAGAGCAATCTTTGGCAGAGCCATTCCCAAACTGGCAGCCCGAGGCGTCTCAACTTTGGCGGGGATGAGTGTCTGTCGAATCCATTGCCCCAGTCGGGGTGAGATGGCCTCCCGCTGTCGATAGAAAAGGCAGATATGCTGTGATGCCGCTACGAATCGGCCAGACACCACCTGCTGATTCTGGGAAAGCATCTCCCGGCGTTCTCATCGGGGAGCGAGGGCGCTATACTTCGGGACTCTGCTCACTCGCGACGGAATCGCGGTGAGGGGCAGCACCGGCCGTAACTTACGACCGACAAACGAACAGGATTTTCGGACCGGCTCATCGATGACGTTGGCGCAAGTCTACGAAGGACAATTTCGGGGCGATATTCGTCTCCGTGGTCATGACTTTTTCAAGACCGATCGGGTCGCATTGACCAGGGTTGAACCCGATCAAATTCACGCGGTCGTGCAGGACGGTGGAGAGTTCCAGTCGCAACTGCAACGCCAAGGCGGCGAACTCAAGTTCACGTGCAGTTGTTGGCCCCCCACTCGTCCCAATCCCGCCTGTAAGCATCTGTGGGCTACGATTCTCAAGGTTGATGCCGCGGGATTGGTGGCTGGGGCCGTCAAGTCGGGGGCCATTCCTCCATTCTCTGTCGAACCGATCAGCATCCGGCCAGTCGAGGATTACTGGGATGCTGAAACGGGACGGGATGTCTTCATCCCAATTCCCAGCACAATCCGTGCGCCAGTCGACACAGTGGCCTTTCAGCCGCTCAAGCCCTGGCAGCAAAAACTCCAGACTCTCAGCGAGCGTCTTCACTCATCACTGAGCTCCGGCGACAGTGCGGCACGAGAAAGGGAGATTTTCTATGAGATTGATGAGGCCGCCAGTCGCGAGCGCCGTCAATTGGTGCTTCAGGTGGTTCAGCGGCAGCGCCGGTCAAATGGTCAGTGGGGAAAACTCAAGCCTCTGAAACTGCGCGCTGACCGGCTGGACGAAATTGAGGACGAGCAGGACCGCCGGATTGTCTCGCAACTTGTGGGGGTTACTCCAGACCGAGTGCAGTGGCAAGCTCTGCCCACTGAAGCCGGTTCGATCCAGCGATTCTACCTAGCTCCCGATCTGGCTCTGCAGGTCGTGCCAGCGCTCTGCCAGACCTCGCGACTGCAGTTTGTTGATCGGCATGGGGAACGTCGATCTCCCCTCGAATGGGACAATAAGGCACCTTGGGAACTGGGTGTGGATGTTGTTCCCGATGACAGCGAGTCCCACTGGCAGGTGGTTGGACGGCTGCACCGCGACGGAGAGGCGCGTCCGTTGGTCGAGGCCCGATTGCTGATTCCGGGGGGACTTGTCTTTTTTGAAGACGCAGTGGCAGCATTTCGGGACTTCGGAACCTTTGGGTGGACCGAGGTACTGCGGGGTGATCGTCCCCTGACCGTTCCTCACGAAGATGGCGAAGCACTGGTCGATCGGTTGCTCGATATGCCACAGCTCCCGCGGCTCACCTTGCCAACTGAGCTGCGGCTGAACGAGGTTGCCGCGGAACCGCGGCCACACCTGACCCTGTTCACCCCCCGGGGGGTGCGCTGGCAGCATGAACGCCTGACGGGCGAGGTGGAGTTCGAGTACGACGGTGCCCGAGTACGTGGCTCAAGTCCTCAGGGGGCCATCGTACAACGTGAGCAAGGACGTTGCCTCGCCCGTGATCGGGGACTTGAGGAGGTCTACTGGAGGGCCCTCGAGGGTTTTGGGGCGCGCCGGCTGCAGCACAGTTTTCCGGGGCGCAACGACGTTGAAATCCCGGCCCGTTCGCTCGCATCCGTGGTTCGCGGGCTTATCAAGGAAGGCTGGCAAATCCACGCCGATGGTCGCCAGGTCCACCAGCCTGGCCCTTTGAGTTTCGAGATCAAGACCGGCATTGACTGGTTTGAACTCTCGGCCAGCGTGGCCTTCGAAGGACGACATGTTTCGTTTCCCGAACTGTTGTCGGCCTTGGCACGGGGAGATTGCACAGTCCGTTTGGACGATGGTTCGCTGGGAGTCATTCCTGAAGAGTGGATGAAGCAGTTCGGCTTGCTGGCCAGCCTGGGGATTTCCGACGGCGAGACCGTACGGTTTTCCAAATCGCAGGTGGGGCTCTTGGATGCGCTGTTGGCTGCCGAGCGATCTGTCTCTTTCGATGAGCAATTCGACCAATTGCGAACGCGGGTGGCCCAATTCTCGGGAATCGAGCCTGGAGATCCTCCTCAAGGGTTTGATGGGGAACTTCGCCCTTACCAGGCTGCCGGCGTGTCGTGGCTTCGTTTTCTCGATGAATTTGGGTTCGGCGGCTGCCTAGCTGACGACATGGGGCTGGGGAAAACCATCCAGTTGCTGGCCTTTCTCGAGGACAGGCGTCAACGGGGGATCGCACAGGGGCCCACCCTCGTCGTCGTACCCCGCTCGCTGATCTTCAACTGGCACCAGGAGGCTACCCGGTTTACCCCGGGGCTGACCGTGCTCGAATACACCGGAATCCAGCGGGGCCAGCTGCGCCGCAAGCTGGCACGTGCCGACCTGATCCTGACGACCTATGGCACCATCCGTCGGGACATTCTTCAGCTCAAAGAGATCGCATTCGACTACGTTGTTCTTGATGAGGCGCAAGCGATCAAAAATCCCGCGTCTCAGGTCGCCAAGGCCACCCGGCTGATTCAAGGCCGTCACCGCATTGCTCTTTCAGGGACCCCTATTGAGAACCATCTCCGCGACCTTTGGTCGATCTTTGAGTTTCTCAATCCCGGAATGCTTGGGCGGGCGTCGGTCTTCAAACTGCACACCACTGATTCCAACGACGAGGAATCGCGAAAGTTGCTCTCTCACGCTTTGCGGCCGTTTATACTGCGGCGGACCAAGCGGGAGGTGGCGAAAGAACTGCCCGAGAAGCTGGAACAGACCATTTACTGTCACATGCCCAAGCAGCAGCAGCAGCTCTACCAGGAACTGCGCGACCATTATCGGGAGAGCCTCCTGGGACGGGTCCGCTCCCAGGGGTTGGGCAAATCGAAGATCCATGTGCTCGAGGCACTGCTGCGACTGCGTCAGGCAGCCTGCCATCCGGCGTTGCTGGACGACAAGCATGCGCAGGAACCAACCGCCAAACTCGAGGCGCTCGGTCTGCACCTCGCCGATCTGTTGGCCGAGGGACACAAGGCACTGGTTTTCTCGCAATTTACCAGCTTCCTCGCAATCGTCCAGAAGTTTCTGGAAGAGCGGGGAATGACATATGAGTACCTCGACGGACAAACCCGCAACCGGCGAGAACGGATTGAAAGGTTCCAGAACGATCCGTCGTGTGGCATTTTCCTGATCAGCCTCAAGGCGGGAGGCCTGGGGCTCAACCTGACTTCTGCCGATTATGTCTTCCTCCTCGACCCGTGGTGGAATCCAGCGGTTGAGATGCAGGCGATCGACCGAGCCCACCGAATCGGTCAGACGCGGACTGTCTTTGCGTACCGTCTGATCTGCAAGGATACGGTTGAGGAAAAGATCGCCGAATTGCAGACTCGAAAAAAGGAGTTGGCCGACGCGATTCTGCAGGCTGACAACAATCTGCTCTCGGATCTGACCGCCGACGACCTCGAATTGCTCCTCTCCTGATCACCTCGCTGCGGGGACCCGCGGAGTTTTCAGCCATGGTTCAACTGAGCGTCAATGTCAACAAGGTGGCGACGCTGCGGAACTCCCGCGGCGGAAATCATCCCAATCTGTGCGAAGCCGTCCGTATCTGTGTTGCAGCGGGTGCTCCAGGAATCACAGTTCATCCACGGGCCGATGAACGTCATATCACCCGGCGTGATGTGCGCGAGATCGCCACCCTCCTGCACACCATCAAACCGGCAGTTGAATTCAATATCGAGGGGGATCCACGCCCCGATCTGCTCGACCTCGTGGGGGAGGTCCATCCCACACAATGCACCCTGGTCCCGGTTATTCCCGGCGAAATCACAAGCCAGGCGGGCTGGACACGGACCGGGACGCCGCCCGATTTCCATCGGGTGGTCTCCGGATTGCGGGCTGCAGGAATCCGAGTGAGCCTGTTTATTGATCCCGAGCCTTCGGCCGTTGATTGGGCAGCCGATCTCGGTGCCGACCGTGTTGAACTCTACACCGAGCCGTTCGCGCGAGCCTTCGAACAAGGTCGCCGGACGGCCGAACAATCTTTTGAGCGGTACTGCCACACCGCACTCCGGGCCCATGCTCGCGGACTGGGCGTGAATGCTGGTCACGACCTGGACCTGCACAATCTCCCGCTGTTCGCCTCCCTGCCTCATTTGGCCGAGGTCTCCATTGGCCATGCACTGATCAGCCGCTCCCTATTCGTGGGATTGAAACAGGTCGTTGAGGAATACCTCTCAATCTGCGAATCCCGATTGCCGGCGGGCTGATGCCGCTCCAGGCTGACAGCAGACTATCGGGCCGGCGGATCCCACCACCAGGAGTCTGTGCTTTCAAGCTCTTCAGGAAGTTGGGGGATTGGAAAGTTCGTGGATTCTTCACGCGCCGTGTTCAGCACTGCGGGGAGATCAACCTGCACGCCGCCTGCCACCTGCACCACGATCTGTCGCTGGTTGTAAATCCGGTGAGCTACCACTGACTCGACCTCCTTGGGAACGGGAAAGACCTCAAGCGAATAATTTCCGGGCTGCCGCAGCAGCCCTCCGTCCCATTCACACCGGCTCCACCAGTCCTCGGTTTGCATCACTGTCGTGGCCAGAGCCAAATCGAAGACATTCCGCAGATCGCCGAAGATCACCTCGCGCCGAGCCAATTCGTCGAAGTGTCGGGTGAGATTTTCGGCGAATTCCTGATTGACCGACTCGGCGAACCCAGTCGGAATTCTCTGACCACGTGCTGCAATAAACTGGTTCTCAGATTGGGCGAGTACAGCGGGGCCCTGCCACTGAAAGACCGTACGGTCCGGATTACGGATGATCTGTCGGTCACCCATTGTGAGCCACCATCGCAGGGCCTCCAGCGGCGCCCCCCCAGCCAGACGTGCCCGTTTCAGCAACTTGAAGTAATCCGGGATTCGGGCTCCGCCATCCAATTGTCCCACACCGATCAGTTTCATCCTGTAGTCGGCAGCCACCAACACCTGAGCAACCCGACTGTCGGCAGGAATCCCCTGAATCACAACATCCTGGCGCCCCAGACGCCGCTGCAATTCCCGCAACCATCGTTGAAGCTGACCGGGTGCGAGGGGCCCATTCCGGTTCGATTGCTCAACAAAATCTCGTAAATCGGCCAGATTCGAGTCACGGGTGTTGATCGAACAGCCGAAGACCCCGGGACGATGGTCGCCTCGCGCCGCCTGCAGCAGCAGTAACAGGTCATCCAGGACCAGAGTTGGTGACTGGTGCGTTGTCGAGATGGCACAGCCATCAGAGTTGTATTGCCAACCCGTGGCGGGGCCCAGCAGCAGGATGTCGCGATCGTCTGTCTGCAACACGAGGGCTTCCAGACGGATCATTCCCGCGAGATGGCGCATGTCGTCGGTCGGAAGCAGGCCATTGTCAAGGCGGTTCGCCAGCGACTGTTCCAGTCGTCGCAGTGAGATAACCCGCAGACTGGTTGCCCGAGTGACCCCATCGGAAGTACGGGCACGTGCAGGATACAGGAAATCCTGCGATGGAAACTCCGCAATTCGCTCCGTCCTGCTTTGCAGCACACCGCGGGGGTCAACGAATATCCCCGAAACAAAGGGCCGCGCGCTGCCGACTCCCCCCAACGCCTCCCAGGAAGAGGGAGACACGGTGCTGGTGATGAGATCGATCAACTCGGTAAAGTCGGCGACACTGGCTCCGCCCAGAGTTCCGGAGGGACTGCCGTCCCCCGAGCCTGGCCTGAGTTTTTCAGGCCTGCGGCGAACACCTCGTTCGCGTTCCCGATTGCGTTCAAGACGATCGGGAATGTACTGCAGCGTACGATCGGCTGCGTCGACTTGACCATTGGCCCGCTGGTGTGCCGCAATGCGGCGCAGCGCTGAAGTGGCGTCCTGCGGATCGGGGAGGCGCCGGGCTTGTTCGACAGCGGGAGCAACCCGTCCACTTGCGAGCCAAAGGTCGAGCCAATCGGCCCGCACATACGAATTCTGGAGTAGACCTGCCAGAGTTCCAAGGTAGAGCCCCAGGCCAATTCCAAAGCGCCGGCACTGGGCAGGACGGAACGGCGGGTGCTTCCACTGGGGAATCAACGGACACAGATTCGTAGTGGACATGGACGAAAAAAAGTGGCGAAGGGCACAGGGGAAGCAGAAAGCCGATTGTGACACAAGAGATCCGCGTGGTCAAAAACCAGAATAATTCGCAGAAAAATCGGCAAAGAAAACCGTTTGAAATCATTGACAATCGCTGACGCAGCCGATTTACTCTCCCCCAGACGCCCCGCAAAGGGCCAGAAAACAGGCACACAGGCTCACATTCAGGAGGTGAAAGATGGCCGCCGCCAAGCCCAAGTCAATCAGCAAGTCCGAATTTCT
>Ga0315903_10005362_pt1 | contig 16751 bp, 27 predicted proteins | sample LakEriMetagenome_7_FD_203524 | JGI IMG/M metagenome (GOLD analysis project Ga0315903, IMG submission 203524) | Freshwater fungal communities from buoy surface, Lake Erie, Ohio, United States - Buoy 2 MA119 | ecosystem: Environmental > Aquatic > Freshwater > Lake | place: USA: Lake Erie, Ohio...
GTCTTGTCACCGGTTGGGCTATAATCAATAAAGCAACCAGTAATCTTATTCTTGCCAGCAACTACGTCAAAACCAAAGATAGGTGCAGGATTATGCGTATGTGGAAACACACAACAGTGCATCATCCACAGGCCTTTAGTTGCTCTAGCATCTACAACATCGATATGTGCTCTGCGATAGTTGTCACTGCTCCATACTTTATTGAGCCAACCAGGTTGATTAAAACGGTCCATGCCGGGCTCAAATACTTCTACGCCAGTTTCACTGAACTTGTTTTCCAGCATCTGTTGTATTTGTATCAATGATGACCAAACTTTACTCTCCATGATACAAATCCTTCATCATCTTAATGGCAAATTCAAATGCTACACATGCCTCATCGCCCAAATCATCTGTGAGTGTTTGGCGAATAGATATTTTCATAGCATCAGCATTTTCAAAGTCATAGAACTTGCCACTCGAAATATGTGCTACTTGCTTCTTAATGATTTGACCACCGAATAGGTCGCCCATGTGGCGGCAGTATAGATGCGCTTTAACCAAATGTTTACGTTCTGGATCATTGCTTAGTTTATGTAAGTATGCCTGATACTCCAATGTAGCAGGCGTTAGATAGCAGTAAGTGCCATCGTCTAATTCTAGGAAGTCTGCAAGGATGCCCTTGAGACGGGGAAGGTCTGGCATGGTGTCAAGAAAGCCTTGACGTTTGCAATACCATTCAATCGGATCGTAAATTGCAAGTAGATTGTACAGATAGTTTTTGTAATCTTGTTTTTCAATCTTACCGCTGAGTAACATCTTGGCAAACTTAGTCAGTTCAGCCTCGTGGTGAAGGTCTTTGGTAATTTCCCTTAAACTCATTCCTGTTCCATTCTAACTTGTAATGGAAATCCATGCTGTCGACAAACCTGTGTTGTCTCGATGGTTTTTTGTTCAGCAATTTCAAAAGTGTAAATGCCTACAACCGCCGAGCCGTCAGTGTGTACTGCCAGCGTGATGTCTTTTGCAGTTTCCTGAGTGTGACGGAATATTGAAATAAGCAATTCGATCACAAATTCAATTGGGGTCTTATCATCATTAAGAAAGATGATTTTATATTTTTTAGGCTCTGCAATTACCTTTTTGATTTTTTCATCAATTTGCACATCCATTGCGGTTGACATAACTTTCCTCTTTTAGATATTTATAAAATGGGGGACAAAGCCCCCATACTTTACTTGATAGCAATTAAACGTGGTTTAAGTGCTTCAGGGATTATGCGTGTTAGTTTAACACGAAGAATACCGTTAGTCAACTCTGCGTCCCCCACTTCCATGTGATCTGCCATGGTAAAAGTACGTTCAAAATCTCTAGCGGCAAGTCCACGATGCACATACTTGCTGGCATCATCTTCCTTGAGGCGTTGACCACGAATAGTCAATAGATTCTGATCCACTTCAATTGAGACATCTTCCTTGTCAAATCCTGCCACAGCAACTTCGATCTCAAAGTGATCGTCATCGTGTTTTAGAATGTTGAATGGCGGGTAGTTGGTTTGTGGTGAATTAGCGAATCTGCGTTCGGCATCGTGAAAGATGCGATCAAATCCGATAAGTGCTCTGTTTAGTTGAGCGAGACTGTTTGTATCAAAACGAGTTAATGCGTTCATAATTTTCTCCTTATATTAAGCAAGAACGTTTTTGGAGCACCATGCTCCGATTTGTAAAACCCTTACGGCGTCCTACAAATTTATTTATACCGGATGTCCGATATTAAAACAGTTTTTTTGGCAATGCTTGTTTTGCCAGTTCTTTGCGCCAACGATTAACGGCGGCGCTTTTTGCCCTTTTACGAGTAGTTGTTGGTTTTTCATAGAACTCACGACTGCGCAGATCTTCTAGTAACCCTGAATCTTGTACTTTCTTTTTGAATCTTCGCATGGCCTTTTCAAAAGGCTCACCTTCTCTAACATGTACTACATTGCCGAACGTTTTAGTTTTCATAGCGACCTTAACTTCTCATTTAAATTAGGAAAATCGTAAAACCTATTTGGGTTAATTACGGAATAATCAACTTTGGGATTAGTTATTCTGTAGTATGTATTAGGCATGCTGATAATATATGACAAGAAATGACTTGCATCATCGGGCACGTTATCGCAATCTAGAATAACGGCTTCTGCTCTTACTGCTACAGTTAGTAGCCATTTGATATCAACATCCGTGGGTGTATAAAGGTACACATGAATGTTAGCATTAAATGTTTTTAAGTAATCATCCAAGAAGTCTTTTATGTCACTGGTTGGAGTAACTAACAATATACTTTGTGTACGATTCGGTAGTATATCCGGTGGAGTAATTAATGTTACCTTTTTTGGAATCATTTTGCTTTTTTGTCTTGTATTCTTTGCCATAGTGTTTCTGTGGTCTGTTCAGCATTTTGTACATACGTATCATCTCGAGTCTTAACAACCTGTTGATCACCTTCTTTGACTATGTATGTTTTCTTATCTGATTTATCTGTTTCTTCTTCCCAAGGCAACGTATCAATCATTCCTAGGTCTTTTTTTGCACGTTCTTCTTTGATGGTAGAATCAGGATTTTCTAGTTTCCACTGACGCATACGATCTTTAACCGATTCTGTTTGTTCGACATCATACGATCTTGCATGTTCTTCGATATCAAACTCTGTTTTGGCGACTTTTTCTTTTTGAAGTTCGCGCTCTGCTTCTTCTATCATTCGGTTCCATTGTTCAAGACCCACTTGTTCAACAATGTCAATTTTTTCTGCTTTGGCTGCTTCGTTGAGATCCAAATCTCTAGGATTGATTTCTTCTATTTTTTCTGCTTTTGGAAATGGCCAATGAGGGCTAGGTGTGGGCCACACTGGTTCTTCCTTTTCAATCTCTGCCAAGAGGCGATTACCTTCCTCTATGTCGGGCTCGGCGATAGTTTCTTCCGGGGGCTTTGAAACTTCATACAAGTCACTGGCCATTTCAGTGTACTCTTGTCGCTCTTTGTGCCATTTGTAAGTCATTTGTGCGCCCAACAGCATTAGAATAGCCAAGGGGTCAAACACAAACACTATAATCATAATGACCCATGTCACTGCCCTTTCTAACAAATTGGCATCTGGGTTATCACCGTAGATCAGTGCGGCAATATATTTTATTGGGCCGACTTCGGCTTCGACTTTGCGGACTTCTGCGGCAATGGGGGCTCGTGCTTCGTTGAGTCCAGCAATAGCACTCTGTGACCTAGAAATATCGTTTTGGAGTCTAGTTCGTTCTGCTTGTTGCTGTCTACGGATTTGGACTGCTCGTTCTGCCCCACGGTCGTCGGTGCTACGACTAAGGCGTTCATTAACCTGCGAATCCATTTGACTAAGTGCTGTACGTGCGGCATCGATATTCTCCCGTTCAGTTTTTATCTTCTCATCATAGATAGCAATTTTACTCTGTACATCACCGCTGACAATATTTTGGTCCAAGTGTGCTTTGCTTAGGAAACCAAATATACCCATGCTGGTAATGACCATGAGCACTATTACTGCCGTAGTCATGTATACTTTCATAGTCACTGGGATCTTGTCCCAGTAGGCTTTGAGCCAACTTGCGGCTACAAGTTTGGATATTTCCAGTGTAGTGCCCATTATTACGATAGGCCAAAACGCCGCGGCAAAAACTGCGGTTAAGCCTATAACACTATAATAAATGGCCACTGCCGATAGTGTCAATCCTGAGAGTGCAAGTAAGAAAGTAAATACCATAACTATTATTTATCGACTAAAACTCCAATAACGACTATCCATGGTGTGACATCCTTGCTCGCTGAATTCACGTATTCGTTGTTTAATTCGAACCTCTGTGAAGAATTTACGACACACACCGCCTTGAACCGGATAAGTCATAACAATACTAACTCTTCCTGCACTGTCAGTTGACGGATTGTACCATTCGGAAACTTCTCCGTTATCTGAATTTTGCAGTGCATGTATAACTGTCATGATGTGTGTTTGTTTGTCTTCATAAGACAGCGAACCTTCCACAGACTTAAACAAGTTGAAGACAATGGCAAGGACACTGGCATTGCTTTGATAATCCTGTCTTACTCCATTAGTTGCACTCAATGGAATATTAACATCTGCATGAGCCGTACTAGCGATGCTGACCAGGATTAAAAACTTCACTAACGCCCGAGAACTTTTGGCAAGCATAACCTCTCCTTTCAACCAGTTGGCCTCTTAGAGGCATGACATAATAAAATTCTGTACAATCTTTAGAGATACCACTTCGAGCCTGAAACAGTTGTTTCGTTGGATCGTCGGTGCATTCTATTCGTGTATCGCTGGAAACCTTCTCACCATCTTTAACATTGATGGCTTGATTAGTATAACAGTACTGTGGCTTTAGCCGAGCAGATTCAGGATAACTTGCACATCCGGTCACTGCCACAGACAACGATACTACTGTGTAGTAAATGATTTTCATTACTGTGCCTTAGATGCTTTGGTTGCTTTGGCTTCAGCAATCAATTGCTCAAATACATCTTTCTTCATTTCAAGGCGAACGTAAGTGTAATGACGACCGTTCATAGTGAAATGACCTTTTTCAGTTTTGACATGCTTGCGGATGGCAGTGTTGTCAACCTTATAAGAAATCACAGTACGAGTAGATTTCTTATCGTCTTTGATGTCAATAACAGTTTCGGAGTTAACCACACCGTCGATACGCTTTGCAAAGTTGTTCATTGCAATGGCATCCATCTGTTCTTCAGCGGCTTGTGCAAATGCAGACTCGCCGGCGCCGCAGGCATAGACCATGTCTTCTTTCCACCAGAACCAACCTTTGACGCCTTCCTGTGCGCAACTCTGATACCAACCGGGCTGTGCGTAAGTTTTACGATCCGGGATATCTTTCATTGAACTACAGCCAGTAATGGCTACAGCCGCCAAACTAATTAAAATTGCCTTTTTCATAATGTGCCTTTCTGTGTGTTGAATAATAGTTTTCACTATGTACATAGTATAACACCACCCGGAGGTGGTGTCAACTGGTTTGGTAATCGATATTATTTGAAGAATATCAGAGCCATCAATACTGCTTGAACAATGAATCCAAAACCAATAGTAACAATGTTCAGCATGTCTTTTTGGACTGAGGCTTTGACAAATAACAATGCCAATCCAGCCCAAACTAACAATACCAAATCAACGCCTGGTAGTCTATCGGTTAGTCCAGCCATTACTGCTAGTAGGCTTGGAATGGTTGCAGAGTGTAAGATTATTACAGCAATCCAACCCAATGTTTCGGCTGAAATATTTCGAAATTTTTCAACAAAAAATGTTTTGACTGCTTCCAAACTGTAATTGCTTTCTATCATGATTATTGCCCTTTTGGTTTGTAAAAAATGTGATTACCGATTGATCCAATTTTATCCAAATTCCATCTTGGATTTACGTAGTTTGCATGATAGTACAATGCATCCTTCATAACATCCAATCTAAAATTTTCTAGTAGAACTTTCTTGGCCACAGCATAACTTTCATCATATGCGGCTTTGTTTATAGGACGAGCCTTAGTGGCGCTTTCGCAATACCATGAGAACTGGCAGACCACTTTGTCCATGAACGATGTCTTTTGATAAATTACACCGCAGACATCTTTTGGAAAACTAGGATGTTCTACTCGATTCAAAGTAACTTGTGCCACAGCAACTTTACCTTCAAACGATTCATGTCCGGCTTCTCTATAGATATTCATAGCCAAACAATCTAGTTGACGTTCACGTGTCTTAATGGAAACTACATCTTTATTATAGTAACCATTATTTTTCTTAAGAATTTCAAATTTTCTTTCGGTGATGGCATTAACGACCATGACCACTAACAACAGCGCCAAAATGTAGGTGCTGATTTTAATTATTTTTTCCATAAGTCCTCCTTTGACTTGGTGTTGTAAAACTTCTACAACATTACATAAAGGGAGTTAACTTCACGAGGCTCTGAAAGAACCCTACTTTCGTGTAGTTGTCTCCATTGGACGCACTGTCTCATAATCAGTGTGCCTTTGGCGACCCTTGGCTTCCCGAAAATACGGGTTTCTCATTGGCCAAGACCCGCGGAACTGTTTCTGCTTTTGACATACTTTGGTTCTACTATCTTAGTTTCTTTGCGAAACGTACAGTATATATCTCATTGTACAATATTCCATTGAAAAATGCAAGATTATCGACAAAATTTGTTGTACCTTGCTACTTTTTTACAAAATTCAATGAACATGTCATTGCCCATGTGTTGTTTGAGACAGTTGGCTTCCCAAGTGATCAACTGAATATTACCTTTGACATATCCTTTATTGCTGTCAATTCTATCAATAGTACAACTCATAGGATTACACCACTTACCCAACCACATTTGACCACCTCTGGTGAATTCTAATTTATCACCTGTTAATGCACAGAAAAAATCCTGCGATGCTCCAACTTCATAAACGTAATCGAGATCGACTTCTATCTGTTGTGATTCCTTTCCTCGGTTTTCGGCACGCCGTAAATTAACTGCCAAGAAGCCTAAAATTTCTTTTACTTCTAGGAGGTCTTCTTGACGTCGATTCCAATTTGAAATTTCAGTTTTTGACGGACTCCTACGCATCAGTTGTGTACGATTTTCGCCACGCGATTCAAGGAACTCGCGGTATGTTTTAGATTCGAAAACTTTAAATGACATAGTTATCTCCGCATTTTGGAAATATCTACTGCTTGCTCATCCGAAAATACCGGAACAGCATTGCTCTTGTGCATGGTGGCAATTCCTTTAACCATTGTTCCTGTATAGACTTTTGGTGCCTTAACTGTACATGCTCCGCCACTAAATGGCAAACTTGGATGTTTGACATCAGTACCGTATCGGCTGTAGGGTTTGTTATCCGGCTTGTAAACTTCGGCAGTCAAAGCACGTTTGCGCTTTTTTTCGTCTGCCTCAATACCCCAACGTTTTTGTAGTTCTTTCCAACTTTCTTCTTGCTCACGAGCCTTCCTAGCATGTTCTGCCGAAGCGAATTTCTGTTTGCCTTTCTTTTTGCCGGTGGTACTGAGCCACGGACCTTCTAGATGCATACTCATGTGAACTCCAAATGTTTACTGTACCTATAGTATAATACAGATAAAGTGATCTGTCAAGTTAAAAATAATTTTTGGTAAACTTCTTCCAAAAGGTCTTCGATATCCAAATTGATATATTTTTGGTTAAGTTCAAATTCTTCGTCCTCTACCAATTCCCACCCTTCGATACCAAGTATCTCCATGGCTTCCCTTTTGGAAAGAGGTTCTTGTCGTTGATGGCTCACCCAAATAACTGTCATTAATGCGCAGGCAAAAACTGCTTGATCATTGTAAACACCTCTGTCTTCACACCATTCCAATGTTCGATTGAGATAGTAATCGATATCTTCTATTCTGTGCTCTAATTGGTCAATCCAGTGTTGGGTGTCTAATCTGGTCCAGGGTGCGGTCATACTCTAAAACTTTCTCCACATCCACAGCGGTCACGTTCATTTGGGTTGATAAAATCAAATCCTTCATTGAGTCCGTTGCGAACCCAATCCATTGTCAAGCCATTTAGATAAGCCAGACTCTTGGCATCGACCAGCACAATGAATTCTGGTTGTCCAAAATTAGTAACTCCGGGTTCAGCAGTGTATTCATCTACATATTCTATGGTGTAGGCCAAACCACTACACCCTGTAGTTCTTACACCTATGCGGATACCCACGCCCTTGCCACGCTTGTCTAAATTCTGTTTGATTCGTTTACGTGCTGTGTCGGTTACGGTAATCATCAACGGCCGCCTTAATAGCGTCTTCGGCAAGAATACTACAGTGTATTTTAACTGGAGGTAAGGCTAGTTCTTCTGCTATTTCTTTGTTTTTGATTGTTCCGGCTTGGTCAAGGGTTTTTCCTTTGAGCCATTCTGTAACGAGACTCGAACTCGCGATAGCCGATCCACAGCCATACGTTTTAAATTTCGCATCTGTAATAATACCTGTATCATCGTCCACCTTTATCTGTAGTTTCATCACGTCACCGCAAGCAGGTGCGCCCACCATACCAGTGCCCACTGTGGGATCATCTTTGGCAAACGATCCTACGTTGCGTGGATTTTCATAATGGTCAATTACTTTGTCCGAGTACGCCATTGATATATCTCCAGTTTATTATTTTCCATATGTTTTGCAAGTATTTCTTTTTGTCTGCTTGATAGTCCAAGGCCCACGCATGTTCCCACCAGTCAATCAACAATACAATATCATTACGAACTTCGTGGTTCACAATGGTTTTGATCTTGCCATCCTGTGCCAAGTACACCCAACCACTGCCTTGTATCTTCATGGCCACCGTTTCAACTTGATCTTGAAATGCATCATAGGTTTTGTAATGCTGTTCAATAAATGCCAGACTGGCATCATACGGTCTATTAGCACCTTGTGGTGCATGTAATTGGCCAAAGTATATGTTGTGCAAAAATGCGCCGGCTTCATTGAAATCATCGTCGCCTTCGCCTTTGTTGTAACGATCAACATAGGCCTTGTACAATGTGCCGTAGTGGTAGTCAAGACTTTCTTTGCTCTTGACAGGCGCCAACTCTGTAAGTTCATACGGCAGAGGCAAATGAAACAGTTTGTCCTTTTTGCCCTCCATTACGAAGTTTTTAATAAAGGAATAGGTCATACTGAGAAACTGCTACCACAACCACAGGTGGACTTGGCTGCTGGATTTTTAATAGTAAAACTGCTACCCATGGCATCTTCAGTGTAGTTGATCTCCGAGCCCAACAAGTATTGATAACTCATGGCGTCTATGAGAACTTTAACACTGTCACGCTCTATGACAAAATCGTCTTCTGCTTGTTCTTCGTCGAAGGTGAATCCATATTGGAATCCACTGCATCCACCACCTTGAACAAAGGTGCGCAGGCACAACTTGGGATTGTTTTCTTCTGCTAAAAGGTCTGCGATCTTTCTTACAGCCGATTCTGTTATTGTAATTGGTTCCATACTAGTATTTACCAATGACGTATAGTGTTGGCAATAATAAAAAAGCAGGTTATAACATGTATGATGACCCAGAACGTTTTGAGAAACAATGCAATTCTTGCTTCTCTTATTGTGAGGATAGGAACATCAGGACGGTCCTCATCCGTTTGGCCCATTAGGTGCCCGGTGGCACGAGCCCAAATTCTTTCAAGACTGTTCACCTGTAATCCTTTCGTAGACATCTTTCCAGTTTTTTACAAGTTGAACATCATTGCCCACAAAGTCCATGTTGTGACCATGTTCCATGAGCAGACTCTTTAGTCCTACTTTGGCACCTGCCAGTGCATTGGTAATTTTGTCTTCTACCCAATAGTAGCCTTTGCCTCGATACTTTTCCAGCACTTCGTCTTTGTCAGCACCTGTGTCCAAATAAATGAATTTTTCAAAAGCCGTTTTTCCAAACAACTTACGAAGATTCATTGTGCGTAATTCTTGTGCATTTTCATCTTCGCTTAGACTTGTAATACAGTGAAAAACATAACCATGTTCTTCATGCAGTCTTTTGATATAATACATGGCATCACGCAAGGGCGGAAGGAATCCAATAGCGGCACTCTCATTAAAAATCTTAATAAGTTTCTTGCCCTGCTCCATATCAATTCCATAGCGTTTGCCAATTGAATAGACCAATTGCCCGCCATCTTGTTTTTGGAAGCCATGTTGTTGCATCCAGACGTCAAATGCATACTCCCAATCCAAAATAACACCGTCTGCGTCTGTAAGAATGATTTTTTTCATACCCTAATTTTAACACAAAACCTACAGGTTGTCAAGCGATAAATATCATTATGAGCATACCAATTTCAAGAGTCGGAGATATCGGTCAAGGTGACGAATGTGCAGATACCCGCAATTCCCACCGAGCATACACAACTACCTATGTAACCGGCGCAAGCACAGTATACATTAATAATCAATCTGTAACCACACTGACCACGTTGGGTGAGCAAAGTTGTGGTGACGGACACACCAGCACAGCCACAACTGGTTCTGCCACTGTGTTCATCGAAAACCTTGCAGTACACCGCGTTGGTGATATTGGCAACGGACAAATAGGGGACGTTTATACTTCCATGACTGGCAGTCCAGACGTATTTGCAGGATAAACTATGCTATTTAAATTGCCCGATCCACCAGCAGGACAAACTTACGTTAACAAAGTCACTGCCAACGGTGCGCAAACTGTTCTAGTACCAACAAGTTCTATCAGTGAGGATGTCTGCACAGCCACTGGCAGGACATGGGAAGAGGAAGCACGGCTTTATAATATTAGAAATGCGCCCGATGGCCAGCCTATTGCCAAACCTGGTGACCCGTTTTATCAAACAGCAGATTCTATGAAGAATCGCAATAAGAGTGTTAACGGTGCAGTGAGTGCTGGCAGTTTGAAATTTTTCAATATGCTCAGTGGTGCATCTGCAGATAATCCTCCAAACCTTTCTGACACAATGTCAAAGATCAAAGACGGTAGCATCAATGCAGATATCACTGCTAATCTCAGCAAGATAGGTGAAGTATCAGGAAGTTTACCTGGGGTGAGTAGTGCTCAGTTAGAAGCCGCAAAAGCAGACATTGCCGCAAAGATGGCCAAGGCACAAGCAGACCTTCCAAAGTTGTTGGCCATGGCACAGGCCAATGTAGATATTCTCACCAAAAAGAAAATTGCAGAAACGGGCAAACCTCCCACCGAAGCCGAAATTAAAGCCGCACAAGGTGCATTGACAATTTTCCAAGATGGTCCTAAACTATTAGAATCCAAAGCCGCAGAAATCAGCAAGGCTGTGGCAGAGTCAGGCAAAGATTTTGGAGCCAATCTCAGTAAAGGACTAAGTTCAGCAAAAGATTTTGCCAAAGCAGGTATTAACAAAGTAACTAATTTGGCCAAGACAGCCGGTGCCAAGATAACTGAATTTGCCAACGGAGTTCCAAGTCAAACTATACCCGATCCTGCAAATCCAGGACAGACTTTACCAAATCCTGCCTATACCACTTTTGCCGCTAATCCTGCTAATGCCGCTAAGATAGCCAAGGTAACCGAAGTAACTGGAAAAATGAATGCCGCTGCCGCAGACATGACTACAAAATTTGCAGAGATAGAAACTGCACAGGCTTCGGCAGTCACGGGAGGAATGGCTGATTTGAAAGCATTTGCATTTGCCGCACAATTGAGTCAACCAGCAACAGGTTTTAAAGCAACAATACAAAACTTTACACTAAACAAAGATGCCTTTGATCCAACAAATATTTCAAAAACGTTTGCCACAGCAAGCAAACTAGGTCCAAGTATCGATACTAGTCTTTACAAAAGTACCAAAGATGAAGACCTTACTTATACAGGCGATGATGGTATTGTATGGGACAGAGTTAATGCTGAACGTCTGCGCCGTAGTCTATCAGGATTGCCAACACCCCGTCCCAAAGAGCCACCATTAGTGCCAGCAGGACCAACTCCGCCAAAAGATCCTGAAACAGTTATCAAAACTGCAAAAATAGTTGATCCCGATGCTGTCACTGCGACTAAAGCAACCGCTACTAAAAAGAAAGCAGTGTTTGATAAAGAGTTAGATGAAAAAATCTATAACCCGTTTGTCAAAGAGTATTATAAAATTTTAACTCTTTGGGACACAGATAGAATGCAATTAGAAAAGCAAGTACTAGCCTCAAGTACAACTGAGTGGGTAGGAGATGCCGCTGATTTCAATAAAATCAAAACTGAATACAAAAGAATTATAGAAGAAAAGCCCGACGCATCAACTCGCACAGCCGAAGAAAACCTTATTGTTAAACAACGAAATTATTATAGAGGTTTATCTGAGCAGTATTCTGAACTGTTTAAAAGATATTCTTGGTCCAGCGGTCGATTTAAAGAAGTGGCCACGCAATATGCAATCGTACGTGAAGCATTTATGGCTAGTAAAACATTTGGAGATTTGGCGCCGTCTACTGAATCTGCTATAATGGCAAATGTGCCAAACGAGTGGAAGAAGTATGTCGGTGAAGTATATAAGTCTTATGCTGAGTTTGCCAAAGCAAACCCAGACAAAGATAAGCCACCTACTGCTTAACTTACAATTTTGATACTGGAAGTGGATTCCAAGTATTGATCAGCCGCTGGCTTCATTGTAGGTGCAATTACTGTAATGGTACTCTTGTTCAAAGAGATTACTTTGTCTTGTTCTACAGTAAACAAGTATGGCACCATAGCAAGTCCGTTAGGCCCCGCTGTAAGCACCATGGTTTTAGATAGTTTTACAAACGTATCTGTTTCTGTGTCTAGTCGTGCAACTAGTTCTTCTCCTGAAGTAAGTTTGATTGTTACAACTTCTCCAGAACTTACGCCTTTATCGATTAACATTTAAATAGTCCTTTGATTTCTAATAGTGAAATTACACTTGCACTAGTATAACTGCGTTGAATTAAAAAGTCAATGGTATCCAGCATTTCTTTTTCATTAATTTTTTCAACAGGTCCTTCATCTTTGCTGTTCCAAAGATATGCAGGATTCAACAGTGTGTGTCTAACTTTGGTTGGGCTAATCAAAATTCTTTCGTTCCAGTCAAACAAATCTCGCTTGCTATGTCCGGTCTGATGAAATCTCCAACTCATACTACCAATGGTTATAAAATATGTACTCAAGCCTTCGAAGTCATGACTTCGATACATAGCAGTCAGTAATTTATTTTGATTTGAGTCTGGAAGGCAATTGACAACAACATCGTAGTTCATGCTCATTGCCACTGCTTCATTGAGTTTTTCTGGAATAGGAAATCCAACACTGGTGCTGATATTGTCAGCATTGTATTTTTCTACTATGGATTTTCCTAGGCCTGATGAACCGCCCACGACTAGTATTTTCATTATCGAATAAGACCGTGAACTTCTCTTAATCCGCCCACATACTTGCCGTCGATAAACAACGCTGGCATTTCCAAAGTTGCATTGGGGTCAGCAGCCACAAGTTGGTCTACAGTATATCCTTGACCTATACATTTTTCCACAAACGGGGTATTTGTTCTATTTAGGTGCAATATTGCTTCCCGGCAATATGCATCGCCTTCCCTGGTCCATAATACTATATTCATGATAGTTTAGCCTTTAGTTCTGTAAAACCACCGATCAGTTCCTCACCTAGAAAAATCTGTGGTACTGTACGTGCTGTTGGCACTGCTTCTAATAAATCTTCTTTTGAATAACCGTCACCGATTTTCTTTTCTTCAAAAGGTATACCCTTCATCTTTAACAATGCCTTTGCTTGATCGCAATAAGGACAGTTGTATTTGCTCCATACTGTTGCTTTCATTTCTTTCCTTGATTATAAACTTGGTAATTCTTCGTAGTCAATGGCATCACTCATAACACCAATGACATAATTTGTGCTTTCATTTTCTTGTAATGCAGTTTGTTTCTTACTGGTATCAGTGTGTTTATTAAACCACGGGATCGGAGTTGATTTAGGAGCAGTGGCTTGATACTTGATACCTATTTCTTTCAATGCGCCTGTTGCAGTGTAGTCAACAAAGTCGCTGAGAATAGGAGCATTGAGTCCAATCACCGGACCCTTTTTAAACAAGTATTCAGCCCACTCTTTTTCTTCTCTAATCACATCTTTATATAGTTGATACACTTCTGCCTCACAGTCCACCTTGGCTTGTGCAAAGCGTGGATCTTCTTTGACCACTTGATTAATCAAGAAGGCCGTCCAACCTTTGTGTAGCAGTTCGTCTTGCAGAATCAAACTGATGATGTTGCCATTGCCGATAAAGATCTTGTTTTCTACCATGGCCAAACTTGTGGCAAATGATACCATGAAGCGTAGTGCTTCCAGTGCATAACTAGCATTCAATGCCAGCCAGATTGCCTTGACGTGCGTATATTCATTGATCTTTTCGCCTGCCTCTTTACGACAGTTGATCATATGAAGGTCGTCATAGTACTTGCCTACACTTGACGCCATTTCGACAATTTCTTTTGTGTCGTGAATGGTAGCAAAAATTTCTTTAGGCACATTATAGATGTTGCGTATGATGTGACTGTAACTGCGACTATGGATGTTGGTTTCAAAGAATGTCCAGTTGTAGACCAGTGCTTCTAGTTCTGGAAGACTTATGACCGGAGTAAAGATTTGACTTGGGCCGCGACCTTGCAAACTGTCAAGAGCAGTTTGCCTAAGCAGGTTACTAGTGAAGATATGTTTGACAGCATCGCTGGCTTCCTTAAAATCGTTGGCGTCCTTGGTAAGACTGATCTCTTCCGGAACCCAAAAGAAACCTCTAGCAGTTTTTTCAAAGTCTGAAATCTTATTGTACTTGACTTCTTCGAAACGTTGAATGGTAACTGGGCCTGCTGGATCCAGAAACATCTTACGACTTAGATAGTCTGTTTTTGTGTGTAAGTTATATTGTGCTTGACTCATTTATATTTTCCTGATGCAAGTACTATCTTGCAAATGTGTTCTAATCTTTCTATGTGCTCATAGGCACGCCATGGACTTGTGTCGATAGCAACAACACCATGTCCTTTGATGCCTACTATATCGTAGGCAATGTTTCCGTTTTTATCCAACTGCAACTGCTTATGACACTGGTCAGCAAGTTCTTGACTGATAGGAGGCACATCAGCCACATTGGGTGCCACCCGTGTATAACGATTAAGTTCTGGAAATGCATCGCTGATAGTACTCAAATCAATACCGGCATGCATGGCGGCAATACAGTATGTTGGATGAACGTGTACTACAACTCTAACCTCACCAGAGTGTTGACCCATTTCTCGTTGTAGGCCAAAGTGTAGGGGAATTTCTCCGCTAGGTACTAAGTTTTTACTGATCTCAGTGTAAGGCAAGTCTCTCCAGTTATAGCCAAAGATACCAGTACCGTTGCCGCTATTGATAGTTCTATCAATTGCAATCTTTTTAAATTGGTCTGGTTGTAGTGTTTGCTTACGCACACCGCTCGGTGTAATATAAAAGTGATCACGGTCGTGGTGGCGAATACTCACATTACCATCACGACTGGTAATCCAATTACGCTTGTAAGCGTCTACCATTATGTCACATATAGTTTCTAACATTATAACTTACAAGCCTCGCAGTCTTCTTCTACGTCAACTTCAACATATTGTTGAGCAACTTGTAGAATCTCATCTTTAGCACGGGATCCTGCTTTGTTGATCAAACTATAGTAGAAAGTTTTTCCACCCCAGTATAAAAAGTTCATTAAATTTTTAGCAATCAATGTAGTAGGAACTTTACGATCTGCAAAGTGTGCTGGATTATAAAAAGTGTTTGTTGAAATACTTTGATCAACATATACTTGTAGTACTGCGGCAGTTTTTAAATAACCGTCACAGTCTTTTTGTTCCCACATCAGTTGATACTTGTTCTTCAACTTGTGATACTCAGGCACAACCTGCACAAACGATCCTGCCTTTGATTCTTTAACTGAAATTAAACTCATTGGCATTTCGATACCGTTGGTGCTGTTGATAACAACACTGGAACTTTCAACTGGAGCAATAGCCATTTGTGTAGCATTGCGCACACCATGTTCTAACATGTCTCCTCTCAAAGTTTCCCAGTCTAGTTCTGGAGTAAAATCTGCTAGGTCATTGGAACCAGCGGCACGTAGTTCCCAAGGAAATTCTCCTTGACCATATCTTGTCTTGTCACTGTGGTCGCACTTGCCACGTTCTTTGGCTAGTTCAACAGTGGCTTCTGTTAGGTAGTATGCTTGATGCTCCATCCACGACTTAATGTCTTGTAGTGCATCTTTCTCGCCATAGCGTAGGCCACGCTTGGCATGCCAGTAGGCCAAGTTAGTAACTCCAATGCCTAGGGGACGGATTTCATCGTTGCTTAACTTCGACTGAATTGATAGGAAATCTTGATAGTCCAATATATTATTGAGGCTTCTATGTAGAATGCGACAAGCCCTGCGCATATCTTCAGGATTACGGAAGGCTCCCCAATTAATTGAACCAAGAGTGCATAAAGCGATGCGCCCATCAGCATCATCGAGACGCTTAAAAGACTTAGTAGGTAAAAGTATTTCACAGCAAAGGTTACTCTGATAAATGGTGTGATACTCAGGATCAAATGGACCTTGGTTCATCACGTTGTCAATAAACACTAGATAGATACGGCCTGTATCAGTGCGCTCTTTTAAGATGCCTGACTTGAATACTTCCTCAGCACTCATAGTCTTCTTGCGAAGGTTTGGCTGACGTTCGTATTTTACGTACAGTTCTTCAAACAGTTTAGTATCTTTGTAGAAGGCTTCGTACAAGTCAGGCACTTGATTGGGATCAAAGAAAGTTATGTTTTCTTTGTTTTTGAATCGTCTCCAGAAGAAAGCACTAAGCACAACCCCATAATCCATATGACGGACTCGGGTTTCTTCTGTTCCTTGGTTGTTCTTAAGTACAATAAGGTCATCAAACTGATGATGCCAAATAGGATAGAATACAGTAGCACTAGCATTACGGATACCTCCCTGACTGCATGAGCGCAAATCTCCGAACCATTTTTTCAGGAATGGTATCATACCTGTGTGCATGATCTCACCACCACGGATGGGACTGCCTAGTGGACGTAGTCGTCCAATTTCTAAACCAATGCCAGCACGTTTACTGGCATACTTGGCCATCATCTCTCCAGAAGCAAATATGCTATCCAGATCGTCGT
>Ga0315903_10005363_pt1 | contig 16746 bp, 26 predicted proteins | sample LakEriMetagenome_7_FD_203524 | JGI IMG/M metagenome (GOLD analysis project Ga0315903, IMG submission 203524) | Freshwater fungal communities from buoy surface, Lake Erie, Ohio, United States - Buoy 2 MA119 | ecosystem: Environmental > Aquatic > Freshwater > Lake | place: USA: Lake Erie, Ohio...
TCCATATCTTCTGGTTTTGCATTAATTGCCTCCATTCCTTCAGGAACTCTTGATGTTGGATCTGCAGCAATTATCTCAAATAATACATTAAAAGGCATCATACCTTTTCTTGTTTCTTTGTTTGGTTTAACGTATTTGTCAAATAGTACTTGAAATCTTGAGCTCTCAACAATTAAATCTCTTAAAATACTCGTAAATCTAATAGCCATAATTAAAGTTTTTATTAATAAATATCACAAATATAAGAAAAATATTTTAATAATTCATAATCAATAACTCTTCTCCCATATTTTGTTTTTCTCCTTTCTTTGCAGAAGCAGCCTTAGCGAACTCTTTTTTAACCCAACGGTACTCATTTTCAGGAAACCAAGTGTGTAATAATTCAAAATCATAGTAAGATAAACTAAATTTACCTTTAACCTTGTGTAAAACTTTAGCCAATCTTTCATGGTCTTGACGGTCAAAATCATGATTTGAGTAGTAGTTTTCAGTTTTCCAATATGGTGGATCTAAATAGATATATGTTGATGGTGAATCGTACTTTTGTATTACATCAGAAAAATCCATGTTTTCAACATCAGTTATTTTTAAAAAGTGGTCTACCCAATCAGGTTTTGATAACTTATCTCTAAATGTCAAATATTTTGACTTATACTTACCTTTAAGGTCAATAAAATTAGATGTCTCAGGTTTTGATCCACTAAATACTTGTGTTAGAATATAAACGTATTTAGCAGCAACCTCATAATCACCAGGTTCTACGCTGAAACCTTGACTAAAAATTTCAGCCTGAAACCTTACAAATTGTTCTTTATACATTTCAGGTGTTAGGTCAACACCCTGTTTTTGACAATCTATTGAATTAATAGCTCTCAATAATTCAGATGGATTCTGTACGCACTTGAATAAATTGTAATTTAGTGGATTAAAGTCATTGTAAACAACTTTTTTAAGGTTAGGGTATTGTTTTAGGTCCATGTTATAAAAACACCAAAACATACCTCCAAAAGTCTCTAAATAGACTTCCATATCTTTATCATAGAAAGGAACTATCCACTTACCAATCTTACTTTTACCTCCAATATAACTTAACATAATTTTTTATTGTAAAGATAGTAAATTTATTATATTTATCAATAAGCGAAAATATTATTAAAAAAGTTTTGGCGGTATCAAAAAAATCATTATCTTTGTACTGTTGATGTGGTTAACACTACTGAAAACAAGGATGTCAGTAATCCTAACTAACAAACTGAACGCCGGGTGTCGGGTGTGTCGACACGGGTTGATTACCTCAATTGAATAAATGGAATAATCTTACAAAGACCCCTTCATTTATGGAGGGGTTTTATATTTATTATAATATGAAGTTACTTTCTTTAATAAAAACATTAATAAGTGAAGCTAAAACACTAATAGACACACATGATGTTAATGGTCAAGATGTAAATATATATTACAATGATCATTCAAATTTAGCCCAAAATTTTTCAAAATATGGTAGACACCCAATTGAAGAAATAAAAAACTCAATGGTCGACATTTTAGATGTTATTGTTGACGTATGTAATGAAATGCTTGATTTACCAAGTAAAGTGGTAGGTAAAGATCATTCTATTTTAGTTAAGGATTATATGATAGGTGTTGATTACCATTTTTGGGTTAATAGAAACTCAAGGGGTAAATTATTTTTAATTATCAACACCTCAATTAGACAATCAGGAGGTAAATTACCATATGATAAAAATGATAAAAAAATAATAATTACTAAGAATGGTGACACAATAATAAAAGAAAATTTCAATATTAATCAATTTACTAAAATAATAAAAGGTGATATTATTATTTATTACAATTAATTTAATTTATGGAAAAGAAAGAAGCAACACAAGTTACAGGGTGTCAAACATGTAAAAAAGGTTTAAGTAAGAGTCAAATTGGTTTAATATTTTTTTCTATGTACATTTTTGCAAGTGCCATTTATGGTACTTACAAGATCATAGAAAATTTAGTTAACATGATTTAAAACCATTTTTAATTTATCTTTAGATTCTTCATCTAATGATTCTGTTTTAACGACCGACAATTTAATATAAAAATGACCCTTTCCGTTATTGGATTCATATCCTTTATTTGGTATCCTTAAAGGTGTGTCAGTATCTATCCTATCCGGCATATTTACAGATAATAACCCGTCAGGATGTTCAATTAACAATTTATCGTCTAAAACTAATTGGAGTGGATTTAACTTCATTTTAAATATAAGATCATCTCCAACCTTTTCATAGTTTTTATCGTCAATCATATCTACTTTTATAATGAGGTCCCCTCTTTGTCTTATATTTGGGTAAAAGTCTCCCTTTCCTCTCATCCTCATAAAGTGTCCGTTGTCTGTGTTTTTAGGGATTGTAAACATAAAAATTTCAGACTTTGTTTGTGTTGCAGTACCATTACATATCTTACATGGGTTCATTAACACAGAACCTTGCCCTTGACAAGTTGGACATTGCATTTGTATTTGTTGGTTGAACATGTTTGTTCCAAATGTTTGGATGACAAATCCATTACCTTTACATGTTTCACATATTTTTTTGTTTCCTCCGGTACCATTACAAGGATCACAAGATAAATTACTTTGTAGTCTTATTTCTTTTTTTGCCCCGTGATATGACTCAATTGGTGTTATTTGTATTGAAACCACTTTATCAGGAGCCTTTGGTTTTTGTCTTCCTCCATTCATCATTTGTTCAAACATACTGTGAATGTCAAAACCTCCGTTTGACATACCAGCAAAAGGATTATTTTTTCTATTATCATAGTCCCTTCTTTTGTTTTCATCACCTATGTTTTCATAAGCCTCACTTACCTCTTTAAACCTTTCTTCACCATCAGGGTTTACATCCGGATGGAATTGTTTACTTAATTGTCTGTAGGCCTTTTTAATATCGTCTTGTGTTGCGTTTTCGTCAACACCTAAAATTTCATAGTAGTTCTTCATGGATAGTAAATATATTATCGTACTTTTTAAAAATAAAAAAAAAAGAAAAATTATCAAACGTTATACCACAGAAAAAAACGCAAAATCGTTTTTTGATGATCTAATAGAAAAGCAAAATCAAATTATTTTTCCAAAAGTTATAGAGAACGCAGAAGAGACATCTTATACGTTAGGTCTTTTAACTAACACAACAAATGTTCAAAAAAGTTTATTTATTAAAGATGATGTCGGTAGAAACATACCCGCTACTATTGAAAACAGTCCTTATGTTTTTTTAGATTTAGTTAGTTATAAACAAGAAGAAAAGATTTTTGATTGGCAAACAAAGAATAAAATTACTTTTTTAGAGTTTATTAAAAATTACTGTAACAATACTGAATTAAAAAACATATTTACTCTTAACAATAAAATATGTGTTCAAAAAGATACTGAGTTATACGCATTCTCATTAAAAGATAAAAATGAATCTGTTAGATTTTTAGACACTTTACAGGACTATTTCTTTTCTAATAATAGACTGGATGGTCTTTTTGTAAAAGACATATCCACAACACAAAGGAAGTGGATATATAATGTGTTAACCGAAAAAGGTTTTGATAAGAAAAGATTATATAGACTAAAAACTACTTTTTCAAAAAGGTAAAATTAACGTTCCCTATTGATACTACACACTTGTTTCTTTTTCCGTTATTTAATTCTTTAGATATTTGTTCAAATATGGTTTCTTCTAAATAACTTATAATTTCAATTGGGTCATTACCTAAAAACGTGTCTTCTATATTTTCAACAACGTTTGCAAATTTAACTAACTCATCCCTAAAGTTTTCAATATTCTTTGCCATAAAGTGTAGTTTTCCTCTTTGTGTATTGTATTTTGTATTTGATATTTTTTGAACTTCATTAGTTCTTCAGAAAACTTTAATTTATCTTTTTCTAAAAATACTTTATTAACTTCTTTTTCTTCTTCAAACTTACTTAGTTCTTTCTGTATTTTCAATATTGGTTTCTTCCGGCTCATCATTTTGTAAAATTTTTGTTAATTCTTCAATGTCGAACTTTAAACTTTTTAGATTCTCTAATTTTTCACTTTCAAAAATACTTTTTAACTCTTGTACTTTTGATTTAAACAATCTTTCTTTTTCTTCTCTTTCTATGTTTGTTTTAATGAAACTATCCATTGTTTGTTCCAAAATATCAATAAGAGTTTTATTATTTTCGCACACAAAAGAAGTAACAACTCCATTATCTGTTTCTGTTTGTAAAACTTCAATACCTTCTGGGAATTTTTTTAAAGACATCCATGTGCTTGGAAATTTCATATCAAAACTTATAAAGTTTTTTAAAACTCTTACAGATGTCAAATACTTCGATACTTTTGTTATAAATTGGCTAAAAATCATTTTCTTATAAAAATATTAAATAAGTTATAATATAAGATACAAAAGACGCAATAACGATTAATTGTCTATCTGTATATTCTATTGTTTTTGGTGGGTTTGAAAATGTAGCCATTAAAAAATTTGAGCAAAATTTAAAAAACCCTAAAAGTGAAAAAATAAATAAAAATGTTTCTATTTGAAAAAGTAATTCCATATTATTTTTCTGTCTTGTTATGTGCTAAAATTTCTTTTCTTAATACTTGCATAAGTTCTTTTAGTTCTTGTGCTGCTTTTCTTGCTCTAGTACCTGCAGAACTATTATTTTTAGTGTAAAATTTTGTAGTTTCAGCATTTAATGTTTCAACCAATGATTTAATTTGTTCTAATGTTTCCATTTTTTAATTATTCTAAATTGTTTATTTTTTAAAAAAGGTAATTTTTATTTTTTTATTGTAAATAAAATTAGTTAACTTTAATTGACCTTTCTAATAATTTATATAGTTCTGTGAATATTTCAATATCGGATTTTGTTTTCTTTTGTCCCCTGTCAAAAAGATTTGTAAAAAAATCATCTATCGCTGATTTAAAATTTTTATCATTTTGAGCATAACATATTTCAAAAAAAAACTCTTCAAAAAAAGAAAGATCGTCTTCATTCAAATTGAATCCTATATTTTCTTTTTTAAAATTATCTATTGTTTTATTCAAACACCATTTTAGGTGGTCTTTTTTTTGTTTTTCTGTCATTCCTACTTTGGTTGCGGTTTCTTCAAAATCATCACCAAGATAGGTATCTTTAACCAAATTTAAAAATGACAAACAAAAGTCCCTAAAAAGTTCAGTAAGTTCAGGAATAATGTTATTGGCCAAATACCAAGCGGTTATATCTTCTTGATCCATTGGTTTTGCTAACCAATCAAAAAAACGACCCATATTATTATCAATCATCATAAGTTAATAATAATATGGGTTTAATAAAAATAAAAGGGTTTTATTGTGTTTTTTTTCCGTATGAAATAAGATTTTTTATTTTTTGAATATCTTCTAATATAACTTTTTCTTCTGTAGACTCTAATTTCATCATAATTTTAGATGCCTTATCTGTGTTTTCACCAGCCTCATCGTTTACCGGTTGTACTGATTTATTATATGCCTTTCTTTTCAGTTTAGCAAGTAAATTATCTTTTCTTATTTTGTTTCTTTCTTTATTAACGGGTGTTTCTACTGAATTGGCCCATTCAGGGTTATTACCCGTTCTTGAAGCCCCTACAAGTAAATCGTCCATCCATTCTTCATTTGGTTTAATTCCGTCATTAAAATCTAAGTTTTCTAAACCAGCAGCTGTAAAATTTTTCACGTAATCATCAACAGCGTCAGATGGTATATACGCCTTTTTAGACATTTTAGCTAACTCACCATTTCCTTTAGGGAAGTGTTTAGCATCCATTTCATAATCACCCTTAGAACCACCTTTTAAGTAGTCTTTCATTTTTTTAACGACACTATTAATGTAATCATCATTTTCTTTTTTAGATCTTGATTGTGCACTTTTAGTTACGTTATTAACTTTAGTCTTTTTATTTTTCTTTTTCTTTTCCTCTAAAACAATATTTTCAATAATATTAATAACTTCATTTTCTTTAAAATAGAATGTCTCATTTGTTGATTCGTCAAGAGTTATTTTATATGTTATACTTTCCTTTCTAAGAAGTTTAAAATCTTCCGAATCAATTTTATTATTTTTGTTTTTATCTATGGCTCTCTGTCTGCCATATAACTTTTCTTTAACTTCTGATTTTTTAGATCTTAATTTTGCAAAATCGTTTGCCCCTATTTTATTATATGGTTTTGCTTGTTTTGCAATATGTTGTTGTCCTTTAGAGAGTGTTTTAGATTCTTTGAATTCTCCTTCTGAGTATCCACATTCTTTACATTCTCCCTCATACATTTTTCCTGTTCCGCATTGTTCACACATACCTTTACTTTCTTCCATATATCCACACTCTTTGCATTCTCCTTCGTACATTCTTTTACTACCACATTGTTCACACATACCTTTTTTCATATCTTCGTTTTCAAAAATTTTATTTTTTAATGAATAAATTCTTTTTTTTATTTCTTCTGAAATAACTTTATCAACTATTTTTAAACTATCGCTTCTCATAATTAATAAATATCGCGATAGTCATAAAGTTCTATTTAATTGATTTTAAAATTATCTTTTTGATTTCTTCTTCACTTAACCCTGTTCTTATCGCAACATTTTCAATTGCTTCACTTAGTGGTGATTTTTTTCTTTTACCGGGTTTAACTTCTCTTACAGGTTTATCTTTACTATCCCCCTGACTACAATAAGGAAAAGTTTTACATTTTTTATTAAACGAAACAAAAGACCCACCCGGTATTTGTGTTCTTTTATACGATCTACCCGATCCTGTTAGGTTATTACCTCTCATGTTAACATCTTCAAACCCTGGCGCATCATAAGCACCAACAGAAGACGATGAGGTTGCTTCTTTAAATTCACCCTCCATTCTTTTGTATTCTCCCTTTGCCTCCTCATCATTAGAAAACATAGAAAATGCGGGACCTTCAAAACCACCAGCAGAACCTGCACCTGTAGCCTCTGTGGGTTCGTCTTTAACTTTTTTTAAAGACTTTTTTATTAATTCATTCAATAATTTATCCATTACTTCTTATTTTTTAAACTTCCTTGCCATGTGTTCTTTTTTGTCCACATTGTATAATAAAACTCGGCCATCATATTAGCAAATATTTCATTAAAATCGGGTCTTAGTGATCCGTTTTTTAATTCTTTGCCCATTTTTTTAATTAATGTATCCTCAAATTTTTTAACGGTAGGTTCTCCAAGAAAATCTTTTATCTCTTTTCTAACTAACGTTTCCAATTCTTTTTTTTCTTGTGGTGAAAGTGCCATTATTTAAATAATTGAATATAAACGAAGGAAGCCATTAAAACGCCGGAAGCAATTTCAACAATATTTGATTTTATTCCCGACCATTTTAATTTACCTCTTAGGTCCTTATTATCTTGTTCTACAAGTTTGTATTTTTCTTCAACACCAGCAACTATTAGTTGATTATTAACGTCTTTTTGCTCTAATTTTGATATTACTGAGTCCTGTTTAACTATCTTTTTTTCTAATTCAATAATTTCAAAATCAGTTAATTTTTTTAACTCTCTTAATTTATCTAACTCATTTAAGTCAGTTTCTATTTGTCTACCCACTTCAGTAGGAAAACATATTTGTGTGGTATCTTTTTTAACTTCTTTTTGTGAATATGTGTATGTTGATATTATCACAAAAAATAAAACTAATATTTTTTTCATATTTAAAACTTATATCTTTTTCTCAATGAACTATCAATTTGTTTATTAGTCCAACCCGGTATTTCTTTGGCTTTTTCATCATAATAGTTGTTTATTACTGTTTTTTGTGCTCTTATATTTTCAATGGTCTCATCAATTTTTTCTATGTCTTTTTTATAAACTGATATTGAGTCATCTAAATCTTTTTGTTTTTGTTTAAGGTCATTAATTTTAGTATCTAACTGTTGTAATTTGTATTTCAACAACTCACTCTTGTCAGGTGCCGGAGTTAAAACTTTAACCAATAAAAAGACAACAACACCAATTAATAGTGTTAATAATATTTCTTTAAAATATTTTTTTATAAAATTTTTCATTACTTTTCTTCTTCTTTTTTAAATTCAGTTTTTCTTCTATTAGATAAAATTTTAGCCCACTTAGATTTGAACTTATTATAGTATCCTGTTAATTTATTTATTAGTTCTGTAAGTTTTTCGTCTAATTTAATCATATCTCCGTTGATATATACTCCGTTGTTTTCTCCAATAGAGAAGAAGAATTCCAAATCAAAATCAATGACTTTACCGCTCCATTGTACTTCATTTGGGTACATGTTTAAAACACCAAAATCAGACAAATCTGATACTTCAGAAACAAACTCATCCATAGTTTCTTGATAAGCGGTTTTTTCGTCTGTAGTTAATTCAACGTCTTTTTTTTCTTTACCATGTAATGTTAAAAGACCTCCTGATATTCTATAAGACTTACTTTTATCTCTTTTCTCTACTTCAGGTTTTTCATCTTGTACATCAGCAGTTTCATACCCTTGCTCATCATCTTCAATGTTATCTTCTATACTTTTTGCTAAATTTATTCTTGATGCCTGTTCTTGTAGCATTCTTGATCTTTTTAACAAATTTTTAATTTCGTCGTACTGATTACTCATTTTTAATTAGTTTTGTTAATAATTCAAAATTGAATGATGGGTTTAAATCTTTATAAACAAAGTCATAATTACTTTTTGAGGTTATACCTTTAAAATCAACTACTTCATTGTATCTTACATTAGTACCAATACACTCTCTTTCTATATTCATTTTATCACATATTTTAATTAAAAGTTTTGAAAGACTTACCATTTGTTTTTCCTCATATTTGTCCCAATAAAGGTAGTCTCTCCACTTTTTTTCAAATACTTCTTTTTTATAAATATCACCAACATAATTTAGATATTTATTTTCTAATGCATTTTTTTTTAACCATCCATAATTTTCTAAAACTATAACAATTGATTTTTTATCTAATTTGTCGTTTCCCATAAATTTAGTGTGTTGGTTGTCATCTAAAATTTTATAAATTTCACCTTCTTTATCTACAATATAGTTTGGTATATATGGGTTTTTACCATTATATCTATATTTTAAAGAATTAATATAGTTTTTAGCGGATCTTTTAGATTCGGCTAATATTATTTGGGTTTTTTTATTTGATGTCTCGACAGTTTTAAAGTCTGTCGATTTTGAGAGATCCACCATTTCTATTTATGTAAGAAAGACGTTTAGGTTCTGTTTGAATAACTTGATTAATGATTTCTTCATTATTTTTAATTGCTTCTTCAACTTCTTCTTTTATTTCCTGTAAGTCCGTTAAATCTTCTCTTTCAAAGTATTCATCAACGGGGACATTATTTTTTTCAATATAAACAGGAACCTCAACAATCTTTTCCACTTCTTTTATTACTTCAACAGGAACCTCAACAATCTTTTCAATTATAATAGGCCCCACCTGGTCGGTATCTTGTATGGTATCATGTATGGTAACTTGGGGGGTGGTTATGGGGTGGTTATGGGGTGTATCATCTTTTTTTCTTGTGTTTTTAAAAGCCTGATTAGTAGCAATTACAAGTGTTATTGCTAATGGATCAAAAACAAATATTAAAATTAAAATGAAAAAGTTAGCAGTTTTTTTAATATCCCAACTTAATAACTCACTTAAATACTTGATGGTACCTAGTTCTCCTCCACCAATATCTTTTGATTCCATATTTAATATGTCAACATCTAGTTTTGTAATACTGTCATTAAATGCATCTATTTTTTTAGATATTGTGTCTCTTCTAACTTGAGCTTCTTTTAATTGGTTTTCAAATGATTTTCTATTTTCATTATTTGCTCTTGTTATTAACTGTCCTGTTCTTTTATCTACTGTTTGTGTTGTTGTGTTATTTGATAATCCATCTCTTAATTTTGTGATATCTCCATCAAGTATTGTTTTTTCTTTATTCAGTTCAGTTTTTATATCTTCAAATCTTTTCTTTTTAACCTCAACGTTTTTTACTTGTTTTTCACCTATTTCAAGTTTTGCAATATTATCTTGAAAACCGGTACTAAGTAATCCATATATACCTAAAGAAGTTATTATTGACAACGTTATTAACGCAATTGTCATATATATCTTTAAAACTCCATAGGTTTCTTTCCATTTGTCGTGTAAATAAGTGGCAATGGCAATTTTAGATATTTCTAAAAATGTACCCATAATTATGACAGGGATTGCTGCACCAACAAATACAACCGCTAACCCAACAACACTATAATACGCGGCAGTTCCTGATAATCCTAATGCACAAAATAACAAAAACCAAGGTAAAAACTTTTCTTTCATATTTTAATAATATAATTAATAAATAGTTATAATAAAGTAATCAAAAAAAAACCACAGTATTCTGACTGTGGTTTGCCTAAGTGTATGACGACAAATAGGTCTTTTATCATAAATATTCAAATAGATCTGAACATTCGTTTCTTAACTTACGAAGAGCCTTTTCTTTAATTTGTCTAACTCTTTCTTTTGTTAAACTAAAATCAGATCCAATATCTTCTAATGTTCTTGGTGTCCCTGTAATTCCATAATAGTCCTCAACAATGACTCTTTCTCTATTGTCTAAAACACCCATAATATTCATCATTTTTTCTTTTAAAAGGTCTTTTGTTGAAAATATCTCGTCGGGTGATTCTACGTTATCATTTTTAATGATGTCAATAAGGGTGTCACCGTCTTCGTTGATATGCATGTCAAGATCAATCATTCTTGGTAGTGTAGCAAATTTGTCTGAAAGATCCTTATTTGTTTTTTCGTTTTCTTTCTTTTCTTTTTGCATATCCTGAACAACATTAACTGGAAGTCTTATTGTTCTTGAATTTTCATTAAGTGATTGTAAAATTGATTGTTTAATCCACCATACCGCATACGATATAAAACGGTTATTTTTACTCCAATCAAAGTTTTTAATTGCCTTCATAAGGCCAAAGTTTCCTTCAGCAATTAAGTCAGATAAATCGACTCCTTGATTTTGGTATTGTTTGGCCACAGTAATTACAAATCGTAAATTACCTTCCAACATTTCTTTTTGAATTTGTTCTCTTTCTCTATCCGTACAATCATTAGATGCTATACGTTGGGCTAAGAATTTTTCTCTGTCAGGTGTCATCACCTTCAGTTTTCTAATGTCTTTTAAATAAATTTGAATCTCATCTTGATTCAAAGGGTTTGACGATTTAACGTCCTCCATCTTTTCTCTTTCCATAATTGTCTAAAATCTCTTTTTCTGTCTCTGTTAATGATTCAATTCCGTTCTCTGATATTTTGTCTAATATTTCATCTACCGTTGGTAAATACTCAGGTTCGTTTTTTTGAACCATTTGATTAAAGTCCGCAGGCATCAGAAACTCAAACGTAAAATTTCTTAATTCTTCTCTTCTTTCTTTTATTTTTGCTTCTACATTTATTTCTCCTGTTTTTGTGTCTTTCTTTTTTTCTTCTCCGTCAATATTCAAAAAATCTTTCTTTAATTTTCTTGGCATTTTTATGTCAACGTTTTTAGTTACTTCCATTAAGAAGTATTGTTCAGTAATCTCTGACATACCCATATCAATATACTCTTTTAGGTCAGAAAATACTTCATTACTTCTAAAATGAAAAACAACACCATACTCACCGTAGGTGAATTTTAAAAATGGTGAAGATACAACAGTCAATAACTGAGACGACAAATTTGTTGCCAAGTTTTCTTGTTCATCAAAATCTCCGAAAATAAATAACATATAAGCGGGATCTTGTTTTGGTTGTTTCTTTCTCATTAATTTACTTTTTATATATAGTACAAAGTTATATATTTTTTTTGATAGTTCTAGCATATTATTATAAATATTCTTTATTTAATTCGTACCATTCTTCTCTAATTTTAGATACAGATACTTTTTGTTTTGTTTTATCGCAAATTAATTCTGTTATACCTACTGATTCAAGTTTCTTATCCCAATTAATACATGATTCAATATTATCGTAATTAAAACTCCATTCGTGTTTAAAAACTTTAGTATTATTCAAACTTTTTTCTATTGGTAATAATACGTTTAACGCCTTTAATGTTTTTTTAAAATCTTCTACTGTATTCCATTTATTATGTAAACCTCTTTTATACATATATAAAACAATATTACTTATCCCAATTAAATGGTCCTCAGTTTCTTGATTCATATTTTCAATAGAATAAGGTAGTCTTGTTTTGACTACCTTAACGTTATTATCAAATATTATTGGGTTTCTTAACATGGTTGCGCATGTTTGCAGTTTTTTAGTATCCCCTTCAAAATCAACAGAAAGTGTGTCCATTACAGACATAAGTCTTTTAACACACTCGTATCTATTTTCCCACTCTTCTTTTGTTCTCATCTTACAAATTTACTGAAAAACTTTTGAAATATTATCTTCTTTTGAAATTTTAATTGTATTGTCTGCCCAGTTATTAACTATTGGATTATGTGAAATAAGTAAAATAGTTGGAAAGAAGTCTTTAATACCCATAAAGAAATTATGAACCATTTCTAAGTTTTCATTTGATATTTTCCCAAATACTTCATCAAAAACAATCAGATTTGGTTTTGGTAAACTACATATCTTACTCAATACTGAACGTAGCGCTAATGATGCAATTGTGCGTTCATATCCACTTCCTGATGACATTAGTTTTTCAACACCAGTACCATTATCAATCATACTAAACTCAACCTCATTTTTATCATTAATTTGAATTTGAAGTTTAAAGTACGCACTTTCCTCCATTAATCTTTGTAGTTCTGAGTTAATTAAAGGGATCATTGTTTTCATTATGATTTTAGAAATACCATTTTTACCGTAAGCTTCCAAATATATTTTATATATCCTTTCTTTTTCTTCCTCTTCAGTAATTTTAATAATGTTATTCAAGTTTGTTTTGATTTTCTCTTCTAAAGTTTTAATTGAATAATCATCACCATTAATTTGGTTTTGTTTTTGTGTCTTTTGTCTGTCAAGTTCTTCCAATCTCAAATTAGCTTTTATTAACATCGAGTCAACGTGTTCATTCGCCTTAATCTTATCCAACATCTTATCATATTCCGTAAGTTTCGTTTGAAGTCCACCTATTTTTAACTGGTAGTTTTCAATTGTTGCGTCATATTTTTCTTTGATGAGTTTGTTTTTTTCATATTCATCAAAATCCTTTTTAAGCCTGACAAACGTTTGTTCTATGCCTGATAAAACCTGCATTGTCGTCCAAACATTGTCTTTTTGCATGATATAACCATCAAGTTCAGATATTTTTTGTTGTGTAATACTAGCATTCATTAAATTGATTCCACAATGTTCACATTTGATTCCACCCTCAACAGAACTCTTTAGTTTTTCAACTTCTTCTATTTTTGTTTCAATCTGAATTAACTCTTTATTAAGTCTTGAATATTCTTCTTTTACCTTATCATGTTCGTCCTCTTTGTAGTATTCTTTTGGTTCAACGACGTTAAGTTCATTAAGTTTTAATTTTGTTTGTTCAATTTGAAACTCATGTCCTTCAATTTCTTGTTTTACCTGACTTGGGTTTAATCTACTTAATTCAACATCAATATCTGTATGTTTTTTAGACATCATATCATCACGGTAGTCCTTACCTTTAACAATATTTTCTTCTATTGTTTTTAGTTCGGTTTTATATGTCTCAATGTTAGACTTTAGTTCAGTTATTTTTATTTCACTATTTTCATTATCAGTTTTTAACTGTTCCGTGTTATAGATGTTAGATAACATTGATTTTGAAAAGTCTGAGTAAATTGATTTTGCAACATCCTCTTTTCTTCTTAAAAAATCAAGACCCATAAATCTTGAAAGGACCTGACCTCTTGCTGTTGGTTTTGAATCGATTAGCTCTTCAAGATTTGTCGCAGTTGTAAGAATAGTCATCAAGAAATCTTCTTTTGTTCCAATAGATTCTTTGATGAACTTTTCAGTTTCTCTTCTTTGTTCTCCTGTAAAGTTTTGAAGTGTTCCGTCTGATAATTTTTTAAAAAAGTCTAATTCGGTTTTAACATTCCATTCACCCTTTTTAGACATTTTTCTTTCAATATTTCTAACAATGATATATTCTTCACCATCAATAACAATTTCACCTTTTACTGTTACTTTATCTTTATCAGTAAATCTATTAAATATCTCTTCGGCTTTTGTTGTTTTTGTTGTTTCATTAAAAAATAAAAACAATAATAGATCCACTGACAAGACAGTTTTACCACCAAAGTTTGGTGGGTTTGATTCAATAACTGTTAGTCCTCCTGTTTTTTCAAAATCCACTTTTTGATTTTCACCGTATGATAGGAAGTTAGAAAACTCAATATTTTTAATAAACCATTTTTTAAATACCGCAGTATCAGTTTCAGTTTCTTGCATTTTATTTTCAACCATATTATTATGGTTTAAAATTGCGTCCAAATGCTTGTCGTAATTTTTACTTGTTAGAAACTGTCTAAGTAACTCAACTTGGTAGTTTGTGTCCATGATATTCACAGACACATCTACTGTTTGCTCACCCTCTTCTTTTTCAATTTTAGCCTTTGTTATTACGTTGACGTTTGTTGTGTTATACTTTTTTTGAAAGTAATGTTTAACACTTTTGATTTTGTCTTGGGTAAAATTTTCATTATAATCTTCCCACACCACTTGAATAGTGGGATTGTCATATTTTGAAAAATATATGTCTTTAGTCATTATATTATAATTCAATGGTTTACTCTCCTGAAACAGGTTCAGTTGGTTCGGATTCTTCTTGTATTGTTTCTTCTTGTTCATCTTCTAATAATCCAGTTAATCCTGACATAGTATCTCCTGACATTGATGCAAATTTCTCTTTCATTGCATTCATTTGTTCTTCAAATGCTTCTTGCCAAATTTTTTGCATTCTTTTTTCTTGTACTTTAACATTAGCATTTCTTTTTGCTACTTTTTTTCTGTGTGCTTTAGCCGCTTTTCCCATTATTAGTTATTATTAGTTATTATTACTTGTTATTACTTGTTATTAGTTGGTCTATTTTCTTCAAACCATTCTATTATTGAATTAATTGCCCACACAAAACCAGCAGACAACATACCATCAAAAAATACGGATAAAATTTTATTAAGTCCAATCAAATCGGCGTTTGGTGAAAAATACGCTAATGATAAAAAGAAACCCACCCATGTTGACGTACATAAAACACAGGAAATAAGACCAGATAGGAATTTACCTAAAAAGTTAAATGGAGATAATGGGTTATTACCCCAATTGTGTATGGATTGTCTTAATCCACCAAATATTGATCCATAGACCAATATGTTTGTCATTCCGTAGGCAACCATTGCCCAAATTACTAAATTCATATTATTTATATAAGTTATCGTTTAGGTTAGAACTTCCGTGGAACTTGGCGGGAATATCGCCAACTTGTTTTGGTTGTTCTAACAGTTTTTTATTTAATTCTTCGTTTTTCTTTTTCAATTCTCTTATTTCAATATTAAGGTTTTGAATGGTTTGTTGAAGCATTTTTACCTTATTATCATCTACATTAATGTCTAAATTACGTCTAAGTTCATCTAAAGTTTGGCTAAGTTTAGATATTTCTTCATCTTTTTTACTTATAGTTTCATTAAGGTTATTTTCAGTGTTTTTGTCACTAATATATTCTATTTTTGTGACAATCTTTTCTACAGGGACCTCTTTAATAACTTCAACAATCTTTTCAACTTCCTTAATTACCTCAACAGGTACTTCTACCCGTATTTCACGGATTACCTCAATTTCTACCTGTTTTTCACCAACAATACCCGTTTTTAAGTCTTTTTCATCTTCATTAAGTGTTTTTCCCAATAATCCATACTTTTCTATATTGAATCCCGATTCAAAACATTTTTTAATAAACCCATCTACATCTTCAATATTATTAAGTTTACAATATGCAGACACTGCCTGCATTATCTTTTTATCCTTCAATTCCATTATAGTTATAAATCATAATTTCTTGACTATTTTTTGAGTTTTTCTTTCTAGCAACTTTTTCATAGTCAAATTCTAAAATTTTATGGTTAAAACCATCTTCTAATAATTTATATATAATATCAGATTTTTCTCCATTTTTATGTTCTCCAAGCACACCACTTAACGCAAAAGAATGACCTAATTTATTAATTTCAATTATGTAATCATACAACTGACTTTCTTTTGTTTTAGACCAATAAGAATTGTAACCCGCTTCAGTATTTGTATATGGTGGATCAATATAAATCATGCTTGGATTCTGTGGTTTAATTTCAGTAAAATCTTTTGACGTGAAAAATATCTTTTCTTTGTACTCTGAAATATGTTTTACAAAATCATTAACTTTTTTTTCTGTTGAGTCGTTCCAAGATCTTTTTCCAAAGGTTTGATTAAACTCAAATTTTTTGTTAAACCTCATCATATTATTAGTACAAGACAGCATCAGTGCCCATAATTTTTCAGGACTCTTTTCGTTATTAAAACTTTTTCTTAATTCTAAAAACCCATCAACATTATTTTTATCTACAACGGTTGATTTGGTTTTTTGTATTATTATTTCTGAGTCGTTTACTAAACCTTTTTGAATTTCAACTAATTCAGCAATAATATCATTAACTAATATTTTTTCGTAATCTTTCACAATATTAGTGTAAACGGAT
>Ga0315903_10005364_pt1 | contig 16746 bp, 18 predicted proteins | sample LakEriMetagenome_7_FD_203524 | JGI IMG/M metagenome (GOLD analysis project Ga0315903, IMG submission 203524) | Freshwater fungal communities from buoy surface, Lake Erie, Ohio, United States - Buoy 2 MA119 | ecosystem: Environmental > Aquatic > Freshwater > Lake | place: USA: Lake Erie, Ohio...
AGGCTGTTTTCGTTTTCGGACATTGTCGTCTCCTATCCTAATTGTTCTTCGGTCATCCCAGACTGGAGAGGAGCCTCGACGGCACCTGCCTGGGAAGTCTGTGGTGCAGCAATCTGCTGCATTTGTAGTTGCGCCATCTGAGCCTCTGCCAAAGCTTGCTCGTGTAGGGCGATGTGCTTCTGGAACTCTGCTCTGACAACTTCTGGTAGAAGCTGGAAGGCCTGAGACTTGCGGAAGCGGTTGTGTACTTCGATGTGTACTGCGTGGTTGTCCCATGAGTTTACAGACACCATCGGAGGGACCTGCAAAGGTCTGCCGGTGTTGGGGTCGACCTTGTCTTGGTCGCCTAGTGCAGCACCTTCGTTCCAAGCTGCTTCTAGTTCCTGAAGCATCTCTTCTGTGATCCTCTTCATCATCAAGTTTTCTCGCTGAGCTGCATTTTCGTCGATCTTGATTGTGTTGTAGTACTGCTTGAGCATTCCCATCTCGAGAACTCGCAAGCCGTCCTCTGGAGGAATGAAGCCCATCTTCATCCATTCGGTGACTAGGGCCTGACGTGCAGCCTTGCTGGTAGGCAGTGCTGAGCCAGACTCGACACGGATGTCGGTTCCGGATGCAATGTCTGCACCAGAAAGCATCATGGCATCGAATGATCCGTCGGCACCAGTAATCTTTACCATTCTGGCTTCTTCTACGTACTGAACAAACAAGCTTAAAGATTGGCGAGCAACCTTTTCAACTGCAGCCTCAATGCTGTGGAAGACAGTTACTAAGTAAGCATCGTCACGCTCTCCCAAGTAAGCAAGGGCAGTTGCGGCTGTTACGCCACCGCCCTCGCCTCGAGAGATTTGGTGCTGACCCGAAAGATCTTCGAAGTCAACTTGTAACTGCTGAACTTCCTGAATTACGTAACTGGGAAGTGGCTGAATGGGTACAGGGGTTGGCTTTGAGAAACCTGGGCGAACTGGGATCCAGATACCAGCACGTGCTGTGATTTTACGTGGGTCAACTGAGCCCTCGTCGTACATCATCTGAGGCTTTGCCATCAGGTTCTTTGCGTGGATAATCTGTGAGCGGGTTCTGTTGTATTCACGCTGCAATGGAATCAAGTTCTTGATTACAGAGCGACGGTAAAACTTTCCATTCGAAATACCTTGCAGGTGAGCAAATGGGAACTGACCGTGGTGGTAAGGAATGCCGGTGTCTGAATACTGAACGATTTCGGTGTCAACAATGGTAACAAGTCCACCATTAGGTAGCCACTTGTTTGCACCAGGCTTGACCCACATCTCGATCATTAGAACGGCATCAGGCTTAGCATTATCGATACCACGAAGATCCATAAGAGAAGCGTCTTGAATTTCACTTGCTGCCACCTTGCTTGGTTTGAAGTCTTTTGGAAGAACAGCGCCAAACATTTGGCGAACCCATTCTTCTGATTTGGTGTAAACATTTAGCACGTATGGCTGGCGCTCAATGTCTTCCTCTGAAAGGTCTGGCACGTATAGATGAAATGGTGATACAACATCCTGAACAACGTCACCGACGTGAGAGAGTCTGCGCTCAGTGCGAGGCTCGCCAGTTAGTGGGTCGATTGTTTTTACCGACTCATAAACTTTTTTACTTGCATCCCAATAAGTTTTGATAAAACCGTTGCCAGTGATTGCTCGCCAGAACTCTGCTTTCTGAAGGATGTCAGTCTGGAATTTGTTGTTGTCGTAGATAGACTCCCAAACCTGCTCGCCAGCAGTGGCAGATAGTAGGTCATCCTCATCATTAGATGCAGGAACAACAGTTGCCGATGGCTTTTGAGCAGTTGTCTTTGCGATTTCTGTACGAATAACTGGCTCGATGCGATTGACGGTGATACGTGGGAGGTTGGCTGGGTTTGGCTCTTCGACTAGACCTTGCTTACCAGATACGGTTCGCCAGTCGTGATATTGATATCCGTTGTAGAAAGCAAGCTGTAGGTACCAGTCATTTTCTTCAGTTTTGCGGGCGCTCTTGCACTTATCGTACTCAGATCGCACCCAGGCGACTAGCTTCTTGGACTGGTCCTGCTTCTTAAATTTCTTAAGGATTTCATTATCAACAAGCTCGCCGGCCTGTTCTGCCTTTGGAATCTTCTCGTAAGAGTCGTTTAGCTCCTGTGCGAGCTGATCGTCGATACTATTCGTCGCCATCGCTTAAATCCATATCTTTCCAGAGCTTGTCTTGCTGTGCTTGATATTGCAAAAGGAGCTCATATTCTTCACCTGCTACGTAAGGTCCATTATACCCAGCATTTTCAACAGGTGCCGGTGTGGCTGCCTGAATCATTTGGTAGGCTATTGGGTCTTTACTCGCTAGCAGGTTCAGGGCTTGGCTTAGTGCTTTTGCTCTTTCCTTGTCCTGCCTTAACTGTAGCTCCATTGTCTGCTTCAGCGCTTCCAGCGTCGGCTTTATTACCTTTAGCGCTAGGAACAGCACTGTCACTAGCGATGCCAGCCAAAGCAGTGACGAAATCAGTAAGAGTGTTGTTGACATTAGCTGATAACTCCTTTAGTAGTTGTGGTGCTGCCTCAAGCTGAGCTGCCTGCTTGGCGATAATTTCAGCTTGTTCGGTTACGACTTTTTCGTGCTGATCTTTGGAAACAAAGCCAGCGTAGTTAGCTAACTCAATTAGCACCCGATCAGCCAGTAGAACTGGCACGGGGCTACCTTGAATTACCATTGACCCGACTTCCCAAAGATTGGTAATCTGGCCAGAGAAAACGCACTGCCCGGGGAACGGTGCGCCGTTTTCATAAAATCTGAATGTTACGTCGAAGTTGCTCATCTCAACCTTCCAGGTTTCCTACGGAGCCGGGATTAGTCCAACCACCCCAAGAATCGCTGTCGTCGTATTCTGACAGTGGGGTTACGGGTGAAAACCTTTCAGCAAATGCGCTATGGAACGCACTTCGAGTGTCTCTGCCCGAAAGCTGTTCTGGCGTTAGATCATCCATGAAGGTCATGGCGTATTTCAAAGCGTCATAACAGTGGTTATCCTTGTCTCGGATATCCTCTTGTTTATTGTTTTGCTCTGCTACTTTAGCAGATGCCCAGCGCTTCCACTTCAATTTTGGCAATTCCGCAATCAAATGTGGGCACTCATCCGTAATCATTAACCAAGGCTTTTTGGTCTTTGGGTTCATACGGAGGTACTGCTGGATCCTCTGCAGGCCTATCCTACGGTCTTTAGGAATGGAATCTACGGAGATGTAGATGCCGTGTTTCTGGTATTCCTGCAGAATGCTAGTCCCAGTGTGCTCCTTGGTTTGTTTTATTGCGGGGTCTCCCGTGGTAAGCCAAACCTCACAGCCATATTCGGACTCAATCTCTTTAGTAATTTGGTTAACAATCTTGGCATGCTCCTCGACTGTTTTCTTAGCTGCATAATGTTCTCTAAAAACTGTAATCGTGCCATTGGGGCTAATGGCAAGCCACAGCCAAACCGTTGGATTGGTAAAACCAGAGTCCATCGTCCGAATGATCCTGTCCTCAGCTGAGGGGACAAACTCTCCTTTGGAGATGCAATGTGTGAGTGGCGAGAAATCTGGAAATACCGACCCTCCGAGATGCACGTATTGGCCTTTGGCTCGAACCGCTCTTTCTTCGGGTGGTAGCATGTCAAGGAATCGCTCGATGGCTTCTTTACTGAGTGAGGGGTTATCAGTGATTTGGGCTTCGACAATTCCAATGTCCTTTAATCCTTCCTTGGCTGGCTGGTAAATTTCGTCATAAATCCATTCCATACCCTCAACTGGGGTCTGGCTCATCCACCAAACACCGCCGGTATCGACCAGACGGGCTAAACATTCCTTAAATATGGACTGCGGGCACTCTTCGTCAAAGTGGATGAAGTGCCTAGATGATCCGGCAAACTTGTCTAGGTCCTGGTCCTGGGACATGAACTCCACAAAAGAGCCATTATTTAGGGTAAGTACGTGGCGCTCTTTGGAATAGCTCTGCTCCCAGCTGCCATTTATTAGATATGACTTGGGTAGCCACTGCCTGTAGAGCGGCAGGATGATCTTGTCTACTCCGTTAAGAAAGTCAACGGCTACAACTCGTCCTCGAACGGGCGTATCTGGGGTACGTCTATAAGGATGCGTACCGGTGAGCCACCAAATTGCCTCAATAGTACTTCCAAGGCTCTTTCCTGATCTGTTCCCGCCGATGTAGAGACGATCATGGTGATGATCTCTGTGGAAGAGGAGCTGCTTATCGGATGGCTGATAGTCATACAAATTAGGGATTCTGGCCGCCTCCCCGAGGCCTTCGCCAAGCTCAAGGAGAATCGAGGAAAGATCATAAGACTCCTTAGCCACGGATCAACTTCACCAACTCAGAAAGAGTAAGTCTAATAAATGCATCGTTTTCTACCTCGCCAGCTCCGGCTAAAAAAGCAATGTCTCCAAGGTTGCCAAAAGCCCACCATTCACCTGCACGTGGATACCCAACCCCTGCTCGCTGAGTAACTAGGAATCCGAAGGCTGCACCAGCATTTTCCATTTCAGTTTCAGCCTCGCCGTACCACTTCTTCATCTGTTCATAAGAGGCCTCTTTGGCGGCCTTGCCACCCTTAATCTCGAAGACAATTAGCCCGTGCTTAGGATCCCTTAGCCAGACGTCGCCTTCGTCATCAGAACCTTTTAGAACATTACGGTGGGCCTCGAGCTCAGAATAGCCCGCAGATAGGAGATAATTACGTACAGCTGTTTCAGCTCTGGTACCAATAGATTTAGATTTACTCAAGGGCCGTCTCCTTTATAGATAGAATATTAGCATGAAAATCAGACCGGTAGAACAGACCTCTTACGATGAAGTAAAAAGGCTGCACAATAACTCTGATATTGATGAGTCTCCAAGGGCTCAGCACCACACACTAGGTATCCTGCCCAACCAGGCCTCGCCTGGCGATCACAACCACGACGGTAGAACCTCTAGGAAGTTAGTATCTACTGACCTTGAAACCGTTCAGGTTGACTTCATCCCCGCTGGCGGTACCCTAAACGGCACTCAGCCCACATTCAACGGGCCACCAATGTTTTCTGGCACCTATACAAAGATCGGCAGCCTAGTCAATTTTGCGATCGACGTCGATTATGACAATGTAACCAGTTTTGGTACCGGGCAGTACTATTTGGATTTACCGTTCATATCCAAGAGGGACTACCTTTTCTCAGACGGCTGCTTGCATGACATATCTACTGGGGATGAATACGCCATTTTGGGGCACATTCTGGCAGGATCAAACAGAATGACGCTTCTGGCTACGGCATCGAATGGTAGGCAGATTTTCTTCGAGCACAACGTGCCCGTGACTCTTAGTACCGCAGACAATTTTCATATTGGCGGTACATACCAGATTTCCGAGTAGATAGTGTAGAATAACCCTCATGCCAGCTCAAACTACTATCCGTTTCCGTAGAGGAACTGCAGCACAGTGGGCTTCCGTCAATCCTGTTCTTGCAGCTGGTGAAATGGGCCTTGAGACCGATACCCGTAAGTTTAAATTCGGCAACGGTACGCTTCAGTGGAACTCCATCGCCTACGCCTCAGCCGTTGGCACCAAGGGCGAGGGCTTTATTATTTCCGAGACCGAGCCAGTTGGCCCAGATATCGGTGACGTATGGTACTGCAATGACACTACTGGAGATTTAGCTGGCAGATCATTCATTCGCTATGACGGATACTGGGTTGAGATCAACCCTGGAACCTTAGGCCCCAAGGGCGATCCTGGCAACGCAGCCACTATCGCAGTGGGAACTGTAACTACTGGAGCACCTGGATCAAGTGCAACGGTTACAAATGCTGGAACTAGTTCCGCAGCTACATTTAATTTCACTATCCCCAGAGGCGACAAAGGCGATAAAGGTGATACTGGCAACACCGGTGCAACTGGTGCAACTGGTGCAGCAGCCACCATAGCAGTTGGAACTACTACTACTGGTGCAGCTGGATCAAGTGCAACTGTAACCAATTCTGGAACTAGTTCAGCTGCAGTATTCGATTTTACGATTCCGCAGGGAATAAAGGGCGATACCGGTAACACTGGAGCAACTGGAGCAACTGGAGCTGCCGCAACTATTGCAGTAGGATCCACTACAACCGGAACTGCCGGCACTAGCGCTAGCGTTACAAATTCTGGAACTAGTTCAGCTGCAATATTTGACTTCACGATTCCCCGTGGTGACACTGGCGTTGCTGGCGCCGCGGCCACTATTGCCGTTGGCACTACCACTACAGGAGCACCGGGAACTAGCGCCAGCGTCACAAACTCTGGGACTAGTTCAGCTGCAATATTTGACTTCACGATTCCTCAGGGTGCTACCGGTGCCACCGGTGCTACTGGTGCTACCGGTGCAACTGGTGCTACTGGTGCTCAGGGCCCATCTGGTGTTATTGCTGTAACCTCGCCAATTACTAATTCTGGTACGTCAACATCTGCGACTATTGGCATTAATCAGACTCTACTTGCAATCAACGCATCGCAAGTTGCAACTACAGTAACTGATAAGTCCAGCGGCTACACAATTCAGGCAGTAGATGAAAACACATTCATTAGATCAACCTCTGCGACTGCTATAACGATGACCATTAATAATGTCCTAAACATAGGCGAGTCTGTGCAATTCATTCAGTTCGGCGCTGGGCAAATTACCTTTGCAGCAGGAACGGGCGTTACGCTTCGTAGCGTTGATAACAAATTGAAGTCAAATAAACAGTACTCGGTTGTTGCAATTACTTGCGTTGCATCCGGAGAATATCTAGTAACTGGCGATACGGCAGCGTAAGAAAGACAAATAAATGGCAACCATTGACTTTCCAAATAGCCCAACAGTAGGGCAAACATTTACTGCTGGTAATTCTTCGTACCTTTGGACCGGTGCTGCTTGGGTTAGTAATAATTTAGGCCAAATTGACTGGGCGGATGTTACCAATAAGCCGACTTCCTTTACTCCAAGTGCACACGCTGCATCTCACGCTGCGGGCGGATCTGATCCAATTACTATTGCGCCTTCCCAGGTTTCTGGCGTAACAATCTCTAATAAAACGGCAGCTTATGAACTAGTTGCTGGCGATAGGAGTAGCCTGATTCAAGCCGATGGAACATTTTCGATCACAGCACCTGCGTCTACAGTTCCCGTTGGAACTAGGGTTGACGTTGTAAATACCGGTACTGGAACAATAACTTTTGTCGGTTCAGGTGGATTAACCATACAGAGCAAGGATAATAAGACTTCTTTAGCTCAGCAATATGCTGCTGCTACACTATTCTTTACTTCAAATACAACAGCTCTTTTAGTCGGTGATCTAACGTGAGTTTGATTCCCTTAGGAGTTCTTGCTGTTGCAGGAGCAAGAGGCGGTGCGGCGTATGAGCATTTAGAGACACAAATTCTTGCCAATAGCACTACGGGTGTTGTTACTTTTTCTAACCTGAATTCATCTTATGGAAGCACTTACCAGCATCTAGCTTTTCGCATTTACGCTAGAGGTGCTGATGCTAATTCAGGAAATGGAACTGCACTTCGTATCTATATGAACGGCAATGGTGGAGATGGTGGTGGAAGTAGCTACGCCACCCATGCGCTAAGAGCTGTAAGTGGAAATGCTGTAGGAAGCGAAGGTTATGCCGATACTGCATATGGATTTCTTGGCTTTGGTACAGCGGGGGCAAGTGGACAATACACAGGCTTTGTTGCAGACCTATTAGACCCATTTGAGACAACAAAATTCAAAACAGTCAGGGCTTTAGCTGGTGTTGCTCAAACAAGCACTACTTCTACAATCAGCCTAAGTTCTACAGTATTCAAAAGCACAAATGCTGTAACTTCTGTTAGCTTTCAATTCAATGCTGGATGGCTTTTCCAAACTGGCAGTCGTTTCTCAATGTATGGGATAAGGAGTTCATAGTGCCTACTGCTACTTATATTGCTTTGCAGAACACGACACTTAGCACAAACGCAGCTTCAGTTACTTTTTCTTCTATTCCTGCGACCTACCAAGATTTAGTTATTATTACAAATACCGATAACACAGCTCAGGCAGATTATTATCTTCGCTTCAATGGTGATACTGGCAACAATTACAACAGGGCTACTATTCAGGGATCTGGCTCAGTAGCTTCACAGAACTTATCAAACAACGCCGCTTTTATGAGGCTAAATGGTAACGGAGATTTAGCAACTGATTTCTCGCATACCGCAATTATTCACATAAATGAATACTCAAGAACAGACAGACACAAAAATGTCCTTGCACGAACAAACTCTACACATGGAGTGGATGCTACTTCTGGCAGATGGGCAAGTGTTAGTGCGGTTACCTCAGTAACAATTTATCCATCTACGGGTAGTTTTGAATTAGGGTCAACATTTTCTTTATTTGGAATAGTGGGTTAGTTATGAGTGCATGGAAAGTTATTGGTCATGTTGAAGTGCCGAGTGGGGGACAGGCGGCTATAGATTTCAACTCAATTCCAAATACTTATACCGATCTTTGCTTAGTTGTTTCTGGGCGTAGCACCGCTGATGAAGCAGGAAGCGGTTATTTTGCTAATTTGAAACCAAATAACACCACATCATCACAAAGCATGAGAACGCTTAGAGGAACGGGTTCTACAGCGGCTAGTAATCCTGAATCTACAATTTTCTTTACTATTGCACATAGCGGAACTACTTCAAACACATTCGGTAATTCAGTAATCTACATACCTAATTATGCTGGTTCTACAAATAAGTCAGTTAGCATTGATGGTGTAAATGAAAATAATGCCACAACTGCTAGACAAGAAATTGCAGCAGGACTTTATAGCAGCACAAGTGTAATAAGCTCTCTAAATTTGACGCCTGGTGGTGGCAGTTTTGTTCAATACTCCTCTGCCACTCTTTATGGCATTACCAAGGGCAGCTCTGGGGGAGTGATAGCAACGAGTGTTCCGCCATTATTTGTCGAATATCTGGTCATTGCTGGCGGTGGCGGTGGCGGAGATGGAATAGACCAAGGTGGCGGTGGTGGTGGTGCTGGCGGTTATCGTTCTTCTATAACAGGAGAATCTTCTGGTGGTGGAGCATCTGCTGAATCGGCTCTATCACTTGCTCTGGGAACCAATTACTCTGTAACGATCGGAGCTGGTGGCTCTGGTTCTGGTGGAAGTAATTCAATTTTTGCAACAATAACCTCAACTGGTGGCGGTAAAGGTGCTAACAGAACTTTAGCGGGATCAGCAGGTGGTAGCGGAGGTGGAGCAGGTGGAACTAATAACACGATGTCTGGAGGAGCAGGAACCGCTAATCAAGGCTATGCGGGTGGAAGCAATGGTGGACAAGCATACCGTGGTGGCGGTGGTGGTGGTGCTGGCTCAGTAGGTCAAACTGCCACATCGGCCACTAGCACTGGCCATGGTGGTAGCGGAGTGACCTCATCAGTAACTGGCACAGCAGTAGCTCGTGCTGGTGGTGGTGGACAAGCTGGCCCACAACCCAGCATTGGAACTGCTACCGCTGGCGGTGGGCAAGGAAGAAGCAGCGGAACTGCAAATACAGGCGGAGGTGGGGGCGGTTATATAACCAATGAAGGAAATTCTCAAACAAGTGGCGGTTCTGGAATTGTGTTTCTTAGATATCCGTCTACTTTTACAATTACTATTGGAGCTGGGCTTACTGGCTCAACTTCTACAGTGGGTGCAAATAAGGTTACCACCATTACGGCTGGTACTGGAAACGTAAGTTGGGCAGTATAATGGCACACTATGCTTTTTTAGATGAAAACAACATTGTTACTGAAGTAATTGTTGGCATTGACGAAACAGAACTTATCGAGGGCAAAGAACCGGAAGTTTGGTATGGAGAGTTCCGCGGTCAGCGTTGCGTTCGAACTTCTTACAACGGCAACATTCGAAAGAACTACGCAGGAATTGGATATGCCTATGACGATGCCCGCGATGCTTTTGTTGCACCTAAACCATACCCAAGCTGGATTCTAAACGAAGACACCTGCCGTTGGGAAGCGCCTATTCTTTACCCCGATGATGGCATAATTTACCAATGGAACGAAGAAGAGCTCGATTGGACCCCGACCAACTTTGGAATGATAGAATAGTAACCAATACAAGATAAGGAAAAACATGTCAGATAGACCCACTAAACTTGTGGTTGATTGCTCTCTCCCAGAGGGTCATCCAGACAAGGTTCAAATTATTCCTCTTACAGACGAGGAGATCGCAGAGCGTGAGGCTCAGGCTGCTCAGGCTGAGGCCGAGGAAGCTGCCCGTCAAGAGGCTGCTGCCGCTAAAGAGGCGCTAAAGGCTTCTGCCAAGGCCAAGCTAGTAGCAGGCGAGTCTCTAACTGCAGAGGAAGCAGAGCTTCTAGTTTTTTAGTCCCCCAAAATAGGGATAATATCAATCTGCTATGTGCAGACAATTTGCTGTGCTAATATAACCTTTAAGGAAACCTTTGAAGGAGGAACTATGTTAGAAGGTCTTGCACCCAAGCAGAGAGAAGCCATTTGCGCCCTTATGCGGAGTGCCACTGATCTGCTAGATAAGAAGGATATGCAAATTTTGCTATCCGCTTTGGAGGATAAGCGCTTTTCTAATCTCGGCCTAGCTGAGGCTTTGCAGGAAAAGGGCTTCCCCGCCACTGAGACACAAGTACGACGTCACAGAATAAAGAAGTGCCCCTGCGCTCATGCTAGATAACTTAAAACCTGAAGCGAAGTGGGAACCAGTTGACAGGGCTAGACCAGTTGTGCTCTCAGCACCTAAAAAAGTTACGCCCAAAAAGTCGAAGCATACAGTGCACGTTGCGCTGCCAGATCCGCAGATCGGCTATCGGTCGTTGGATGGCAGACTTGATCCTTTTCATGATGAGTCTGCTATGGATATTGCACTCCAAATTACCGATTGGCTTGAGGAGAATGACCGTGTTGATACGGTTATCAATCTGGGTGACTTTCTGGATCTACCGTCGCAAGGGCGCTTTGAGCAGGAAGCGGCTTTTGCGTCAACCACGCAAGCAGCCTTTGACCGTGGACACCTGTTTCTGCAGCAACAAAGATTAGCTGCAGGCCCTAAGGCCAAGATCGTTTTGGTCGAAGGAAATCACGATCGCCGCATGGAGAAGTTTATTGTGGCGAATGCACTCAGTGCTTACGGGCTCCGTCGTGCAAACACAAATGAAATACCAGTAATGTCAATACCATACCTACTGAGACTAAACGAGATTGGAGTTGAGTATATTGACGCCTACCCAGCAGGTGCCTACTGGATCACGGAGAATCTCCGAGCGATCCACGGCACAAAAGCAAGAAGTAATGGATCTACTGCGGCAGCCTACACCAATGCGGATCCTCATATATCTACCATCTTCGGACATTCCCACCGCCTCGAAATCCAATCAAGGACCGTTTTCAATGGCTCTGGAGCTATCCGAAGTGTCGCAATCAGTCCGGGATGCCTTTGCCGAGTTGATGGGGCAGTGCCTTCAGTTAATGGATCAACGCATATTGATGGCTCACCTGCAAAATATTTCGAAAATTGGCAGCAAGGAATCGCAGTAGTTACACTGCAAGATGATGGTCAGTTTTTTACTGAATTAGTTCAGATCAAAGACGGTACAGCATGGTTTAGAGGAAACAGGTTTACTGCTTAGTAGCAGCCTCAACTCTTTCCTTCTCAGCGGCTAATAGCTCCTCTGTGGTTGCTTTAGTCGCTGAGTCATGCTGTTGCATTTCACCCTTTACTGGAACAAAAGGCTTATCAGGCGACGGGCGCTCGCCGTAGAACGGATCGTTTGCGCCGTGCCAAGCATTGTGGCAGAAGGCGCAGATCCGGTGGACGTTGCCTTCTGCATTGTTCATTGTGTTCTTGTCCGGCCCGTGATGACGATCAGTTGCAGCTCGCCCAATACAGCCGACAATAGGAACCACGCCACCGCCTGCTTTCTTGAGATTAGCCCATTCGCAAACCATACCCGGAGTAATTGGATACATCTCCGCCGCCCTCTTGCGGCCTGTTGAAATAGGATCCTTGTATTCGGATATGTCTTTGAGGCCTTCGTAGCCATCTGCAATGTACCCAGTATCAACTTGCTTCCCGGTTTCTGGGCCGTCATCGCTAATGCTCGTAGAAGTGTACTTGACCTCGCCTGTGACCGTGAAGAAAATTTCACCGCATGACTCCCAATTCTCATCATCCCACGCATAGTGGCATTCGTTTTGGAATCCAGCCCGGCAGGCTAGGCATGGCTCTCTATCGCCAGTACTCATCCGTTTCCTTCTCTTGCTGAAATACGTCCTTCACTAAATTAGCTTGAACGTTTAGCAATTCGATGCCTGTAAACATTCTAAGGCCTCCAATAACCTTTTCTCCGACATTGATCCTGCTGCGGATCTGACGGGATAGGGTGTTTTGAGCAACAGGGTTCTCACCATTCTCAGAGCACCAGTCTCGGTAAGCATTGAAGACTGAGGACTTAACTGCTGTACCGGTGGCAGCCTCGACAATTCTTTCGGTAATGAACTTCGAGATATGGTCTTCCTCAAAGCGGTACTCAAGGGTCGCAAGCTTGATTGACTCAGGCTCGGAGAATCCTTGTTGGGTAACTCGCACTGCGCCTTCGATCATCCAAGTAAGGATGCCTGGGCCTTCTGCTCGAACCAACATCTCAGCCAAGTTCTCTTTACGCTTCTCAGTTGGAATCGTAATGTTGAAGTCGATCTTGCGGAGTCTTCTCCAGAATCCATCGCCACCAGACTTTACCGCTGGCAGGTGGTTCACGGCCAAGAACAAGGTGTGGGTTGGCTTGAAGTCAAAGAAGTTCTGGTTCATGAATCTGGCAGATAGGGTGTCGCCACCAGTAAGCATCTTGACACGGGACTCATTAAACTTTCCATCCGGACGAGTCTCAGAGGCCATGGCAAAACGAACGCCACGCAAGCGAGCGATCTCAGTTGGGTGAGATGAGCTACTGGTGTCAAGCAAGAAGTTTTCAGGCATTGTGGCCGAGTAATCGCCAAGGATGCCTGAGATTACATCCAGCAAGGTTGATTTACCGTTTGCTCCGACACCCACGAAAACTGGCAGCACGTGGAATCTTGAATCGCCAAACAACGAGGCTCCGAAAAGCTCCTGCAGGTAAGCGATGCGATCCTCATCTTGGATAACATCCTTCAAGAACTGGTCCCAGAGGGGCGTAGGAACCTTGCTAGGGGCAACTGCAGTCTGGCGAGTGTTTATGTCTAGCCTGCGGTTGGGAGCCCTTAGCTCGCCCGTCTGCAGGTTTACGATGCCTGCTGGGGTGCAGAGATCATCGGTCTGAGAATCGAGCTCTAGGGCGTTCACAAGGACGTTAGGATCAGTGCCAGCAATCGTGACTGCATTGAGAATACGGTCCTTGTTCTGGGACTGCTGGGCCCACTTCAGCTGATCTGCCGATGGGTTGGCATACTCGACCAACTGAGCCGCTTCAATCGCCGTTTGGAAGATGGCCTTCTCTCTGTCGAGCACGAAGCGAGTCTTGTCCCATTTGAACCATCCAAGATCTGGAACAAAAATGTAATTACCCTGCATGAAATGGACTAAACGCTGAGCGTTGGCTGCATCTGTACGCCCATAGGTGCCAAAGCTCTTGATATAAATTTCAACTAACTCATTTATAGTCAAGTCTTTATCGGCCGGAGGCTCCCCAAGGGCGCTGGTCGGGTCGCCTGTGAAAAAATCCGAGTGCTCATGTCTGCGCAACTCTTGCGATAGCTTCTCTTGTGTAAAGCTTTCGACTCTTGCAACGGCCCACTGGTTCGCTCCTCTGAGCTCGCCTGGGTTCATGTCTCGCTTTGGTGGGTGCTGCAAAAACTCTTGGAATCGCTCAGCTGCAAGGTTTACCAGATCGTGAGCTGTGTGCTCAGTTAGGCAGCCGTTGCGGTGAGCAGCGTTGATCAGAACTAGCTGCTGTAGTAGCCATCCGTGCCTTGCCTTAGGCAGCTTGACACCTGGCCTAAGCTGCGAGTAAAGGGTTGGCGTGAACTGGCAGTCTGAGTGCGCATACTGCCATTCTGAGTGAGCAGAAACTAGCTCGTACTCTTCTGGCATCGTCATATCCGATGAGAAGCCGTGGGCAATCAACACGTCGTTAAGTTCGTCGAGGCTGACTGGACGCCAGTGTTCAGGCAGGATAGCGACCACGTTTAGCGGATTGCTAACATCCTTCTGGTTTCTGGATCCAGGAACTCGGAAGATCCTTGGAAGATCAAATACTGAATCAACCTGCAGGCCTTGTGATGCAGCCACATATTTTACGAAGGCACCCCACCTGAAAAGGATGCCGTGCATAAGCGATGGGTCTTGGTCCTCATCTTCAATCACCCAGTAGGGCTGAATGCCGTTACCGGATAGGACTGTTGCAGCTGGCTCTACTCCAACTAGATCGGTAAGTGTCTGAACTAGCTCACGGGCCTGCTGTACTGAACCCGCTCCACCATCTTTGTAATCGATGTCGGCAAACACTGCAGCAAGTCTGGTGATGTCTTTTGCAGTTGCTCGACCAGCTACGCCGGATGGGTTTATTTCGAACCAAATGTTATTGGAAAGCGAATCGAGCGCATCGACTACGCTGTCGACAAGCTCGACCTTTATTGTCTTGGCTGCAAACTTTTGCGTAGCAGATTGGTAGCAGATTGTGACATTGTCTTCTGCTTCTCGACCAAGACGGCTGAGTAATTCTTTGAATTGGGATGGTGAATCCACGATAATCCTTTCAGGTAAAGAGCAGGGGTAGGGAGAAAGGTAGACCTACCCCTGCTCAAGGGGTTTAGAAGGTTAGTGAATTGTTGACTGTCTCAACGTCTTCACCGATTTGTTCGGCAATCTCCTCAGCCGTGAAGCCATTGGCGTGTAACGTCTCTGCCGTCTTTAGCTTCGTGCCACTTAGCTTACCAGATGGTACCTTCTTGGCACCTACAGACGCTAGGAGATTGTCCACATCTGGACGGCTCTTAGCGGCGGATAGCTCGATGCTGTAAAGCTTTACATCGTTGTACCGCTTGTTCTGGCTTGGCTTGGTGCCGGATAGGGTGATCTTGAAGCCCATACCGATCTCAAAGGTCTTGAAGCCCTTCTTAGCGAGCTCCTCCTTTGCAGCACGTAGCTTCTGTCCGAATAGAAAGACTCGGCGCTTGCCATCGTCATCAGGGTCGGTTGGGTCAGCGTAGCCAGTCGAGAGTGTTACCTCGATCTGCATCTTTGGCTTCCCATCGTCCCAAAACTCTAGCTTGGTTGGGTCTTCATAGTTACGAACCTGAACTGCACGGAGTTCAGTTATTGTGCCTTCATAGGTGTGACCGACTGGTACATCCTTGAATGAAAGCGAAGGGGCTCCTCCACCACCGAGTAGGTCTTCTACTCCTGGAAGGTCGCCGTTGAATGCATCTACCATTTTATTTTCCTTAGTGTTTATAGTGTTTATTAGTTTGGAATCAGCGACTCGACTGAATCGTGATCGGTTTGTTCATAGCGTCTGCAACTAAAGCAAAAGCTTGCCTTGGGCTGCTTCTCTATGACGGAATCCCAGCCCACTATCTCAGCAGCGTCGATCATCGACTCGAGCTGAGCTAGTGAATCTAGGGCGAGTTGCTTGTCATATCGCATAATCGATACAACAGCATCCTCTAGTTTTCCCTCCCTTGGGAGGAAACTTAGTGAAACGTGCGTGACGTCAAAATCTTTTTGTTCCCAGCCATAGCCGTAAAGCATGGCCTGCACTCTGTACTGGGACTTTACCTTGCCTCTCCTAGCTTCCGCTAGGGAGTTCTCGCCTACAACCTTCCAATCATTGACTATGCCGTCTTGCCATGCGAACATGTCGCAAGATCCAGCAAGCTCGAGGGTCTTGTAGCTGTGGACGTGGAGACGCTCCTCTAGGTGGTACTCCTCTGGCCAGCGAGACTTGAAGCCGTTCTCAAGCGCATCGTGTACAGCCGTTCCAATAAATGGGTACCACGAGCCATCGATGATCCTAGCCTTCAGGGCCAGCTTGCGAGCTACACATTTGCGACAATCCATGCCCACCTCTGAAATACCAAGCTGAATCTGCTTGGAGCGTTCAGTAATGAACAGCTCAGGGATGCGGGTCATCCATGTATTAGCAGCAGCTAATGCAATTTCGTCGGCCTGTTCTGGGGTGCCGTCTAGGAATTTAATAATGGTCATTGGTCCGTCTCTGAGTTACCGGTGACATACTCTATCACCTTTCGGCTGAAGTCTATACCCCTGGAGCCATCTAGCAAGGAGCGTGTCTCAATTCTCCTATCGGTGGACTTCTCAGCGATAGCTTCGTCGATGCTGTTCTTGCTGAGTAGGTGCCAGATAGTTACCTTGTGCATGTTTGAAGCTCGGTGGATGCGATCTTCGATCTGCTCAAGGCGGTCTGGGTCGTAGGGCAGGTCAAGCATGATCAGATCGTCTGCAACGTCTAAGTCAATGCCGACTCCCATAGTTCCGGATAGCAGAATCACTCGCAACGGATCTTCTGGGTTCTGGAACTTAGCTTGTACCGATGATCTTGCATTCGGTGACATATCGCCGGTGAGCATTGCAGCTACGAGGCCACGCTCTGCTAGCTCATCTCTGAGCCAAGTGAGCGTCTTCACGAATTGACTTGCAATAACTACCTTGCCCTTGATGCCAAGATCTTCGAAGTAACCTCGCTCAGTTAGCCACTGC
>Ga0315903_10005368_pt1 | contig 16742 bp, 14 predicted proteins | sample LakEriMetagenome_7_FD_203524 | JGI IMG/M metagenome (GOLD analysis project Ga0315903, IMG submission 203524) | Freshwater fungal communities from buoy surface, Lake Erie, Ohio, United States - Buoy 2 MA119 | ecosystem: Environmental > Aquatic > Freshwater > Lake | place: USA: Lake Erie, Ohio...
GGGGCGCGCTCCTTCGCGATCGTCGCGCATCGCTCGATCGTCATGCAACCGGCGCAGGCCATCCGCGTTTCGGTTGCGCGTGCGGAGGGCGTGGGCGAAGATGGCTGCGACAACAACAAAATCAGGGGGCTCCGTCATGACCGTCGAACTGACCTGGCTCGTCTACGTCTGCGTGTTCACCGTGCTGATGTGGGTGCCGTACATCCTCAACCTGATCGCCGTCCGCGGCCTGACGCAGGCCGTCGGCTATCCGACCGACCCGAAGCCGATCGCACCCTGGGCGCAGCGCCTCAAGGCTGCGCACTACAACGCCGTCGAGAACCTGGTGGTGTTCGCCGCGCTGATCCTGACCGCACATGTCGCGGGCGCGAACGGCCCGGCCACGGCGGTCTGCGCGATGGTCTATTTCTGGGCGCGCGTCGTGCACGCGGCGGCCTACACCTTCGCGATCCCGTGGGTACGCACGCTCGCCTTCGCGGTCGGTGTCGGCGCGATGCTCTGCATCGCGGCGCAGCTGCTCTAGGTCCGTCCAGACCATCGACGCGAGCAGGCAGGGCGAGGCTCGGTCGCTTGCGGTGGCACGTGAGTCCGGTCGGTCACCGGGCTGATCCGCCCTGGGCAAACCAGACGATGACCGGGATCACCGTCAGCGCAACCAGCCCGTAGGAGAGGCGGTTCCCCGTGCGGGGATCGAAGTCCCGCCAGATCTGCGGCCACGGCTTGCGCGCGAGCCATCGGCCGACCGCGAGGTCGAAGCCGGCCATGAACGCGGCGAGCACCCACCCCAAGCCGAGATGCGCGGCGGCCGTCTCGAGCCCCACGCCGGGGACGAACACCCAGCAGAGGGCGAACGCGAGCAGCGTGCCCGTCACGCCCGCGAGCTTGATCGCACGCGCCTCGCCGAGACGGGGTGCGACGAACGCGATCCGGATCATCCCGTGCACGGTCTCCGCAGCGGCAAGAGCCAGGCAGAGCATGACGACGCGGGACAGGGATGCTTCTTCCATCGATGTTCTCCTGCTTGCCGTGCCTGATGTTACGCGGCCGCTGCTAAACTCGCGCCATGTCCGACGACGCCAAACCCGGTCTGTTCCAGCGCCTGCGCGCCGCGTTCTCGCGCGGCGGTGAAACGCTGGGCGCCGGGCTCGGCGCGATCCTCGGCGGCCGCAAGATCGACGCCGCGGCGCTCGAGGAGCTCGAGACGCGGCTGCTGCAGGCCGACTGCGGCGTGGCGGTCACCGAGGAGCTCATCGAAGGGCTGCGCAAGCGCGTCGCGCGCCAGCAGTTGGGCGACGTCGAGGCGCTGCTCGCCGCGCTGCGCGAGGACATCACGGCGCTGCTGACGCCGGTCGCCCGACCGCTCGTCATCGATCGCGCGCACAAGCCCTACACCATCCTCGTGGTGGGCGTGAACGGATCCGGCAAGACCACCACCATCGGCAAGCTCGCGCAGCGTTTCGGCGCGGAGGGCCTGAAGGTGGTGCTGGCGGCGGGCGACACCTTCCGCGCGGCGGCGGTCGAGCAGATCGGCATCTGGGCGACGCGCACCGGCGCGCAGCTCGTCTCGCAGGCCGCGGGCGCAGATCCCGCCGCCGTGGCGTTCGATGCGGTGCAGGCCGCGAAGAGCCGCGGCGCCGATGTGCTGATCGCCGACACCGCAGGGCGGCTGCAGGCGCAGGCGCAGCTGATGGACGAGCTCCGCAAGGTCCGGCGCGTGATCACCAAGGCCGACCCCGCCGCGCCGCATGAGGTGCTGCTGGTGCTCGACGCCACCCAGGGCCAGAACGCGCTCGCGCAGGCGCAGCAGTTCCACGCGGCGGTGGGCGTCACCGGGCTCGTGCTCACCAAGCTCGACGGCACGGCGCGCGGCGGCATCGTGCTCGCCATCGCGCGACAGCTGAAGCTGCCGATCCGCTACATCGGCCTCGGCGAACAGGCCGGGGACTTCGCGGAGTTCGACCCGGCGGCGTTCGCGCGCGCCTTGGTCGACGGCCCCGCGACCTGAGGCATACTGGCGCCGTGATCCAGTTCGACCGCGTCACCAAGCGATATCCCAACGGCCGCGAGGCGCTGCGCGAGGTATCGCTGCGCGTCGAGCCGGGCGAGTTCGTGTTCCTCACCGGCCGCTCGGGCGCCGGCAAGAGCTCCATCCTGAAGCTCATCGCGCTGCTCGAGCGCCCGACCCGCGGCACCGTGATGGTGAACGGGCAGGACACCGGCTCGCTGCCCGCGCGCGCGGTGCCCGCGTACCGCCGGCGGCTCGGTGTCGTGTTCCAGGACCATCAGCTGCTGATGGACCGACCGGTGTACGACAACGTCGCGCTGCCGCTGATGGTGGCCGACACGCCGCTGCGGGACATCGACAAGCGCGTGCGCGCGGCGCTCGACCAGGTGGGGCTGCTCGAGCAGGAACGCGCCCTGCCCTCGGAGCTCTCGGTCGGCGAGCAGCAGCGCGTCGGCATCGCGCGTGCGGTGGTCGGCAAGCCCGCGGTGCTGATCGCCGACGAACCGACGGGCAACCTCGACCACGCGCTCGCGCTCGATGTGATGCGCCTCTTCCGCCGCTTCCAGGAGGTCGGCGTGACGGTGGTGGTAGCGACCCATGACCTGTCGCTGGTCGACGGGTTCGGGCAGCGCAGCATCCATGTCGACGGCGGCCAGGTCGTCGAAGGCGGCGGCGCGCGGCGGGGCGCGCCATGAGCTCGCCGGTGACTTGGGTGACGCGGCACCTGCAGTCGATGTTCGCGGCGCTCGGTCGTCTGCTGCGCCGACCGCTCTCCACGCTGCTGACGACGCTCGTGATCGCCGTCGCGCTCGCGCTGCCCGCGGGCCTCTGGCTCGTGGTGAAGAACGCCCGCGCCGCGACCGGCGACCTCGCGACCGCGGTGCAGGTCACGGCTTACATGAAGGTCGGCACGCCGATCGCCCGCGCGGACCAGCTCGCAGGACAGCTGCGCGAGCGGCCGGAGGTGGCCTCGGTGCGCGTCATCCCCGCCGAGCAGGCGCTCAAGGAATTCCGGGAGTACTCGGGCTTCGGCAGCGCGCTCGACGCGCTCACCGACAACCCGCTGCCGCACGCGCTCGTGGTGCAGCCGCGCGTCGAGCAGCGCGACGGGGGGACCATCGAACGGCTGCGCGCCTCGCTCGCGGGGACGCCGGATGTCGACACCGTGCAGGCCGACGCCGAATGGGCGCGCCGGCTCGCGGCGCTGCTCGATGTGCTGCGCACCCTGTTCCTCGCCGCGGCCGCTCTGCTGGCGGTGGGCGTGCTCGCCGTCATCGGCAACACCATCCGGCTCGAGATCGGCGCGCGGCGCGAGGAGATCGAGGTCACCAAACTGGTCGGCGGTTCGGACGCCTTCGTGCGCCGGCCGTTCCTCTACGCGGGGCTCTTCCAGGGGCTCTTCGGTGGTCTGCTCTCGCTCGGACTCGTGGCGCTCGTCATCGCCTCGGTCGAGGCACCCATCGCGCGGCTCACCGCGCTCTACGGCGGCCGCTTCCGGCTGGGCGGCCTCTCGCTGGAGGAAGCGGGCATCGTGCTGCTCGTCGGCGCGCTGCTCGGCCTGCTCGGCGCCTGGATCGGCGCCGCGCGGCATCTGTCGCGGATCGAACCGCGGCCCTGACCCCGGACGCGGACGACCGCCCCGGCCACGCCCCCAAGGTGTGCCCGGACACACTTAAACCATTGATTATCCGATATAAATAGATTGAACTCTGGCGGGGTTTAGCACTCCAACTCGCAGAGTGCTAGACTGATTCCCGAGGTACAGGAATGACCGCCAACGCCCTCATCGCCCGCTACTCCGACGTCGCCCTGTCCGGGCCGCTCGGCAGTCTCGACGCCTACCTGGAACGCGTGTCGCGCGTCCCGGTGGTCTCACGCGAAGAAGAGCAGACGCTCGCCCGCCGCTTCCGCGACGAGGGCGATGTCGAGGCGGCGCGCGCACTGGTGCTGTCGCACCTGCGCTTCGTGGTGCACATCGCGCGCGGCTACACGGGCTACGGCCTGCCGGTCGGCGACCTCGTGCAGGAAGGCAACGTCGGCCTCATGAAGGCCGTGAAGCGCTTCGACCCCGCCCTCGGCGTGCGGCTCGTGTCCTTCGCGGTCCACTGGATCCGCGCCGAGATCCACGAATACGTGCTGCGCAACTGGCGTCTGCTGAAGGTCGCCACCACCAAGGCGCAGCGCAAGCTGTTCTTCAACCTCCGCCGCATGAAGAAGAACCTCGGCTGGCTCACCGCCGAGGAGACCGCGACGGTGGCGCGCGAGCTCGGTGTCGAACCCGCAGAGGTCACCGAGATGGAGCGCCGCCTGAGCGCGCGCGACATCGCGTTCGACCCCTCGCCCTCTGACTCCGAGGACGACGACGTCCACAACCCTGCCGCCTATCTGCCCGCGCCCGATGCCGACCCTGCGCAGCAGGTCGAGCAGGACGAGTGGGAGGACGCCTCGCACGCGGACCTCGCACGCGCGGTCGCGTCGCTCGATGCCCGCAGCCGCGACATCCTCGCCAGCCGCTGGATGGCGGGTGACGCCGAGAAGGCGACGCTGCACGACCTCGCCGCCAAGTACGGCGTATCGGCCGAGCGCATCCGCCAGCTCGAAGCGAACGCCATCAAGAAACTGCGCACGCTGATGCTCGAGACGGCCTGAGGCCGTCGCCGCGCCGGCCCCGCGCGTGCTGCGCGGGGCGCATTCCCTTCAATCCACCCCTTGCTCGGGCGCCGGCGGCGTCGTCGCCTTGGCGTAGCCCCGCGGGCGGATCGCCACCGTGTTGACGATGCGCGTGCAGCGGGTGCCGTCGGCGAGGTGGTAGCCGTACTCGAAGGACGGCGTGCTGCGGCCGTCGCGCGCCAGCTCCTCGCCGATGCGCGCTTCGAGCTCCGGCGGGAAATCGAAGCGCAGCTCGAGGTCGGTGCTGCCGCCGTGCTCGAAATCCATGTGCATGGCGCGCGTCCAGACCGAATATCCGGGGAACACGCGCGCGCAGGCGAGCGCCGCGATGGGATCGGCGAGCGCGGCCTGGTAGCCACCGAACATCACCCCGCCCGGATTGCGCGAGATGGCGTTGAGCGGCAGACGGATGCGCACGCGGCGCCACTGCGGACCGATCTCCAGCACCTTGATCCGCATGAACATGAACGGCGGATACCACTCCAACAGACGCCCGTCCGACATCCAGCGGTGCTCGGACATGTAGCGCATCAGACGTTGCATCAGACGCGGTCGGCTCATGCGAGGGCCTCCTCGAAGACGACGGTGTGCAGCGCGGCGGTGCGCTCGGCCGTCGCCGCGTAGCCGCCGGCGAGGGTGATGACGAGCGGCAGCCCAGCCGTGCGCGCCCACCCGAGCACGCACCGCTCACGGGCGCGCAGGCCGTCCTCGGTGAGCGCGAAGCGGCCGTAGCGGTCGCCCGCCACGACGTCCACCCCCGCCAGATAGAACACGAGGTCAGGCGCGAAGTCTTCGATGAGGCGCGGCAGATGCGCCCCGAGCGCGGCCAGATAGGCCGCGTCGTCCGTGCCGTCCGGCAGCCCCACATCGACCGTCGAGCGCATCTTGCGCGCCGGGTAGTTGCGTTCGCCGTGCATCGAGAAGGTGCGCACCGTGTCGTCGCCCTCGAAGATGGCGGCGGTGCCGTTGCCCTGGTGCACGTCGAGGTCGACCACCAGCGCGCGCCGGATCGCCCCCTCGGACTGCAGACGTCGGACGGCGACCGCCACATCGTTGAGCACGCAGAACCCCTCGCCGTGATCGGCGAAGGCGTGGTGGGTGCCGCCCGCGAGGTTGCCGGCGAGGCCGTCCTCGAGCGCCGCGCGGGCCGCGAGCAGCGTGCCCTGCACGGCGAGGCGCGAGCGGCGCAGCAGACGCGGCGTCCAAGGCACCCCGAGCGCGCGCACCTCGGCGGGCGTGAGGGCGTCGCCGTACAACCGGTCGAGGTAGCCGACGGTATGCACGCGCTCGAGGTCCTCGCGCGCCGCCTCGTCCGGCTCCAGCCACGCCGCCTCCGCCAGCAGTCCGGACGCGCGCAACCGCTCCCGCGCCAAGGGGTACTTGGCCATCGGGAAGGGATGCCCTTCGGGCAGCGGCAGGAAATAGTCCGGGTGGAAGGCGACTTTCAAGTTGGCAGGGGGCACGGGATGGGCTACAAGTCGCCGGGATGTTAGACAGCCTGACGCCCGCGCGCCACGCCCACGAGGATCACTGATGCAGGACAAGCCCACCGCAGCCGCCGCCCCGCCCTACCCGCACCCGGCCTATGCCTGGTACGTCGTGGTCGTGCTGCTCCTCGCCTACATCATCGCCTTCGTCGACCGCGAGATCATCGCGCTGCTGGTGCCCGGCATCAAAGCGACGCTCGGCATCAACGACACGCAGATGAGCCTGCTGATGGGCGGTGCGTTCGCGATCTTCTACACCTTCTTCGGCCTGCTGATCGCCTGGTTCGCCGACCGCGGCAACCGTCGCTGGCTGCTGTTCGCGGGCATCATGTTCTGGAGCCTCGCCACCATGGCCTGCGGCCTCGCGGTCACCTTCCCGCTGCTGTTCCTCGCGCGGGTCGCGGTCGGCGCGGGCGAGGCGACGCTCAACCCCTGCGCGCTGTCGATGCTCAAGGACTATTTCCCGCCCGAGAAGGTGGGCCGTGCGATCGGCCTCTACACCGCGGGCGTCTCGAGCGGCAGCGGACTCGCGTTCCTCATCGGCGGTCTCGTGTACCCGAAGCTGCAGGCCATCGGCCCGGTGGAATGGCCGATCGTGGGCATGGTGGAGCCCTGGCAGCAGGTGTTCATCTACGTGGGTGCGCCCGGCATCCTCGTCGGGCTGCTGCTGCTCACGGTGCGCGAGCCGGCGCGCCGCGAGTTCCTGGAGTCGGGCAAGAAGCCCGAGGCGAGCCCGCTGTGGGCGACCTTCCGCCATGTGTTCACGCGTTGGCGCGCCTTCATCGTGCTGTTCGTCGCCCTCTCCGGCCTCGCCATCATGGCCTACGGGGTCGGCTTCTGGATCCCGGAGTTCCTGCGCCGCACCTACCAGCTCTCGAACGAGGAGCTCGGCTACTGGGTGCAGATGCGCGGCGTCGTCACGATCTTCTTCGGGCTGATCGGGGTGGTGGTGGGCGGCTGGCTCTGCGACGTGTTCCAGAAACGCTACGAGGACGGCTATGTGCGCGTCTGCCTCGCGTCCTTCATCTTCCTGGCCATCGGCTACTGCTCCTTCGTGCTGATGCCGACCCCGGCGCTCGCCATCGCGCTGCTGATCCCCGCGACGCTCGGCGCGGCGGCGCCCACCGCGGCCGGCGCCGCCGCCGTGGTCGCGATCGCACCGCCCAACATGCGTTCGCAGTGCATCGCGATGTACTACTTCGTGCTCAACGCCGTCGGTTTCTTCGTCGGCCCGACCGCGGTCGCGATGCTCACCGACTACGTGTTCGTGGACGAGTCGCAGCTGCGCTATTCGATGCTGGTGGTCGCGACCGTGGTGTCGATCGGCGGCGCGCTGCTGCTGGTCTACAACCTGCCGCATTTCCGCGCTGCGGTGCGCGAGTCGCGGCAGTGGACCACGCGCGGTGCCTGACGGCTAGACTCCCCCCACGACCCGACGCCCCAAGGCCCCGACAACCGAAGGCCCCGACAACCGAAGGACCCGACCATGGCGAACGCCCCTGCCGACCCGAAGCTCCCGATCCTGCAGCGCGACCACCGCAGCGTGATGGGCAAGGTGCTCTACACCAGCCGCAAGCCCGAACGCATGGGACAGGAGCGCGGGCGCGAGTTCTTCCGGATCGACGTGCACGCCGACGGCACGCGTACCTGCACCGCGCACTGCGAGATCGACGACCGGCCGTCCGTGATGCGCGACATCACCTACTCGCTCGACAAGGACTGGATGCCCACCGACTGCTTCGTGCGGCTCTCGGTCGGCAGCCGCTTCATGGGTTCGGGCTGGTTCCGCTTCCATCCGCACTTCGCCGAGTGCGAGACCTTCACCTCGCTCGAAGGCCGCGTTTCGCAGCGCATGGATCTCGCGACACCGCTCGCCACCTTCCAGAACCACGCGATCGCCTGCGACGCCTGGCATCTGCGCCTCATCGACCAAAGAAAACCCGGCGAGGTGCAGCGCATCGCGCAGATGCTGCTCTCCTCGCCCGACCACCGCGGCGCGACCGGGCCGATGCTGTTCTCCATCGGCCTCAACATCGTGTTCGTAGGTCCCGAGAAGGTCACGGTGGGCGCCGGCACCTTCGACGCGCTGCATTTCCAGTTCGTCACCAACCCCGAGCTGCCGCAGGAGCACCCGCCCTACGACGTCTGGTGCACGGCCGACGGCGAGTACCTGTTCCTGAAGGGCCAGGTCGGCGGCTACATGCAGACCCACTACGAGCTCGTCGAGCTGTCGCGCGGCCCCCACTGGGGAAACTGAGACAGATCAACGGTTTGTGACGTGTGTCGCATCGGCGACACTTCACAAATCGCGTGCCGGGTGTATACTCGTTTCACGCGTTGCAGTGAGCCAACCCTTAAGTGGTTGAATCTCAAGGCAAAGTGGGAGAGTGATGCTTTCCTGCACCGAGTCTCCTCCGGGCACAAACCCGGCCGATACAAGGCGCATACAACGCACAATCTCCGGCGATCGACGCGGGCACGGGACGGCCGCCGCCTCATTTTGGCGACGACCGAGGGATCCGGAAGGGTCCCGACCGGACTGGATAGCGCCCGCGGGGCGGCTCCTTTGCAGCCGCCGCACAGCGACCGACCGGCGAGCGTCGACGAATACAACCCCGCGCAAGCGGGGTTTTTTTTGGTCTCGGGTCGCCCGCCGCGCCGGGATCAGGACTTGGGCTTGAGCACGGCGTCGCGCAGGCGGCGCGCGCTGTCGGCGACCGGCCCGGTCGGTGCGATGGTGAGCGTCTTGTCGATCATCGCGAGGGCCTTCGGAGCGTCACCGGCGCGCTGATGGGCGCCGGCGATCCGCAGATAGCCGAGCGCCAGCAGGTCGCGCTGCTCCGCTCCAGCGGGCACCAGCGGCCGCAGACGGGCCTCCGCCGCCTCGAACTTGCGCTCGTATGCCAGCACGCGGCTGACCATCACCGCACCGCGCCACGGGTCGAGCTTCGCATAGGCCTCGGCGGTCGCCATCGCCTTGCGGGCGCCGCCGCCCACCACCGCCGGCGCGGCGAGGTAGTACATCACCAGGTCCGAGCGCATGTCGTGGTCCGCCGGCGCGAGCTGCACGGCCTTCTCGAAAGAATCCTTGATGCGGCCGGCGTAGCGCATCCCGGCCACCATGCCGCTCGTCATCGCCTCGCCGCCGTAGAGCCGACCGAGGGCGCTGTGGCACCAGGCCGAGCGCGGACGTTCGGCGACGCAGCGTTCGGTCACCGGGATGGCCGCCGTGCGCTTGGCCTTGTCGCCCACCGAGACCGACGCGAGGTACCACAACGCCACATCGTCATCGGGCGTACGGGTCAGACGCTCGCGGGCCAGACGTTCGATCTCGGTGGACTTGCCGTCGCGGCGCAGCGCTTCGAACGCGGCGTCGCCGGCCGCAGCGGGCTGTGCGGACAGCGCTGCCAAGACCGCGGTCAGCACCGCGGACCACGAGGCGCGGGGCATGTCAGCCCTGCTCGCCGAGCCCTGCGCGCAGCCCGGACAGCAAGCCGCCCTTGTTGGCGAAGTCCCAGTCGCCGCCGAAGGCGATGTCGGCGACGACGAAACGACCGTTCTCCTCGCGGAGCAACACCGTGTCGGTCCAGGTCGTGCCCTTGCCCCCGCCGGCCGGGTCCGAGACATGGGTGAGCGTCACCGGTACGCGCAGATCGCCGAGCCGGCCGCCCGGCGCATCGGCCGCGGGGACGGCCTTGCCCACGACATGGGCCGTCGGACCTTCGAACAGGCTCGAGAACAGGTCGCCGTCGGTGAACGGCGGCTTCTCCATGGGCGCTGCGGCCCGGGCCGCGGCGCGCGCAGCATCCGCACGCTGCAGCAAGCCCGTGAGTTCAGCGGACAGCAGGGGCGCGAGCACGGCGCGCTGCGCATCTGTCGGCGCGCCGCTCGGACGCTGCGCCGCGAGCGCGGCGTAGAAGTCGGCGACGACCTGTTCCGGTGCCGCGGCGGGCAGCACGGCGGGCGGCGACGCCGCGGCGGGTGCGGCCTGCGACGTCTCCGAGGGCGCGGGCGAAGGGGATCGCCCACAGGCCGCCAGCACGGACACGAGGACGGCAGCGGTGAAGACGACGCGTACGACGTTCATGGACAGCTCCTGTTCGCGGACGGCGTACCGGATGGCGACGCCCTGTCGCTCAAGGATAGCAGCGCGCGCGGCCCTTCAGGGCAGGTCGGTCGCGCCCATCAGCCAACGGTCGCATTCGCGCGCGGCGGCTCGGCCCTCGGCGATCGCCCACACCACGAGGCTCTGACCGCGTCGGCAATCGCCGGCCGCGAACACGCCCTCCACGCTGGTCGCATAGGTCGCGGCGTCGGCGCGGATGTTGCGCCGCTCGTCGAGCTCGAGGCCGAGGTCCTGCGCCAGGCCGGTCTCGGGGCCCGTGAAGCCCATCGCGAGCAGCACGAGCTGCGCCGGCTGGCTGCGCTCGGTGCCGGGCTGTTCGACCGGCACGGACCGGCCCTCCGCGTCCTGCTCCCAGCGGACATCGACGGTGACGAGCTCTTTGACCTGCCCCTGCCCGTCGCCGACGAAGCGCTTCACGGTGGTGAGGTAGGCGCGCGGATCCCTGCCGAACCGGGCGGCGGCCTCCTCCTGGCCGTAGTCCATCTTGTAGACCCGCGGCCACTCCGGCCAGGGGTTGTCGACGGCGCGCTCGGCGGGCGGCTTCGGCATGATCTCGAACTGCGTGAGCGTGCGGCAACCCTGCCGCATGGCGGTACCGACGCAATCGGTGCCGGTGTCGCCGCCGCCGATGACCACCACATCGAGATCTTTGGCCTGGATGGGCGCGGTCTTCGCACCCTTGCCGAGCACGGCCTGGGTCGCCGTCGTGAGGTAATCCATCGCGAAGTGCACGCCGCCGAGGGACCGCCCCTCGACCGGCAGGTCGCGCGCCTGGGTGGCACCGGTGCAGAGCACGACCGCATCGAAATCGCGGCGCATCATCTGCGCCTCGTAGTCGTCGCCCACATGGGCGTTGCAGACGAACTTCACGCCCTCCTCCTCGAGCAGCTTGATGCGGCGCATCACCACTTCCTGCTTGTCGAGCTTCATGTTGGGGATGCCGTACATCAGCAGACCGCCCGGCCGGTCCGCACGCTCGAGCACGGTGACGCTGTGGCCGGCGCGGTTGAGCTGCTGCGCCGCGGCGAGACCCGCCGGGCCGGAGCCGACCACCGCCACGCGCTTGCCGGTGCGCGTCTTGGGCGGCTCGGGCAGGACCCAGCCCTCCGCGAAGCCGCGCTCGATGATGGTGTTCTCGATGTTCTTGATGGTGACCGGCGGCGCGTTGATGCCGAGCACGCAGGACCCCTCGCAGGGCGCCGGGCAGACGCGACCCGTGAACTCGGGGAAATTGTTGGTCTTGTGCAGGCGGTCGAGCGCTTCGCGCCACAGCCCGCGGAAGACGAGGTCGTTCCACTCGGGGATGAGGTTGTTGACGGGACAGCCCGAGGCGCCGCCGCTCATCAGCTTGCCGGTGTGGCAGAACGGCACACCGCAATCCATGCAGCGCGCGGCCTGGTTGCGCAGCGACCTCTCGTCGAGGTGGTGGTGGAACTCCTTCCAGTCGCGCACGCGCTCCTTGGGCGAGCGGTCGAGCGGCGTCTCGCGCAGGTACTCGATGAACCCGGTCGGCTTGCCCATGTCAGTTGCCCCCCACGCGCGCGAGGTCGCGAGAGTTCTCCTCGAAGGCGGCCATCACCGCCTCGTCGCCCGAGAGGCCCTGGTCGTGGGCGCGCTGCAGGCAGGCGAGCACGCGCTTGTAGTCCCTGGGGATGACGCGCGCGAAGCGCGGCAGCACCGTCGGCCAAGCGTCGAGCAGGCGCTGCGCGTGGGTGCTGCCGGTGGCCTCGACATGACGCGCGATGAGCGCACGGAGCGCATCCGCCTCGGCAGGATCCTCGACGCGGCCGACCTCGACCATCTGCGCGTTGACGCGCGAGGCGAACCGGCCCTCCTCGTCGAGCACATAGGCGATGCCGCCCGACATGCCGGCGCCGAAGTTGCGGCCTGTCGGCCCGAGCACCACGACGCGTCCGCCCGTCATGTACTCGCAGCCGTGGTCGCCCACGGCCTCGACCACGGTGTCGACGCCGCTGTTGCGCACCGCGAAGCGCTCGCCCGCCATGCCGCGGATGAACACCTCGCCGCCCGTCGCACCGTAGAGCGCGACGTTGCCGATGATCATGTTGCGCTCGGACGGGAAGGTCGCCTCGCGCGAGGGGAAGATCGCGAGCCGGCCGCCGGAGAGCCCCTTGCCGACGTAATCGTTGGCATCGCCTTCGAGCGTGAAGGTCATGCCGCGTGGCATGAACGCCCCGAAGCTCTGGCCGGCGGACCCGGTGAACCGGATGCGGATGGTGTCGTCCGGGAGACCCGCCGCACCCCAACGCTTGGTGACCTCGCTGCCGGTGATGGTGCCGACCACGCGGTTGACGTTGCGGATCGGCAGCTTCGCCTCGACCTTCTCGCCGCGCTCGATGGCCGGACGGCAGATCCCGAGCAGCGTCGTCATGTCGAGCGACTTGTCGAGCCCGTGGTCCTGGTCGATCTGGCGGTAGCGGCCGACCTCGGCGCCCGAGTCCGGTTGGTAGAGGACGTTGCTGAAGTCGAAGCCCTGCGCCTTCCAGTGGTCGATCGCGGCCTTCGGCTCGAGGCGGTCGACGCGGCCGACCATCTCCTCGAGGCGGCGGAAGCCGAGCTCCGCCATGATCTCGCGCAGCTGCGTGGCGACGAAGCGCATGAAGTTGACCACGTGCTGGGGATCGCCGGCGAAGCGCTCGCGCAGGCGCGGGTCCTGCGTGGCGACGCCCGCCGGACAGGTGTTGAGGTGGCAGACGCGCATCATGATGCAGCCCATCGAGACGAGCGGCGCGGTCGCGAAGCCGAACTCCTCGGCACCGAGCAGCGCCGCGATGGCGACATCGCGGCCGGTCTTGAGCTGGCCGTCGGTCTCGACGGTGATGCGGCTGCGCAGGTTGTTGATGACCAGCGTCTGGTGCGTCTCGGCGAGGCCGAGCTCCCAGGGCAGGCCCGCATGCGTGGTCGAGGTGAGCGGTGAGGCGCCGGTGCCGCCGTCGTGGCCGCTGATCAGCACCACGTCGGCGTGCGCCTTGGCGACGCCCGCGGCGATGGTGCCGACGCCGACCTCGGCCACCAGCTTCACGCTGATGCGCGCGTCGCGGTTGGCGTTCTTGAGGTCGTGGATGAGCTCGGCGAGGTCCTCGATCGAGTAGATGTCGTGGTGCGGCGGCGGCGAGATGAGGCCGACGCCGGGCGTGGTGTGGCGCGCCTTGGCGATCCAGGGATAGACCTTGGTGCCGGGCAGCTGGCCGCCCTCGCCGGGCTTCGCGCCCTGCGCCATCTTGATCTGGATCTCGCGCGCGTTGACGAGGTACTCGCTGGTGACGCCGAAGCGGCCCGAGGCCACCTGCTTGATGGCGGAGTTCTTCGAGTCGCCGTTCGGCAGCGGCTGGTAGCGCTCGGGGTCCTCGCCGCCTTCGCCGGTGTTGCTCTTGCCGCCGATGCGGTTCATGGCGACGGCGAGCGTCTCGTGCGCCTCCTTGCTGATCGAGCCGTAGCTCATGGCGCCGGTCTTGAAGCGCGTCATCAGGCTCTCGACGGACTCGACCTCGTCGAGGGGCACGGGGTCGCCCTTCTTGAAGTCGAGCAGTCCGCGCAGCGTGGAGAGGTTGCGCGCGCGGTCGTCGATGAGCGCGGCGTAGGACTTGTAGGTCGCGTAGCTGCCGGTGCGCACCGCCTTCTGGAGGCGGTGGATGCTCTCGGGGTTGAAGACGTGGAACTCGCCGTCCGCACGCCACTGGTACTGGCCGCCCGCGGGGAGCACATGGTCGCTGACCGTGCGCTCGGGGAAGGCCGCGCGGTGGCGCATCAGCACCTCTTCGGCGAGGGTGTCGAGACCCACGCCGCCGATCCGCGAGGCCGTGCCGGTGAAATAGTGGTCGATGACGTCCTGGCGCAGTCCCACGGCCTCGAAGACCTGCGCGCCGTGGTAGCTCTGCACGGCGGAGATGCCCATCTTCGACATCACCTTGACCACGCCCTTGGTGGCCGCCTTGGCGAAGTTCGCGCAGGCGAGCTTGTGGTCGACGGTGGTGAGCAGGTTCTCGCGGATCATGCCGTCGAGGGTCTCGAACGCGAGGTAAGGGTTGATCACGCTGCAGCCGAAGCCGATCAACAGCGCGAAGTGGTGCACCTCGCGCGCCTCGCCGGTCTCGAGCGCCAGCGAGACGCGCAGGCGCAGACCCTCGCGGATGAGGAAGTGGTGCAGGCCCGACACCGCGAGCAGCGAGGGGATGGCCGCCTCCTCGCGCGACACACCGCGGTCGCTGAGGATGAGGATGTTGACCTCCTCCTCCTCGATGAGGCGGCGCGCCTCGGCGCACATCTGGTCGATCGCCTTGGCGAGCCCCTCGGCGCCGCGCGAGGCGCGGAACAGCATCGACAGCGTGCCGACCTTGAGGCCGGGCAGCGCGAGACGGCGGACCTTGGCGAACTCCTCGTTGGTGAGCACCGGACCCTTGAGCTCGACGCGGCGGCAGTCGGTCGGCTTCGGTTCCAGGAGGTTACCCTCGGCGCCGAGCCAGACGTCCGACGAGGTGATGATCTCCTCACGGATGCTGTCGATGGGCGGGTTGGTCACCTGCGCGAAGAGCTGCTTGAAGTAGTCGTAGAGCAGGCGCGAGCGCTGCGACAGCACCGCGAGCGGCGTGTCGTTGCCCATCGACCCCACGGCTTCGACGCCCTCGCGGGCCATCGGCGCCATCAACAATCGCTGGTCCTCGAAGGTGTAGCCGAAGGCGATCTGGCGCGCGCGCAGCATTTCGGGCTCCGGCGGCGGCAGCTTGGGCGCGGCCGGCAGGTCCTTGAGGTGCACGAGATGTTCGCCGAGCCATTCGCCGTACGGCCATTCCTCGACGACGCTGCGCTTGATCTCGGCGTCCTCGACGATGCGGCCCTGCTCGGTGTCGACGAGGAACATGTGGCCGGGCTGCAGCCGGCCCTTGCGCAGCACCTCGGACTGCGGGATGTCGAGCACGCCCGTCTCCGAAGCGCACACCACCATGCCGTCCTTGGTGACCCAGTAGCGCCCCGGGCGCAGGCCGTTGCGGTCGAGCACGGCGCCCATGCGCACGCCGTCGGTGAAGCAGATGGCGGCCGGCCCGTCCCAGGGCTCCATCAGGCTGGAGTGGAACTGGTAGAACGCGCGCCGCGCCGGATCCATGGTCTCGTGCTTCGACCACGGCTCCGGGATCATCATCATCATCGCGTGCGTGATCGGCCGGCCGGCGAGCACCATCAGCTCGAGCACGTTGTCGAACATCGAGGAGTCGCTGCCGTTGACGTTGACGATCGGCGCGACCTTCTTGATGTCCTCGCCGAAGAGCGACGATTCGAGCAGCGCCTCGCGGGCGCGCATCCAGTTGATGTTGCCGCGCAGCGTGTTGATCTCGCCGTTGTGGGCGATGCAGCGGTACGGATGCGCGCGGTCCCAGCTCGGGAAGGTGTTGGTGCTGAACCGCGAGTGGACGAGCGCGATCGCGGTCTCCATCGTCGGGTCGCGCAGGTCCGGGAAGTACTGGTCGAGCTGCATGGTCAGCAGCATCCCCTTGTAGACCAGCGTCTTGTGGGAGAGGCTCGCGACGTACCAGGACTCCGCGCCGCCCAGCGTCGAGACGCGGATCTCGTTGTAGGCGCGCTTGCGGATCACGAACAGCTTGCGCTCGAAGGCGTCGGCATCGGGCGTGTCCGGCCCGCGCTGGATGAACACCTGGCGCATGAACGGCTCGCTCGCGCGTGCCGTCTCGCCGAGCATGGAGTTGTCGGTCGGCACCGTGCGGCCGCCGAGGTAGATCTGGCCCTCCGACTGCACCACGCGCGCGAAGGTCTCCTCGAGTCGGCGGCGCTGGATGGCGTTGCGCGGCATGAAGATGAGACCGCAGGCGTACTCGCCCGGCTCGGGCAGCGTGATGTGGGCTTTCTTGGCGGCGGTCTTCAGGAAGGCATGCGGCATCTGCATCAGCACGCCCGCGCCGTCGCCGGTGTTGGTCTCGGCGCCGCAGGCGCCACGGTGGTCGAGGTTCTTCAGCACCTCGATGGCGTTGCGCAGGATCTTGTTGGACTTGCGGCCCTGGATGTCGACCACGAAGCCGACGCCGCAGGCGTCATGCTCGAACTGGGGGTCGTACAGACCCTGCTTTCCGGGTCGTGTGGCGCGGGCGGTCGGACCGCCGATGGTCGTCTCGGTCATGTTCATCTCCCAACCCCCGGTCGCGACTATAACCACCCGTCCCGGCAGGACAAAAGCATTCAGGCCGATTTGACTCATAAGCATGAGTCACGCAGACTCATCACATGACAAAGCGGCTACAGGTGCTGTTCGACGACGGTGAGTACGCGGCCCTGCAAGCGGCGGCGGCCAGCCGTGGCATGACCGTGGCCGAGTGGGTGCGCCAGGCGCTCACCGCGGCACGCCGTGAAGCCTCGACCGCGGACGTCGACCGCAAACTGGCGGCGATCCGCGCGGCCGTCAGGCACACCGCGCCGACCGGCCCCA